>Ga0209611_10002073_pt1 | contig 35093 bp, 23 predicted proteins | sample S1TSphgellanicum_3_FD_187693 | JGI IMG/M metagenome (GOLD analysis project Ga0209611, IMG submission 187693) | Host-associated microbial communities from peat moss isolated from Minnesota, USA - S1T2_Fc - Sphagnum magellanicum MG (SPAdes) (version 2) | ecosystem: Host-associated > Plants > Peat...
ACTCCATGCGATTCAGTGACCACCATCTGTATATGATTGGCATTGTGTCTGAGGACGATCAGCCTCAGGAGGTCATTCCGTGTGAAGATGAAGAGAAGGGGAAGGATGAGACTACGCAAGGCAGCACTGCTGGGATGACTCGGCTGAGGAAGAGACCTCACTACTATGACAAGCAACAACAACTAGAGCTGGTCTTAGCAGCTCAGCAGCTGTTGGAGGCGAGTGAACATGATCCCCAATCTGAAGATCTTGATGAGGAGGAGGAATGTGAAGCAGACTCAAGAAGCTGTGACATATGGGAGGATGTCAACTATCTGGAATTGCTGCAAGGAAGAGTGCTACCTGACACTGTTGATCATTTGGAATAAAAAAGGGCGAGGAAGAGGATGCTCAATTATCATTGGCAGGGGCAGTCACTGTACTTCAAGGGATTGTTGGTGCCGAGACCCGTTGGGCGTTTATACTTCAGGAGTATGAGTTCAAGGTTATTCACTGACTTGGTATTACACATCAGAATGCAAATACCATGTCATAGAGACCCCTCACTACCTCTGAAGATTTTTTAGAAACTATACAAAACTTCGATTAAATTTTAGCAATACATGTATCTTATGCATCTAGTTATTTTGCACTACTGCAATGTAACCTAGTTGAGCATCCCATTGTGGATATATGGGAGGATTTGGACACTCTGAGGTTTTTTTAGCATGGGGAATACCCTCCCCAAGTTACATCAAGTCAACGAGATCGCATACAACAGTGGTGGAAACGCTACTCATGGAGGGACAATCACCTCATCTGATGCTTCACAAGACAACATAGTGGTTCCTCCACCACATGAACGGCCTGGTCTTATTCAGAAGGTACATTCAAAGCTTGGAGACTTTGGAGTTAAGTGTACTTATAGCCTTCTCGCTCCTCATTACTATTGGAGAAGTATGTATGCTCAAGTCCGAAATGTCATTGCTAGGTGTGAATAATGTGATAGAGTGAGAACTTCTTTTTCTTCTTAATAGCTCACGTTTTCTCCACTCCCTATTTAGGGCATGTTCTATTGCTGGTCATGTGATTTAGCTGGAAAGTTACTAGAGACCTCCAGGGGTAATGTCTACATCATGATTATGATTGAGCATTTTTCAAAATGCATCGAGCTTGTTGCGCTGCCGGATAAGTCATCATACAACACCAGCCATGCTTTCTTATAATAGGTAGTAGGTTTGGGGCTTATGCTAAGTGCCTTACTGATCAAGGATCAAAATTCAGAGGAGAATTCCAAGACTTGCTTGATCATGCTTTCATTGACCATTGTTGGACTTCAAGGGATCATCCTCAAGCTTATGGCCTTATAGAGAGGATGGTTTAGACATGCAAGAAGGGACTTCGGAAGATTTGTTTCACTAGGAACAAAAAGGATTGGGACATGGCCCTACTTTACATCACCATGGGTTATAGGTTGTTTAAACACACCTCTTTGTCTCATTTCTCTTTTTACTTTCTACTTTTTGGGAGACATCCCATTCCACCTTCTTCCATTGTTGTTCAAATGGACCAGCTTGTGGACTTGGATTCCCCAACCACTTAGGCTAGGGTCATTGTAGAGAAGGCTGTTCTATTTAGGAAGGTTATGCCCATGGCCATGGAGAACTTATCCATTGCACAACATTATGGTATGCACACACACGAGGTGGCAGTTTCAAACCTAAGGTGAGACAATTTGATGTTGGTGATTTTGTGTATCTCCAGGGCAACCTAATGATATTCTAGACATTTTTTTTCGGTCGCACTATATTGAGGATTAAGGCAATTAGGCCTTCATGTGTGTTAGAAGTTGCAAGGAACTAACGAATGCACAATTCGGGATCACTCCAAAAATTGTGCGCCTTGCCACCTACTAAACTTGGATCCTACCATCATCATGTCGACTTGGATTCCTCCACTTGACTATCCATGTCAAGTATGTTAGAGGATAGACGATGTTGATCGAACGTTGCTTTGCGATAATTGTAATGGTGGATACCATTTATTTTGCCTCAAGCCATAGCTCATTCAAGTTCCTGCCAACCTTTGGTCCTGTTCATCATGTTCTTTTGAAGCACCTTGATTTTTATTCAAATCATGCCACGCTTTTCTTGGTTCAAGTCTTGGGGGGGATACATGAGAATTTCATTTCAGCTTCCTTTTGTGCATTATATATATATGTGCATGCATCTATTTTTGGTTGATTAGTTTCTACCTTTGATTGCTTTTTATTCAATAGAGTTTACCATGGATTTACACCCTTATGACACTAAATGTCACGCACTACACGTCATGACAGTTGTCATGCCCATATGCATGGCCTTATACATGATGACCGGTTATGGGCATGCTAATCATGCGTTTTACGGTTAATGTATGTTCTTAAGTTACTATATGCTATTAGGTGTTTTAGGGTTATGACTTGTTTAAGGTTTCAATGCGTTGACAACTGTATAAAAGGTTTAGCTCTTCCCTTTTTTTGTTAGTTTTGAATTCCTTTGTTAAGGAAAGTTTATTCCATAGTTAAACTGGATTTCTACATGCTCACAACTTATAGGACCATTGTTTACATATACTATATATATTTTTTTCTTTTCAATTTAAATACATGAGAATTTCATTTCAGCTTCCTTTTGTGCATTATATATATATGTGAGTGCATCTTTTTTTAATTGATTAGTTTTTACCTTTGATTGATTTTAATCTTTTTATTTAGTAGAGTTTGCTATGAATTTACACCCTTACGACACCGAACGTTATGACACTACATGTCACGACAAAAGTTGAAAATGTCTAAACAAAAACTATGTGTACGAGGTTGCAAACTACTGCACCTGGACTACCTTGCTCTAGAAAAATCAGAAATTGACATGTTAATGATCTACCTCCAGATAACCGTTGGGGTCTATTCTGATTTGTAATAATTGGCCAACATGGGTATTTCATTTCACCATTAGTTAGGGAGGTGCAACCACCACAACAGGAATTGGAGCTCTGTTCTTGGATGATGTTTAAGGTGCCAGATTGCATATAATCACAAAGGAATTTTCACTAGATTTTTTTTTGTGCAGGCTAGTTTTTTTTCTAGTTTTCTAGTGTTTTGACAATTTCCTCAAATATTTTCACCATTAAACCTAGATCTTCTGTGGGATTGTAGCCACTCATGCTAAATCTCTTGTGCTATCATAGCCACCCATGCCACCACATCACAAAAATGAGAAAAAAACCCACCATGCCAACGAGACAAGGCACGTCTTCGGTGTTTTTCCGAATTTTTTTTGAGAACCGTGGTTCTGTATCAGGAGAGCCATTGTCATAAATCCAAAGAACCGGAATGAAAACCGTCGAGGGTCTTTTCCTATTTCTAATAACCGCCGACCGCTGGCAGTCAACTTTGTTCACTTTCGGCGTCACAAGTCACAAGATCCTGCGATGAGAAAAGGTACATTTGGTATTCGCTTTCTCGGGGGAAAGGACGCTGGCCGGATTCGAGAGAGCGAGAGAGACGGTGACGAGAGTGCGGTGCGCAGTCTTTGTGCGGTGCGCAGTCTTTGTTGTGTTTGTTGCTGTGGAGGAATGGGCCCAATTCATCTTCGTCCGCGATTGTAAATTGGCAGCAGTGCACAATCATATCTCAATCTTTTCAGCAAAAAAAAATTGAAAATCGAAGTTGGGGTTATTTCTCTCGGACGTCGCATACAGACGGCACTCTCTCTCCCGTTTCAATTGTCCGGAAACCCTCCTTCTCGACGCACGCCGTGAGCCTTCGCTGTGAGTTGGTTGGTGTTTGTGTGTTTCTTTTCCGCTTCTGTCACGGTCCCGTAATTTCGGTCTTGGCCTGCGCGTGCTATCCGACCAGTGTTGGTGTCAGAACTTTACAGGTTGAGAGAGAGAGAGAGAGAGAGAGAGAGAGAGAGAGAGAGAGAGAGAGAGAAGCCAAAAAAATTATGGGAATGGTCAGGATAAGAGAAGCCAAAAAATTTATGGGAATGGTCAGGATAAGAGAAGCCAAAAAATTTATGGAAATGGTCACGATTTGATTTCTTGAACAAGATGATGATATGCTTCTCTTGCTGAATTTTCTGATGCACTACTGCGTGCAGTGACCATATTGATGGGACGGAATTGAGTAGAGAGTTGTAATTCTGAGGGTTTCTGATGATGATGATTAGGCTGTCGGAAGAATTGTTCCCACTTCCTACAACATCTGGTCTCCTGCACAACATGACTGGGATATGTCTTTTTCACCAGATTTGGAAAACAGTTCCATGCCATTTCCAAGGGTTAGGGTTAAACTCTCTTGCAAATGGGATGATACTGATGAATTTGTTTGTAGAGGACCAATATCTGCCCACCTCCTGTTAAAAAGTCGAGTAGCAACATTCGCACTAAATGAATGACACATGTACTCTTCTGGAGTTTCAGTTCATGCCATTGTTGTCCAAGGACTGGTATGCTACCTAAGTAGTTGGTGTTTGACAAGCCTCAAAACATACAAATTAACAGGAATTTGAAGGAAAGAGGGTTGATTGTGTTGTGGGAATTCCATTGGCAGCTGATTGGTGTGATTCATGGTATGGGGAATAACAGGCTGATTCATTTCATGTCTTGATTGGCAACATGTGTATATCCTACTGTTTGCATGCAGGGTTATTAGGGTGTCATTTGTGTCCTAGTAAGGACTAACAATTTTTCCCCCTTTCAATTATCAGAAGGAAATGTGCAAGATGTGTCACCCCTGGAGATGAGTACATGATCTGCTGATACCTCCCTCAAATTCGAGAAGTACTGCAGCGCGAAGAAAACAGGCAATAATGTCAGATGCAGTGGTGAATGGGTTAGCAGGGGCAGGGGGTGGCATTGTCTCGCAACTCTTGACCTACCCTCTTCAAGCAGTAAGTTCTTCTCATCCCAACTGCTTGTCCCTGTATTGTAAATGAACTGAGCAAGAACATGAATAGCAAGTATTGAACTCTGCATTAGTTTGGAAAATTCACATGCTACTGATTACAAGACGAAGGCAACAAAAGATTATCATTATCTGAGAGCTGAGGGGTCTTCTGGGGTCCATTGCAAATATTGGGGTGCTTTCTCTTGGAGTCCATAGCAAATGTTCTTACTAACCTCTGAAAAGAGGTAGGCAGATACCCATTAGTGGTAAGGCATTAAAATTATAGCAATTTGGATGGTGTTGTTGGGTTGTAGGTTAACACTAGGCAGCAGACAGAACGGCAGGCAAAGCAAGCTCATCTCAAAGTCTCAGAAGCTGGACCAGTTTCCTCCGCAGGCCCACCAAGAAAGAATGGCACTGCCCAGGAGATTTTGAGGGTGCGCTCCCTCAGACAATGCATCACATGATATGGTTTTCTTCTGTGTTTCTTGGTGCTTAGTTCCCTTTGTGGTTGGTTTGTAGACTTCATTTGTACTATGTCTTACAAGGTGCTTACAGCTTTGGCTTGCAACTACTTTGAGACATTGTACTTGTTGGAAACTAACTGGGAAAGAGACAAGTGTAGCCAACCTCTATAGATATTGGGAACCTGCTATTTACATGAGATAGAATTGCTGAGAAAGGTCAGACTCATTGTACAGTAGCGAGGGTGGGGTTTATATCCTCAGCAAAATTCTAGCATATTTACAGCTCACATTCTTCTAACTGGCCCAATGTCAAAGGTCAGAACTTCTGAACAAAAAATCATAGAGATGCATCTTCTTGCACATCAATGGCTGTAGCCACAAGGATATGTGTTGTCACTGTTTGCAATAGTTAGCAGGTGATGGAGTTACGTTTAACCTGGTAACATGTTGCAGGTGATCAGACAGGAGGGCTGGGGAGGTTTGTATCGAGGCCTTACGCCTTCTCTAGTAGGCACAGCTGCATCTCAGGTATGTGCTCTGTTTATCTTACTTGATTTGTCTGGATGTATTGAAGAGCATGGAAGGCAGAGAAATGGGGTTGAATGCAATTGAGCTTGTTGCTGAATATACTTAAGTATTTGAGTGATGCAAACTTAATCATCTATACAGAATCAGGGGGGCAGTTGTTATTGAGTTTAGATTTCTTCATATCAGGGAAAATGCTGTTTGAGGTTGACCAGCATACATCTGTGATTTTTTGTTTTGAAAACTTTTGAAATGAGGTGGACTGTGTCTTGAATGCAAGTAGTCATATATGATGTCTGACTCTAAATGTATGTGTGTTCAGGGTGTTTACTACTACTTCTATCAAGTTTTTAGGAATCAAGCAGAGAAGCTGGCTCTGAGAAAGAAGAAGCGAGGGAAAGGAGATGGCACGGTGGGAATGTTTGGGTCTCTTGTTGTTGCAGCCCTTGCTGGGTATGTTGAAGGATGTCTACAATTCCACAATTTACTTGTCAAATTCTCATTTGAGTTAAGGTTTTCATTTTGTTTTATTGGTATAGGTCTCACAGGTCTGTAAATGGGGTTGGGTTCTTCAGAACCAGTTTCATGATCCTGTGAAGAAGATACAGCTGTTCACTTGTGCCCATGCTCTGTTTGTCTGTTCTCCTGGCCTGCAGATGTGCTAATGTGCTGCTGACTAATCCTATATGGGTAGTTGTCACCCGTATGCAGGTATGCTACTACCCTCTCTATTCAGTCTGCAGGCTCATATTTGACTAGATTTTTTCTGTTCAAACCTATTTTTTCCCATGCACCTTAATAGGTTTTGCATAGACCCACTATGCCAGGACGTGTTTCGTTTCGTTTGTTTGTTTGGGTTTGAAGTTTTAACCAGGAACTATCAACTTCTCATATTTGAACTGGTGTTGTTAATGCAGACTCAAGTACAGGCACAGCAGCGTGCTGCTGCTCTTGCGGGTCTTCAAAACCCTAGACCTTCTGCTGATTGGATTTACCCATCTCCTGTTGTAGCCAGCACCAATCCCAACTTGTTGCCTGTTGTACGTCCACAGGGAGCTTTTGAAACGGTAAGGTGGCATTTTTCACAAGTTCTTTTGTTGCATCACTACTGGGTATTAGTAGTAAAGTGTTAATATTGTTCCAGATGGCTTTCAACAAGATATGAAGAGGAACTTGGTGATACATCCCACTTCTAGACCTGTAATTTTGACTTGTTCAGATTAGCTGTAAGGGTTTTATTGTAAGAATTTACTTATTGTACTGGTGGTCTCAAAGCATCTGACACTCGGAGTGAGTATGAAAGACAGGTACGTGAGCTCTATGATGAAGCTGGCATCCTTGGTTTGTGGAAGGGTGTTTTTCCAACCCTTATCATGGTACAGTATACTATCCTTTTTGAATGCCAACTGTACAGTGACAGGCTAGAGTGAATTGAATTGCTTACCCTCACAAGCTTGTTGCAGCTTGAATGAGGATACAACTGAGTCTCTTTTGTGCTTGCCAACATTACAACTGAGTCTTCCTGGTGCTTCTGGAAATGCGACAGAAAATCAGGACCACCTGGATGTTTGTATAATGATTTTCCTGAAATTTTGGGCAAATTGTTATATTATCTTCACTTACCATCAGGAGGTAATGACCTCAGTGGGGAGTCATGGCAGCTCATCACTTCTATTCATGATGAAGGTGATGGTCTGACACTTTGTGAGCAACACTCATGAGGTTATGACTGCACTTATTGCACGTTACCTTCAAAAGTGTTGTTGTGGGGTTTTTCCATGCAATCTTATAGATATATTCTTTTTAACTGCAAGTCAGCCTGCAGTCACTGGACATGACTATTTGGAGATTGAGCAGTGTGCAGCTATTTCTAGAGAAGAGACTAGACTTAGTTTGGTATGAGTGGAATGATAGGAGCTTTACAATAGGATGGTTAGGTATGCCCCGATGAAGAAGAGAGCCAGGTCTGGTTTGCCATATTTCAGATCTTGAACTTGAAACATGGTGTAGATTGGCTTCATGATTCTTGCAAGGGTTTTTTGGGTTTTATAAGGCGGGAGTGAGGGAGAAATGGTGAAGCTATGGATTTTTTCAAAATCTACTTCTTAGGTCGTCCCCTTGATTGTATACAAGCAGGTGTGCAACCCTTCAATTCAATTCATGATTTATGAAAGTCTGTTGAAGCATGTGACTGCAAAGCGAGCTGCAGACAAACGGGGATTGAAGACGGTGTCTTCTGGAGAGGTATTTTATTTTTTTGCCTCATTGGAGTCACTAGAGTAAATCAAACTGATTCTATTTTGTGTGGAAAGCCAATTTTGTTACGTGTCTCATCCACTTTTTTTTACTAGTAAAGTGGTCCAGTTTGGCCAGAGGGTTGAAGGTTGATGTACAGTAGATTGAGGGCAATGAGGAAAAGGAAGACTGTAACACTGCAGAAAGTTGGTCCAAACCAAAGGGCCTTATTCCCAATTTTTAGATTTCTCAGTGAGATATGAATTTTCAAAAGAGTGCTCGTACCAAATTTCGGGATTGAAGGGAACAGAGTCTGATCTAGGTTGGTCAAGAAAGTCAAGACAGCCAATCAATTACTCCTCCCAAACTATCCCAAGTTGCCAGAACACTGTTGAACAGGATTACCCAACAGAACGGGATGGGCTAAGTACAACTGTATAAGGTGGTGGGTCAAAGGTTCATCTGAGATTTGTTGCATGATGAAACTGATATTTCTGTTGTGTGCAATTGCCAGGTTTTTTTGTTTGGAGCTATTGCAAAGCTTGGTGCCACTGTGGCAACCTATCCTCTACTTGTCGTGAAAGTAAGTGTCCTTGAAGTTTGAATGGAACTTCACTATCAATTTCATTGATCTTTGATCAATTCTGTACAAAGTTTGTCAAGGGAGCAAAAGCTGTTTAAAGATTCTCTCTGTCTGACAGTAGATTTATTAAGTGTGAACCTGAAAATTGTGGAATGTTTATGAGCAAGCAGTTAAACCATTTCCAAACTGTTGGAATGGTCCTCACAACTGTCCATTAGTGAGGAGTGTGGAGCATTTGTATCCTTGACTTATTACTTACTGGTGCATGTGAGCAGTGATCTGTAGTATGATAGTCTTACATTCAAGCTCCTTCAACTGGAGGTGAGGGCATGCCACTAATAAGTTTTCTTTTCTTGGCAGTCACGACTTCAAGCTAAGCAAGAGATTGGCAGAGACAAGTCATCACAGTATACTGGTAAGGGAAAACAACGGGTTGATTGATTTTGTAGTCTTAATGAGACTTGCCATGCCTAACATTCAACAACAAACTCCTTCTCACATTTCATTACACCAATCTTCATGATCCTAACTCTAAACACCCGAATCCAAATAAAGAGATTGCTCCAAACTTGTCACCATGTGTGTCCATTCCAAGGTATTATCAGCAAAAGCAAGTCAGTCAGCTTTCAAATCCCATCCAGTGACAAATGTCTGACCCATGCATGGCACATTCATGTGAGCACTGTCTGCAATGAAATGGAAGTAGGTATCATGATTGAGTTCTGGATTAATGAAGGGCATGATGTGAGGGAAATGCAGAACTGCAATTTGGTGATTTAGTGTTGTGGTTAGCAATAGGGTGATGCATGAGAACTACAAAGGGCAAATATTGATTGATCTACTTTTCTTTCAACCTGTATGGCCAGGAATCATTTTGCAAACTAATCACGTCCTGGCATTTGTCACAGGCACACTAGATGCAATTGTGAAGATGGTACGATATGAGGGCCTTGCTGGATTCTACAAGGGCATGAGCACCAAGATAGTTCAGAGTGTCATGGCTGCAGCAGTTCTTTTCATGATCAAGGAAGAGCTTGTTAAGTCTGCTACTATTCTTGTTGCCAGGCGCAAAAAAATTGGTCAGGCTGCAAGTGTCAAGGTATAGAAGTAGACCATTTCCTTCTATTCTTGTGTTGAACCCCTATTGATTCTTGCTGGTGCACCCAGTTCTCTTAAATCATTTGCTGGAGCATGGTGAGTTATTATGTCTTAAATCAATTTTCAGGGTGCCTGTGGAAACTTTCATGGCTTGACCTTACTGGGTCTACATGCCTTTAATGGGTCGTCTGACAATTAAGCCAGGGCTGCCCTTTTCAAAACTGTGCAGCAATTAGAGCTGTGAGACTAGCCAACATGGTAGGGACATGATCAATTGTTCAGCACAACTTCATTGAGAGAGGTGAATAAGCCATAGTGGACATCTCGCTATACCAGAATTCAGCACCAAATACTCACCCTTCCCTATCCACCCTCTCAAGTCTTTCATGGTGAGCCATTATTCATCTCACCCTGCCATTGCTTGGTTACAGTGAGACTTGATGCTTGTGCATATCTGCCTTGGGGTGTGCTTAGGGTTGCTTTTTAATGTGCTTCTCTACATGACACATGTATGACATTTCAGGTGTGAAAGAGAGTTTTGCAATTGAATCATTTGATAATAGCCACTAAATCATTTGATTTAATACTAGCCAAACTGTGTGGCATGAAAGAACCTCTTGCCTGTGTCATTAGTATGCCTCTTCTACAAAGGCGGGATCTATATGGTTGCAGCAACCAATGCCTTGAGGTTCTTCACCCATTTGACTACTTTTCTGAGTTGGGTGGAAGACAGCTTAGTTGAGTCTGTCAAAAGCACAAGAATTATTGATAAGATTGTATTAAATAGAATATGACTTATTTCTTTATTTGAATGTCCACTTTTTTCAGTTGCAATCCATGCTTTATCTTTATGTCACGATAAATGTCCATGAAGAAATTCTTGGTAAATGCACGATCCAAGATATTATGCATGTACTTGTGAAAACATGGTTTCAATTGAATGCTTTGACTTATGACTAGTAGGGTGATGTGGTTTTATACATTTAAGGTGCTGATTAATGTCAAACAGCACATAATTTGGCAAAAAAATTTGCATGTGGTGGTGTGCTTTTGAAGGTATGTCAATTTTAAAGTTTTCATACTACATACAAAACATTTAAATGTGTGTCATGACATGACAATATTTGTTTCAGGTAGATTTCAAATTGAAACATATCATGAAAGTGTAAGGTAGCTCCCACCTAGCTAAGCTAATTGTGGTCAATGTACTTAAGGTGGGGAAGTTTTAGTAGTTTCGAATGTGTGTTTGTACATTGTTGTATTGCACAAAAATGACTTATTTTGATGCTTATGTATTCTAGCAGTCAAGGGTGATTTTCCAAGGTTAGAGATAAAATGATGGAGGAAATATTTTTTATACCAAAATGTCAGCATGTAGGTCACAGCACAAGGTCAGCACAATACTTCACAGCCAAACTACAGGCTCACACACTAAATTGATCAGAGAACATGATGGTGCTTGGTTCCACAACAAATAAGACGTGCATTAGTTGCAAAATGCATGAACCTCATATCACTCTATTTTTGCAAATTTGTTATTTTGTAGGACCCTTACCAGAGTGAGCTTGCACTGCTCACACAGTATGCCCCATCACAAAATAGCCTATTTTGACTGAACTATGAGACTAATAGAACATTGTCACTAGCTTAGCTTCTCACAAAAATTGGGTTCATCAAGATACCAATCACCCTCCCACTAGGTAAGGTTTCTCGCCGTTTTTACAGGAGGGCCCCATCGTTTATGGTGTCCAAAGAGTAGATGGAGCCCTCCTCTTTGTGTATCTATTGCACTAAAAATTGGCAAAAATGGACTAAAGGCGAGAAAGTTATGGGCCCCCGAAGTAGTGGGGGGTCCTTTTTACAAAAAATTCTCGATCAAACAGCTCATAGCCTATTTCCAAACCTCTCAAAAGATCCTTAAACATGAAATATTATTCTGCTGCCTATAGAGTCACAAGATCATTTGTAGAGCTTAAGATTGTGATCTCAGAGTAGTTTAAATTGCTCAATTTGAACCAAAACAAAAAGTGAGAAAGTTATGCACTGATGAAGTAGAAGGGGTCAAAATGAAGAAAAATGAAAAAAAACACGTTTTGCAATTTGAAAAAAAGTATTTTCTTTACTGCTCTTTTTTGGCTGCTCCTTTGGTTTTGCATTTCCAAGATGATTTGTAAAGCTTGAGAAGGTGCTCCTATAACATTTTAAATCACTCAAAATGGAGAAGAATTGAAAAAGATCTGCCAAAGTGTTCAGTGATAGGCTAGTGCTCGGTGATGGGCCAGTTTACCCCAGCCAAGAAAACAAAAAAACTTCTCCAAGAAGACTATGGTCCAGCAAATTTTTTTTTCAGAAAGCGGCCTTGCTAAGAGCACATCCAAATGGCTACATTATGCCAAGTTTTTCACCCACACTCTTCTTTTTTCTGGTACCTTCAGCTTGAGCTCCCTCATCTTTATATTTCCTACCTCCATACAACCATTGAGAAGCTTGCACATTGAAAATTATGCCAGGCTGTCAACAATTTTCTTTCCTAACAACCAAAAGCCCATTAGAAGGGCCAAATGATTGACGTGCATTTTCCACCATGTGTAGGAAGAACAGAATTATATTGTATTTGTTTGCAACAATCAAACCCTAGCCTACAACCTAAATAGCTACACTTATTGGTTTTACAATCACCCTAATTTCCCCCTCATCACTCTCATAAGCACATGAACATCCATAACTCCTTATATCACCACCAAATTGTACAGAGGAAAATTTGTTATGACTTGTGGAATCGAAGTCCTCATTTTGAGAATTTTTTCTTTCTATGTCATGAAAACACAATGTTCTACACCTTAAAGATAGGAGCAAGGAAACCCAATTAAAGTCGATTACCTTCTAATCTAATGCAACTAGCATCACTTGTAACACGTTACGACTTCTAGATTGCTTACATCCACTAACAAAAATTCATTAGTGATGGTAAAATATCAAACAAGGCATGCCCTCCTCCTCCTCCTGCACAACAGCAACGAGGAGGAGGAGCTCTGAAGAGAATAGAATTATGTCGTTTGTGAGGAGCACAGGAAGAATCAGAAGAATGGTGGCGGTGGTGCTGCCAAACAACACGACGGGGTAAAGACGACGACAATGACAACAAGCAGCGTCCTCCAATTGCGTAGAAGAAAGATTTCATGAGTCCTCATCAAAAAGCCTGAATCGTTTGTTTTTCTATTCTAATCATCATCAGAAACAACAGCAGCAACAACACAGCAACAAGCCACAAGCGTTTAACTCACACAGTGTGAGTGAGCTAAGGCTTTGTGGTGCTGTAGGAGAAACCACTATAGATATAAAAGTTATATTATAATTATTAAGTGTAATCCTCCAACATGCAACAAGTTTCCATACAGCTTCATGGTCGATGCGGTCAATTAGAGCTGATCGAGTCAGAAGCTGGTGATTCACGAGTCGTAACATTGATCTGAAGATGGAGCTGGGCGCTGGATCGATCGAGGCACAGATCTAGACTAAAACTAAATCCCCAGGAGTAAGGGAGAAGGGTATTATATACTTTTGTATTTAACTCATAATGTGGAGGATTATTCCTTCCATAGCTGCTGCAAGGTAATATTAGAATGAGTCCATTCAGCTCACGATCAGCGGCTTTGCAAGAACAAATAAAACTCGTCATGCAGGGAGCATAGTGCAACTCCAGAAAAACAGATAACATCAATTCAAAAGAATTAGGAACATAGCTCGTATAATATCTATCTATCTATCTATCTATCTAGTGGAGACTGGTTTCTTACAGTGGGAGTGATAAAGCTGAAGTGCGAGAAACTAACTTTTCTACTGCATTGAAATAATACTCAGGTTTGAATGATGAATCCACAACTTATAGCTAGTGTTGTACAAATAGGTTAAATTATAAAGCCCAGTTTCGATTACTGTTTCAACCAGCTAGAGCTGTTTCGACTATCAATCAAGTCCCCTGACAAAAATTGTACTGTAATGACTTAGAGTTAATAATGTCGTTCGAAGAAGATCTATACCACTCCAGCACTCTTGTGCACATGACCAGTGATTTCTTGATGAGGCGATGCTGCAACTTCAATCCACTAATTATCGCGATTGCCTAGGAATACTATATCTAGTGTTTGACTCTATTGAATGAAATCTATGTTCTGTGGTTGTTCCTTTTTTATTTGCAATGGAAATTGCCATTTGCTCCCAAGAAAATAAAATAAATATATGTTCGTTGACGAGGTCCTATGAAGGGATCTAAAGCCCAGATCTAAGTGGTCCACCTCTAGCTAGTCTAACTATAAACCTGCTCTACCTACATCGTTCTGCAAGTGTTGGAGATGACATGATAGTGCCTTCATGTCAGCGACGCCTCAGCTACTCCTGGAAGATCTTCCTGGATAGTTGAGAGCTGCGTATGTAGTTCCAACCTGTATGAGGTGGACGATGAAGAAAAGCCCAGCTTGTATGTTTTCCTGATCAGTCCTGACCAGCAGCAGGCTTGGATTCCCAACTGGTGCAGACGATAGTCAAGGATAGTCGAGGGTGTGTTGCATACGTAGCTCACTGCCTGCAGAGAACCTCATGCGGACGTGCACCCATGAATTCGGCCGAGTGCTATTTTGCGGCACCCAAGAATTGGTACCAGCTGGATGCTTGCTTTAAATGGCTGCCCTGCAATTCAAGGCCTAAAGTTCAGCAGATTTCCTGTCGAAGGAAAAACCACTTAGGGTACTCGCTCCAGTTGCGCCAGATCTGGGACAGTCTCGATCGCCGCCGATGTCGAATCATGGAGCAGCAGATCACCGATCAACTGGTTCACAGAAATTTGATGTATCGACATTAGTGCTGGTTCGTTAAGGTTAGATAGACCCCAGGACTGCTTCTCCATTCCGCGTGGTCTGGATTAACGTGACCTGCTGTTGCTCCACTCGAATAATTTGACGCTCTCCTTAAGTCGACGTTGTGATCGGATGTAACAGCTAGGTTTACAAGACCGTCAGGAATCAGTACTGCCGTCAGAGTCCTGTGCTGCATGCTCGCGGCTTGCTCTTCCTCGACTAGTGCCGCTTGATGGTGCATTTGATGGTGGCTGACCGGGCTATCATCAAACTGACCCGAGCTCACTCGAGCTACGCCGCCGAAGTAGCTGCTTTCCGGCGGTGCGGCTCTTTGTAACTCGTGTTCATCCGCTTTAATCTGCAACGCTAAGGCCTGACGCTGTACTAGTGAGCAACTGGAATCATCAGCAGCTTCTTCACCCGCGTACCTGTATTTCAAATTGTACACTTTCAACGTGGTTAGTTGCAGCAGGTGATGATCAACAACATGAGGATGATGAAACCATGAATCTAATAAAAATCGATCAAATTCTTTTCTACAAACTGATCTAGGGTAAGGGCCCACCAAAGGGACGCGCGAGAATGACCTGTGATCGTATTCACGAGCGATTTGCAATTTGGGTGGGTCAAAAGATTCATGCCGCAAGTACTGATCGTTGAAACTGGACGTAGATAGCAGCAGATGGTTGCCGCCTAAACTGCTGTACGGCTGTAACTGCAAATTCATCAGAGCTGCTGCATTGCTGCTCCCGTGAACATGCCCGGAATCATGGACACCTGAGCTGTTAACGGTAGCGAAGGATGTTCCCTGCAACGCGTGCAGCTGCAGCTGAGATTGTTGGCTGTGGAAGCTTTGCTGTTGCTGCTGCAGTAGGTAGAGCTGCTCGTGGGCTATAGCGAGCTCGTCCTTGAGGTTTAAGACCTGATTCTGGAGCATCGCAATGACGCCCAAGCAGCCGTGTACCGGGTCTTTGTCGCGCATGTCGGCCTCGTACGCAATTGACTTCACGGTGTCCTCACGCTTGCTTGGGTCTACGTGTTTCAGGATCCGTAGCGTGTTGCTTACTCCAAAAAGCTTGTGCACATTTGCAAACCGCCTCGGCTGGTCGGCTGGGAAGTAGGGAGACAACGGACAGTCAGGCATACACTTGCGTCGCTGGTACTTGCAGGCGGCACAAGCCGTCGTGTTTGTGCCGCCAACTGATGATCCTGTCATGATCTCTCTATTCTCTCAACCCGATTATAACCTCTGATCAAGTATCCGATTCGTACCACCCACCCTCAAATCTGATCCTCTCCTCCGACCCAGTAATCTTGATTCTTTTCCGACCATACCTACCTGCGCATGTATGAATGTACCCAGTACTGCTGCCGGTTGCACTAGTCTCTGCTAAACCCCTTCAAACCGCTAAGCAAAACCCCCGAAGCTGCATCATGATGACAAAGTTGAAATTGACAAGGTGGGATCTTGAGGATCAGTAAGCAGCAAGATTTTCCTTTACAACATCCATTCAAATTCCCAAGAAAGTTGTAATTTTGTTTCGAAGCCGGTGCAAAAACACCTGCAGCTAGCACACGCCGAGATATTCATGGCAGGAAGATTCCCACTACTGGACTGAGATCAGTTCAGGGATATAAATTCACCCGACCAACAAGTTGGGCTAGAGAAGCACAAATCAGTTTGTACTAAAATCACAGTCGACAACAAGGCTAGTATGACTAAAAGCCTCGACTTGAGAAACTAGGCGAGGCTAATAATTTGGACGGAAGGGAAAAGAACAAGCAGGATCAGCGAGGGAGAGCTTTTCCAAGAAGAGGAAAATTCAATTGCTCCAGGTGATCCGGCTGCCTGCGTCCAGTACAACAACACTCTCCTGTTGATGACTCGGGTAGTGTTTTGGATTTGGAGAATCGGTCGGAGTCCTCGTGATGCAGCCAGCAAGCTGCACAAGGCCACCTGTTGCCAGCCAGCGCGCCGCCGCTCTTGGCAACCTGCACTAGTGCCTAGGGTATTTCCCTAGCAAAACCACTGTGCTTAACTTTCACTAATCAGTCTTTAATCTTGCAGTGTCTAATCACTAGTTAGTTCTAATCACCATTCTGTTCACAAATTTCCAAACAACTTTTTCATTGTATTTCTGTCCCATATAACTAGCTAACCATGGTGGTTAGCTATGTACTAATCATCCACCATTCATCTACCTACCTAGTAGCCACCAAGTGCTTTAATAGCTACCTATTTATCTACCCTACATAGTTATCACTTACATTCCCTACCAATCTACCTATAATACTTACCCATGACTTACATAGGTCACTCATCACTTAGGTAGCGGGAGGGCTGGACGTAGGTGGGTTATATGATAGGTTGTTACTATTAGGATAGGTTGGAACTTGGAACCTTGGTAACTCAAATTGTGGTTCATCCACAACTGAGTCATAACCCATTGTTTGGGGTGCCTCTCACTTGGATTGGTCGGTTGGTCGCGGGTTATAACCTGTGTGTACCCTATCACCTGATTGATCAAGGTCATAACCTCGTCTCCACATTGGTAGGAGCGCATTGAGAGTGGTGGAGCTTCATAACCCTTGCCTGATGAGAGGGGAGTGAACACATGCTCGGCACCTTTCAACCACTAGTTATGTCCAGTAACTGGCTCAAGCTGCTGGGTTACCATACGTAGTCTCACCACCTCTGGCTCAACTGCATTGGGTAACCTAGCAGCTCGAGCCAGGTTACCTAGTCCATAACTGGTTTCCAATGGCTGGTGAACTGGTGGTTGCTGCATGGGTCACAAAATCCATGTACGTACGTAGCTGGGTGTGGAAGGAAATAGTGGACATGATGCTGAGGTAGAACCAAACATTTTCTGTTAAAGGGTTAAGTTTGATTGCTTGTAACAAGTTTGATGTAAATCTCTTACACATTGTAGTGCCAAACTTATAAATAGGAATAACTGTCAGGACAAAGCACCAACTACCTTGACAAAAACTGGAATTATGCTTTAGCAGTGCAATAGCAATAGTACAGTTAAAGCAACAGAAGATGAATCCGGAGCAGTTAGCGCGCTGCACGAGCTACCTCAAAACTCCTCTAAAGATAGCACAATTATGCAGATTCATGGTTAAATTGATCCAGGTGCGAGATTGATCAATTCCTTGTGAAGGGGCGCTGCTTGACTTGAATCTTAACCTCATCCCTCATTTGTGATCAATGCAACAACTGTAGGGGAACTGCCACAATTGTAGTGGACACTTCTGAGGCACAGTTACAAATGACTCAGCCAGAATGAACCAGCACTCACCCTGTGGACCATGCAGAATGGATGATATGTGGACAGGAAATACTTTTTTCATTATATTCGTGCCCCATATCTAACCACAGTGGTTACTTACTGTCCACATGCATCCACTACTTGCCTAGTAGCCACAAGTGGCTTACCTACCTACATAGTAACCATGGTACTTACCTTCCAACTCCCCCTCATTATTCTGTGAGGTAGGTGATTGGCAAAGCTGGCCTAAATTGCCACTAAATATTCTAAAGCTGCATGTGAGCTACAGAAATTTGTACAAGATCAAGCTTTGTGCTGTAGCCTTATGCACTTTCTCCTTAAGTTGTAACTACTAAAATCAAAAGCAAATTCTATTTCTGAAGTTCATCCATTTTCTTTCTTGTTAACAAACTTTTTTAGGATTCCCTGTGCGACCATCAAGAGTAACTTGAATTTCCCCAGTGTAAACATGAATTGGTTTGTTTGACAATGGGAAAATACAATGACCCCTGGGCTATGTCACAAATGGAAAAATTAGAATAAAACATTGAAATATTGGTCCCACAATTCCCTTGGAGATTTTTCCCTTTGTTTTGATAATTCAACTTCAATTTGTTAGAGGTTTTCACTTTTTTTGGCAACAGGGAATGCCAAAAAAAGTTTGTTGTGAATTATGAATGAAGTCAAAGGTATTGCAATTTCTTATGCAAATTTTAGAGTTACCAGATTCAAAGGCTTTCACTACAAATCTTTGCAATTATGGAGACTTAGTCGATCCATAGGAGCTTTAGCAAATATGTGTCAGCATTTCTTTCCCAACAATAAAGGTAAGATTTGCAAAGAGTATGTAAGCTCTTGGAGGAGTCCATGCTTTCTTCTTTAACTAATTATCATTTATTTTCATGAACAATTTTCCAACATGATGAGGTGAATTCCAGGCCTACAATTCCCTAGGCTTCCTTACACTGCCCAGTTACATCTTATACTTACCCATTTACCGAGATAGTTACCTCGGTGGTGTGGGGGTGGAGGAGAGGGTTTACATGATGGGTTACCAAGGTGGAACTTGAGGAACATTACTTACCTCAGTAAGTGGTGGACTGGTGGGTGCTAGGTCACAATGCACATAGGCTAGTCCCTAATTTCAAGGAAGCCCTCAAGGCTGATACTGTGTTTTGAGGACTAAAACCTAGTTCCACCGCTACAAACAGGCTCACTTAACCACAGTTAGTTCTGGGTAATATGATGTGGAAGTAGGATGGTTTACAGGATAGGTTACCAAGTTGGAACCTTGGTAACTCAGTTGTGGTTCATCGACACAACATGGGTGCTACCGTTTCACATAATCCCTGATTTCAAGGAAGGCCATCACCGAGGCTCATACTGTTGTCAGGAGTGGAACCCCAGTTCCACCGCTACATCTGACAGGCCCACTAGCCGCTTTATGTCACCTATATCTCGGACTTCAACCGCTACAGCTCCCTCTTATTTAAGGACCATTATTTCTCCTATTATTATTAGTAGTCAATTAACTTTTGAGAACTTGAAGTCAACTCCACACAACAAATCCCCAGTCTCCCTAAAGTTAGTTGGAGAAATGGCGGTGGTGGCCTCAATCCCTGCTAAATCTGGACCACAACTAGTAGTAGGGGTCTCTCTAATTTGTTGAATCGGCAGCTCAGCGAGTCACTTTTGCTTAGGTCGGTATGACGTTCAGCGTGTGATTATAACTCCAGTGACTCTTGGACTGTCTTACCAGCCAAGTTTTATTCATCAACTAGACAGACCGGAACCTGCTAGAAGCTTCTACTTCACGAAGAAGCTCTTCCCAAAGGCTTAGTCTGTGCAGAAAAAACTGTGTGATTATGTGTAGGGTAAGCCCCAGGGCATTACCAAAATAAGGGTGCCCCAGGTGACAGTTGAGCGCAAGCCTAATTTTGGTAATGGCCTTGCCTACAGGCTTTATGCAGCATAAGAATTAATGCAAAATTCAGAGGGGTTTTTCTGTTTTTTTTTCCTGTTAGCCCACCCTCCAGGGAGTTACTTTCATTTTTTTCAAATGATGTGCAAAAAACATGTAGGATGCAACTTAATGAAAAAAATAATTTCTATAATCTATTTATATTTATATGTCTAAAATATATTTTAAAATGTCTGAATTTTAATAGTATATTTTAAACTTCATGAAACATTTGGGTGCTTCTCATTTGTATATATATATATATTTAAAAACATTAATCAAACATTGTGCAAAACCATGCAGGAGATTGCACTGACACCCAGACAGTGCTCAGTAGGGGGTATTTAGTGTCTTCCTTCCAAGTACATGTTGCCGGTTCGAACTGGCCATGAGTGGCATAGCCGCAAATGAGCTGATCGTTTTGTTTCATAATATACCTATGAGTTCAGAGTGACCCAATGGTAGGGGAAGTGACTCCAACTGTGAGAGAAGTTAAGGGTTGTCTTGAGAAATACCCCCAGGTGTTAAATTAGTTCACTTATAACATCTAACTTTTTGTTTGTATTGTTGTTAAGTCCATGCACTGCAATACACCCTGTGCCAACATGCCACTTCTTGAGGCCAGGGTGAACCAACAGACACCAGCACACCATCGCTTGGAAGCGTTTTGTGATTTAGTTGTGGATGAACCCCAAATGAGTTGATATCAAGTTTTACCTTAGTCACAGGTATCAATACAAGTCCTGTGTGTAGGCAGTTAGGATAAATGTAGTTACTATAGGACAGTTGTATGTGGGTAGGTGGCATAACAGGTGGTTAGTGGTTACTAGATAAGTAGCTGCTTGTTGATTGTCAGTACATAGGTAAGGGGGTTACTATCTACCTAGAAGGTAGGTAGTAAAACCTAAAAACATAAATTATGCCAACCACGGTGGTTGTCTATAAAACACAAGAGGAAAAAGTGTTTCTTGTCCAGAACCCATTCATCCCTTGTGGTGCACACATTCGTTCAATGGTTTGCATGAGTGTGTGACTGTGTAACCATCGACAATATTGTCTCAACTTGTTAGTATCCCAAGATCTTGAATTTTGGCCAGTGCTAGTGACTTTTTATTTGGCGAATGTGACCTGAAAAATATGATTTATGATTTTCTATATATACAAAGGCTTTTTGTTTTCAAAATAGCCCAAATTTGCCAGATTTTGAGAAAAAGAATTTCCAACTGACCAGATTTTTGTAATTGGTTCTAGTTAGTAGCCCAGAATATAGAGGGGTACATATGTATTTTTACTTTCATATATGGTTTATGGCTATGAAAATTTGAGAAAAAAATGACCCCACCTCACAAGTACACCAAAGAGCACATATTCTTGCAAATGGGTGTAAGAATATGAGATAAAATGCACTTACTAATTAGTAATCAACTCCTCTCCTAAGAGCATCTCCACTGGTGCTCAGTATGTCACCCTGGATAATAAAATTAAATGTCTAGGTTTAGTTGTTTTTTTTCCGGCAACCCCACCAATAAAACTGCAACTGGAACTGAATATACTTGGAAACTACTAGTAGCAAACCACCTGGACCAATCATTATGATCGACCAATCAGAAATACTGAGCCGCAATCAGGTCCAATTTATTACACTCTTTTTTGGAGGTGCACAACTGTGTTGCGCATTTTACTAGCCACGTCAAGCTGCACGAATTTGGTGTAGAAAAACCAGTTTCCTGATCTTAACTGGCACATTTTGACTTTTTCACAATATATTTTACTGTCTGGAGTCACATACTGAGTACCGGTGGAGATGCTCTAAGTAGTAGTCTAAATTGATGCCTTTAGTTAATTTATAATTTGGTCATCAACTAGCCATTAGCACCATTGGTTTGAAGTTTGCATACAAGTCATGACACCAATTTCCCCATCTCAGGTGACCCAGAGCTTTTCTTTTCAATTTAGTGATGTAGCTGAAATGGCTAACATCCATAAGACTAATCAGCAAAATCTGACTATAAACAAAATATAAAAGTAAAAAATGCGGAATCATCCTTCTATATTTTTTGCTAGCTCCTATCCCAAAAAAAACACTTATTTGTTGTCATTTTTCAACACCAAAAACATCGCCAGCTGACAAAACTTCTGCAGGAAAAAAATCGCAGCTCATGTCCCGAGTGGACCATATATTAGTTACACCTCTAATTTTGGAAGTCTTGGGGTTGTCAGAATAAAGTGGTTTTAAAGCTTAAAAACATTCCCTTCCAGGCTCCACGGCAAATCCTGTCTATTTGACTTGGGATCGTGATTCGTGATCAAGCTGTCAGAGCGTGTTCGGCGCTAGTACAAAAATATGTAGCCCAAGTTCCAAGTTCCAACTAGGTGGTGAGGGTGTAGCCCTAAAACAGGGCAATTTTTTTTTGTTTGAGGTTGTTCAGGGGTTGCTGTTCAGTCGGAAGAAATTTAGGTTATGTCAACTTCTGGCGAATAAATTTTGGAGGTGTTTGGAGATTATGATATGGAGAAACTTTGGGCATTGCTTGTAGATGATGGTGGTTAAGCTTCTGGAGATCATGCCATGGAAGAACTTTCAATGGATGAATAGTTTTTGGTGCTTATTGGTTTTTGATGTTTGGAGATGATGGAGAAGTGACTGTGTGGTAGTTCGCATTTTTGTTCTTGACTTGGAAATAGTAAAGCTTTGCTGGAGAAAGTTGGCAAGGCTCTAGATGTTTGATGGCACTTGTTTATTTTTAGATTATGGAAGATCTTGAGATAACTGCGGTGGTGTGTGATGGAGCTTGAAAATAAATGGATTGTGGAGTATGGTGATGATCATCAAGCTTCAAGGGGAGAATTCTATCTATTTTGTTTTTTGTAATTTGTACATCCCTTAGTTGTGTTGCTTTAAACTTTCATTGCATAGTAGTTGCCATGCAATGTATTAAAAAATAAAGAAGATTGAGTGATGGGTGTGATGGCAAAAATAAGTTACTTCACAATCCTATTGAGAATGGGATTGATGAAAATTTCAAAGAATTGATGGGAATTCGAGAATAGAGTGCCATTTAAGTTTTAGGTTGTCTATTTGTGATATGACTAAATTGTTGTCATCATGGGTTGTTTGTATGTAGATAATGTGTCATTTGAAGTTGAAGGTGTGTTTTGAAGGAGAATTTAGTTGCCATCGTGGGATTGTGGCAAGTATAAGATATTGGGATTATAATTATAGTGTTTAAATTAATGGAATTTTTGTCACATGTTTATCCTACTAAAGTTTTATGTAATGACATTATGCGTTTGCTATGTTTCAATGTTGGGTGAAATGTTGTGTATTTACTTTTCTTCTCTAATGATTGAATAATGCTTGAAGAAATAACTTTGTTTGGGGTTGCGTTATGTGTTTATGTTGCCTTTTTCACATGAATGGGAATGGAACTTAAGTGTGCATGTGTGAAGCTTGCATATAATGACATTTCCTAAAAATGTGCATGGGAGGAACGACAAGGATGAAAGAAACAAATACAAGATAAAGTTTGAACCATGCATTTTTTCTTCATTTTAGTTTTTTATCATTAATTGTTGTACTATTGTGACAACAATATTGAAGATTTAGTCTTTAGAAATTGATTTCATGATTCATTGATAGGGCATTTAGTTATCTTAGTTGGGTAAGAATTGAAACATAAGCAATAAGTGTACCAAAGTTCCAATTAATTTGTAATAATTTCCTTTCTTCTTTAACATTGGAACTTTAAAATAATGGGGTTATCTTTTTAGTTAGGATTTTTTTAATGAAACAAAAAAAACATTTCCATTTTGTTCAATTGGTCAATTCAATCTCAATATAGTGAGGAATATAAGGGGTTTTTTCTTGCCCTTCTTGTTGTTCACAAAAGTAGTAATTTGCATTATTCATGATTTGGCCTTTATTTATCACTTGTTGCATTCCCCTTAAAGGACTTTTACATATGTCATTACTTTTACAAATCCCAAAATCTTAAACCCTATTAATTAAGGGGTTGGCCACTTTTGCCATAATAAATTTGTTCAAGTTCACTCAAAATTTAATGAAGTACAAAGTGAAATAAGACACTTTGATGTAGTGCCACTATTTGTTCTAACACTACAAACTATATTTTTTTAGGCTACTACTAGACTAATTAGAACAAGGTTATTAAGAGAACAACTAATCATGTAATTGTAATTATAACATTAATTATAGAAATGACATAATTTCATGCCCAATATGACTAGATGATTAGGTTTGAAACATAGTCAAAAAAGTATGTAGTTATCAAACCATGTTTTTGGTGTAATGATTTGTTAACGATATACATATTTTGTAGTTTGATATAATTAATTTTTAGAATAATTATATATTTTTCTATGTTTAAAAATGCATATATATGAAAAGACACACACATCATTTGTTTTTTCATAGAAAACAAGATTCAAAATTCATCAATTTCAATTTTCTCATGCAAGGGAAGATTTTTTTCTTTTTCTTGCAAGAAATAGATTTCAAACACCTTCATTTTATAAATTATCACTAGAATTTATTTCTCATTTAAATTGATGTATTTAACAAATATCAACACCATCTAAAACTATTTAAATAATTTCACATGAAAATCATAAATGATAAATATGTTAAATTATAATTAAATTAAAATATAGGTAATTTGGACAAACATGATGGGAAGAAAATAAAATATTTGCAAAAGATATGGGTACATACACAAATAAAGGAACCAACATAGTGAATGGACACTTTTTGATTGTCTCTTTGAAATTACACCATGATTTAAACACAATAATTTAAATTTTTTTTTGGATGCCCTTCCATTCTTTGCAAAGTTCCAACTATAAAAAACTCATGAAAATTCATCAAATTTCAAGAGTCCTTTTATATGTTTAAAATGATGTGGAAATTGTATTTTAAAACTTTTTTCAATGTTTTGTCTTTTTTTTTCCTGAACTCCAAAATATGAATGTGTTTTTGTTATTCAAACTTTAACCAAATTTTTTCAAATTCATTGTGAGCTCTAATATATTTTATAAAAAGAATTTCATGTGTTAATCTACTTAGGTACACATGTTTAAGATGCAAGGAAGCATGTAAGGATGTAAGGATTTTGAACATCCTTAATGACTAAAATAGTTCAAAATTTGTGATAATGGTTAGAAGCAAAATTATATTTTTGATTATAATGTAAAACATGCTGCAAAAAATTTAGATGTTTTTCATAAGATGGGTCATATTTTGAATTTCAATTGATTTTCAGTTCATAAATTATATTTAAAATATATTTTTGATGTTTAATAAACCAATACATGACTACCACATGTAAAATGTAATCCCTGGAAAGGAGTTCAACCTTGGTGCCCTTGGTTCCATATTTCATGAATGTACCCATATTGATTGTTAATATTCAATGTTAAGGAAAACATACCAAAATGTTTGTAAAACATTACAAGGAATTAATATTGAAAAACAATGATCACACAACCAATATTAAATTTTTTTGAAATTGTGAAGAAGATGATATAGATGATGAAAATTATCAAAATAAAAAAGTTCCATAAGTAGGTGGAAAAAGAGAGAGGAGGAAATGGAAGATATAAAATGTTGCAAAAATGTGTGAATTTGATGAAAGTAATCAACCATGCATAACAAAATATTATAACATTTCACATTGATTTATCATGATATTGCCATGATTGTATACCATTTATGGCCAATTTGTGATTGAAGCAAAACAACAAAATCCCAATCTTTGTGAAAAATGTTTACAAGGTAGTTTGAATTTCATTAATACATATTAATTGTCATAACCCTAGCACGAGGCTTGCGACCAAGGCAAAGGCTTGCAAAGGTGTGACCAAAAGTGAGCCCGGGAATCACATTTCATGCTCCTAGGAATGTAATAGAGTGTGAGGGAATGAACCCCCACACTCCCAAATGAACTCCCACTTTGGGAGTTGGAGTCCCAATGGACTCCTGAATTTTTAAAAGGCGATTGCAAAGGTCAAAACTCATTGGATGAAAAATAATTTTATATCATTGGAAAGTTCTTGGAACTTACATGTTTAAAATGGGCTTCTATGACCCATTTGGACACTTAAAACACAAGTTATGGCCAAAAGAAGGGTCGGGAGTCAAATTGACAATTTGACTCCTGACCATTAAAAGTCAAGAATCGCCCTAATTTCCTTGCATGTAGGTAGCATGTCACATATTGTTGGAAAACTCTTGATGAGGGCTACAACTTTACTTCAGACCTCACCTCAATCAAAGGTCTACACACAAAGTTATGGGCCCCCAAAGTCGCGGGAGTCCCAACTTTGGGAATTTCGAGACTCCCACTTGGGTCCTAGGATAAAATGACATTTGGATGTTGGTCCCGTGGCCAAACATAGAGTGTAATATGAGGGGGAAGGTGGTGGCTTCCCCCAAGTCCGGGTTGTGATGAGTCTTATGAGTTTGTGTTTGCCCTTGGCATGTCCGTGCACCAAAAGTGCTCCACTTATGCACTAACCAACTTGTTGTTTGGTTTGTGCAAGTTTGTGTGAGCAATTGAATTGCTTGTCAATCTTCTTAGTCCCATCCCAGAGTCCCAGCACACCCCTCTACCCCCGAAATGTTATGGGCCAGAGAACACGACCCAACTCCTTCTTCCGCTGTTTTCACCTTTGGACTCCCAGTTGCGACCATCAAGGAGCTTGGGGGTGTGTCATTAATGAAATATTTTATTACTTTGCAAATTGATATTACATACATCTTGGATTTAATGTTTTCAATCATTAACATATATATCATCTATGAATGTGCATGTTCAAATTTGGTCCAAAATTAAAACATTTGTATTTATGGTGTATTACATACAAAGATATGGGATCATTTGCAATCCATGATAATTTCATTTGAAGTTTTGTTTATTCAAAACAAATTCTTATGGTGTGTATGCAATTTCATTGAAATACAACCAACCTTATAATGAACATGTGCAAGAATATTAAATGAAAATAATAATGAATAAAATTAATTTCCTATCATTTGTTGAAACATTGAAGTTTTTTCCCCAATGTAAAATATGTGGATAAATTGCAAAACATATGTATACATAATATAAAGTTCACCATGTGACTAATAAAACATGTGGAAATTAATTGAATTGTAAACATTATTTGAATAAATTTATCATAGTAGCTCATATCAAATTATGTTAAAACTAAACACATATAATTTTGCAATTCAACACAAAGTTTGATGCATTGAATGTTGAATTGGAATAAATTTATTTGGCTTGTGTTCACACTTGTGGTAAGGTAAATAACAACATTTTTGAATTAAAATTCAATTCAATTTAATTTGGATCCCATCCCTTGAAATCCAAAGGTGTCCATTTATCAATTTCATCTTTCATTCCTTCATAAAGTTAATAAATTATAATTGACATATTACCTAATTTCAAATTGTCTTTTTGCCATGCTAACCCATGAGAATCATGTGCATCCAAACTAGTATTTATAAAATATTATTAAAATATGATTGAATTTCATTGCCATTTGTAAATTGTGTATTCGTTCATGTGTTAGTGAATTCATTATGTCCATTGGAATTGGTCCTACTCATTATGGGGCATAGTGATTTCAATACATTTCTGATTTACTAAAATTTGTATCAATTTTGCCCATATGTCAATGAAATTCCTAACAAACTAGGCTTCATCCCCTACTAATGCATTGACCAAGTTGTGAAAGGCCCTTACATACATCATCATGAATTCTTGAACCAATCATGAACTTGACTACATAAGGTTGATTCATTTTGTTAACCTTGTGCAAGTCATTGGTTCAATTGAAAATGAACATTTTTTGGGAACATTCACCTTTATGAAAGCTAAATTAAGGAGTTCAATGATTTTGTATTTAGACCTACTCATTTGCATGTTTAACCAAAAGTTCTTCACTTCGCAAAATCTTTCCATTTAGAAACATTTTGAATTGGAGATTAGAGACCATAATTCAACATGGTGCAAAAGGTGGAAGTTTGAGTCAAGGGTCTACTAGTTGAAAGGCAAGGCTACCAAGCTTCACATTTTTCTTTTCATGTATATTAATTTTCTTGAATTTTGAGATTTGTTTGGATCCTTATAGTTATGAATTCTACATGGGTGTTTGGATGACTTGACATTTTATTATACGTGAATCTTAATCATGAAATTGGCCCACCTAAAGGTTTTTTGGTGGGATCATCCTTAAACCTTTGTTATGAAAACTTTCAAAGGAAAATTGACCCATTTTTTTCTTATTCAACAAAAAACCTACACACTCCCTTACTAGATGGTTGGGCAATTAATCACCAAATATGTGTTCAAGTTACAACCATAGATCAAACATGGACCAACATATAGCCAACTTATATACCAAAATTGTAAATTGAAGCAACAACACTAATTGAAACCTTGTTATTTCATTTTAGGACTTATCTTAAATAAATATGGTCACATGTGTTCTTATTGAAAAAATCCAATTTAAGGCATGATCAAAGAGTTTAGATCATAAAACCAATACACAAGAAAATAGTAAGGCAATCTTTTCTAATTGAGCACCTTGCCAAGCTTCAAATGGTTTGGTAGTTTATTATGCCCACAACCTCATCTAAACTAATGAGTGGATCTTATATGAACAAAATTTGAGCATTTTTTTCTTATTTTTTATTTATTCTTAATTGAATCAAAATTTTAAATTTTAAAAAAAAATTTATTGTGTGTGGATTTTTGTGCAATTTTCTACACTTAAAATTGAAGCTAGCATAGTATCTTCATTCTTTTATGAAGGAACATTGAGCCTTTCAAGACTAAAAGCCAACATGTTCATGGTGTAAATAATTATTATGTGAGTGCAAGCACGGTAAAGTAAAACAAACAAAACTACTTTAATACATTACTAATTCAAACTCATTTTCATTTTTATTTGAATTTTGCATATGGAAGCAATCAATTAACATCAAAATGGTTTGAAAGGATACAAGAAGTATCCCCATTTATTGGGTGGTACATTCATGGATGGGGAACCTTTGACACAAAATATTTAATGAAATATACTTGTGTAAGGTCAAGATATAAGATAATTTTATTTCTTGAGGGGAGCAAAAAAAATCTAGTCTATTTCTATTTGTTACATCCTACTTAACATGTATTTTACAAAAGTTCACATTGTGAAAAGTAAACCACAAAAGTTATTTGTATTTTTAAAAACCTACATCCAACTTACTTTTATGATGCAAAATTTTTTAACTAATGCATAGTAGTGAAGAACTATCTTGTTTTTATTCATTCATGTAAAAACATTCAATGTATAACAATTTATAACAGATCTTGTTATTATTTTATATTTACTTTGCAAGTAGAAAAAAAGGTATAAGATTGTTCATTTTATCTTACTTATACCCATGTCTTTGAATGTATTTAAAAATATATATCTATGGCCCATTCTACTAGGTAAGCCATTGATCCCATGGTGTTAAAAGTAAAGTCAAGACTTGTTGCCATATTTATTTATGAATAAGGTAGTTAAGTTTAAAAAACCTCTATAGGCATCCTTTGCCTTTGAATTTGACAATAATGAGTTCAATTGAAAGTTCATTTCCTTGTCATGCTTAGGTTTCAATAATGAAATGATGATTTCAAATGATAATCAAAAAAAATCTAGGCACATTATTAACTTATGATTAAAAGATAACATGTGGAATATTTGTGAATTTTAATTCTAGTTAAATCATTTAATATAGTTTTTGAAATGAGATATCATCAATGTAAAAATACCAAAATGATGAAGATTTTTTTGTTCATTGATTTGAATATCCTATGGTTCCCTTATCAATGAAGAAAAAAGAAATAGCAAGCAAAGGATTACATGTGTTAACTCTTTTTGAATAAATATGAATTTTTAAAAAATACAAATTATGCCATATTCTACATTTCATTTTGAAAAATGAAAATAATTTCAAATTCATGTTAATATATGATAATTAAATTAAAATTTAGTTTTTTGTATCATGAGCCAAAACTTTGTTCATATGTCATCCACATTATCACCCATTTACATTTGGCAAATGACTCTTGAAATTTGAAATTTTTGAAATTATATTCTGAATTTTTAAAAAATTAAAATATCAAATTTCTAAAATGATGAATGTTTTTTATATGTAGTAGATTATCATCATTTGAGAAATTTTCCCATCAAAATTTCTTTATTAAAAGATTCCTTAACCTAGTGTTTTATAACATTAATTTTTGGTTGTTAAAGTTCAAAAATCCTTTACTAAAACCAATACTCAATTTATTAAACTAAATGATTTTTTAAAAAAAATCTTCAACACTGATATGAATCATTTAGCACAAATTTCCTTGATCAACATGACATTAAAGTGGATTACATAAATATGTTTGAACAAATTGATAGTTTTTTTATTCAATTGATTGTGATTTAAACACCCATATAATTGATATCCCTTCAATGGAAAATTGAAATTAACATGAACACAAAATGATTTTGAAATTAATTTTTAAAATATATTATAATGAAATATGCAAATGAAATTGGAAATGACCTAATGTTTGAAATGCAATTTACCAAGGTCTTTTCCATAATCACCATGTTAAATTTGGGACAAGACAAAATCATGAATATATACTAGGAACATGAACTATGTGCATACATGCATTCTTGAAGAAACTACCAAAATAGAAAAGAAATTTCTAAACTTTCACGTTACTTTACTGCAACACATTTAAATGAATGTAAAATTTACCTTTCCTTGTATTGTAACAACCAAATGAATTAAAAAATTGTCTTTCAATCCAAGTTCACCTTATGTTTGGGAATTACAAAACTTACCAACTAATGTAAAGTGAAAGCATGATAAAGTAAAAACAAGTCCATTCACATTCTAGTTTAAAATTAAGATAATTTTTGACATAAACACAAGAAAGTAAATTAAAACCTTTGTAAGTAAAATTATGAAACCAAACTCCTCCACTAAATATATGGTAAGTTGATATAAAATTTGAAAAACAGTAGCATCATAAAAGTTGCTATAGGTTACAAGTAGGTTTGAAATTAACAAGGTGATCAATATGATGTTCAAAGTTAGTTTTACATTAAATTTTTGATATATTATGATTATAATATGCATAATTTGACATATATTATAAGCCTCCATTAACTTGAAAATAAAAATAAACCAAGATTTCATCTACTTGCAACCCATTTTGTAAGATTAAAATCTTGTGCAAATAGATGCATTTAGAAAAAATCTAGTCAAATATTAAACTTGAAGACAAGATTATTCAATATTATAATAATGAAATGAAACATTATCATCATATTAATCATTAAATAAAATAATATTTTTATTTTCAATACATTAATTTTTTTTTATGGCTACTTGTAAATGTTTGTGACATTGAGCAATTAGTTATCTATTTTACCTTGCTTTCACCTTGTATTATAACTAAACAATTCTTCACTTTGGTCTTAGTAAGAATTTATATTTTTAAAGATATTTTTTCAAAGGTATCATTTCATAGGCTAGGTTGAACCAACACTTGCATTGGTGCCTTTATTGATGACAAGTTTTTAAACATGGCTTCCATAATATCTTTAGATCCTCTATCAAAGAAGAATTTATTTTATTTATATTGCAAAAATAGAAGATTAAAAATCTACTTATATTATTCCCCATATAAGGTTTATTTCTTGTGTTTTAAAGGTGGTAGGTGTTTTTTTTGCAATATTTCACTTCATATATGAAACAAAAATGTGAACTTGAAAAATGTGATTTCAAGATATGATGCTCAATTTTAAGTAAATCTTTGAAACTATTTGTGTGGGTTCCACATGAAATGCTTTAAATAGTTGCATATTTTGAAAACTATAACATCAAAATATTATGGTTAAGATGGTGCCAAATACACCTTACAAACCAAGACCCTATATTGTGGCAAAACATTGCATTAGATTTTCATAATAACACAAAGAAAAGGTTGAAGTTAACGTGTTTTAGAATACACTCAAAGCAAGGAAAAATGGATGATATTGATTCAAAAATTATTGGCAATCCAAAATTAAATAGTGAACATTTCTACTAAAATATTTTTTGACATACAATTTGTGATTTAACAAATATAAACATAACATCGATCATGAAATTTATATCACTTTTGATTGAAACATGTACACCAACCATGCCATCAACATATAAATACAAAATGTGTGCACTTCTTAGCTTGTTACAACTTTGGATTTTGTGATTGTGAAAAGAAAATTACATTTTTTTTCCAACCTTAATTAGTTTTCATTACTTATCAAAATGAAAATAAAAATGTTTAAGAATCAAAAGGAAACACTCTCAAAACTCCCATGCAATAGTCTCTATTTAGGAATTAAGAATCCAAGGAATCCCAATTTTTTAGGGAAAGGTTTGAAAAGGAAAACATTGGTCAAATCTTCAATCAAGTGATCTTTTAGTCCTTGGAAAAAACATTGAAACAAGTTGGGGTCGCATGAATATGCCAACTAATGCCAATTAAAATAACTCATGTTTAAATAATGTATGTTAATTGTAAGTTGGCTCAATATCAAAAGGTGAACTTACCTTATTTTTCCACCAAGAATGTTGGGTATTTTTCATCTCAATATTATTTTTGAAATAACACCCTAACACATAATCATGATTGCTAGCAAGTTGACAATTACAATAGTGGTTTCCCATGACTCTTAAATGTTTATCAAGCACTCTTAAATACTTAGCAAGGACATTTAATGCTCAACCAAAACATTCAAATGTTTACAAAATAACTTGATTACATAATCATGACACTACAGGTTTGACAATGATAATTAGTGGTTTCCTAGTACTTTGTTGTGATTCACAAGTATTCCAAAGTGCTTATCTAACATTCCTAAGTGGCAAGGACCTCCAATGCTTGACCATGACACATTACATTTTGCAATAACACCTTAACTACATAATCATGTTTGCTAGGAGTTTGACAATGATAATATAGTGGTTTCTTAGGACTCCTAAGTGCTTATCTAGCACTCCTAAATACTTGGCAAGGATTTCTAAGCCTTAACAATGACATATTATCTTTTGGAAGAGCAACATGATTATAGAAGCTCATGATTTCTAAGGAATTCACAATGACAACAGTGGTTTGATGTGATTGACAAGTATTCCCAAGTGCTTATCTAACACCTCCAAGTATTTGACAAACTTCAAATGTTAACCAAAGAATCTTAGGTGGTTGATGGGACCAGGTTGATGAAGGAGCCATTTATTTAAATGATTGGTTGAATGACTATGGTAGCTGTCTATTGAACAAGCTTATGCACAACACCACTGACAAAACAATGTACCTATTTTGATGTTAAATCTTGAATTAAGAGGCAACAAAGAAGAGTACATTTAGTCTCCTTCTGCACAAATGATCCCCCTCAATGTACTCTGTGAAGAATTCTTGCACACCTTCACCATTAAGATATGCACTCACAAAAAAAACCGGTTGGAAGTGGAACTACTATGTAGTTGTAGTTCTAACATGTAAGGTGGTTCAAGGTAAGTAATGAAATTCACTAATGATCTAATGCGTTGTGTCCAACATCTACACATAACATCTTAATCTAACATGCATCGGATTTTTGAAAAGCTAATCTAAAAGGAGCCATGGTATAAAATATCATAAGTTTTTTGTTTTATTTTTATTTCAATTTTTTATCAAGAGTTAAACTTGAACTAAAAACCACTTTGCTTAGATTGAAGGAAAAAACAGACAATTCGACCCCCTCTACTTTCAACAAGTGTAGCTCCCTTAAAGCAATTCCGATGATGTTGAAATTTTGGGAGAACCTTCTACACCTTCCAAACTAAAACTGATTTAATTTTGACACAAATCCAACGGTGGATGTGGGAGGAACAATTAATTGAACTAAAAATCCAGAGGCTTTGTCATGGAAATCTTTCCATGGACTCCACCATAACACCCTCTACTTCCAACCAGTGTAGCTCCTTGATAGCAACTCCAATGATGCTAAAATTTTGGGAGAACCTTCTACACCTTCCAAACTAAAATTAATTTCATTTTGACACAAATCCAACGGTGGATTTGGGAGGAACAACTAATTGAACCAAAATTCCAGAGGCTTTGCTACAAGTACTTGTTACACACAACTTCTTTCCATGTTTGATTCTTGCACACTCCTTTTCCATGAACACCTCTCCACACATAAGTACTAAACATTCTTCTTCACACTTCCTCCTCCTCTTTCTTTCCTTCCCACATACACACAATACGTTCTCCCTTGGTAAGCCTCCATGACCTTCCTTGAGCTTGTTCCCCTTGTCCAATGAAAGCTTTGCAATCCCTTGCTCCAATCAATGGCCTCCTCATCCTTCTAAAGCCAATGAGAATAGAGAATAAATTGTCATCCAATTGAATTTAGGATGAGAATTCTTGGGCCCAATGAAACACAAGGAAAATTCCATCCTCTAATCAAATAGGATGACAATCCTCATGACTAATGGGATTAGAGGATTCATCCCTACCTTTATCTTGGATATCTTGATGAGGTCTCTTGAGCTTGATCCTTATCCTTTCCGTCCGTTGACCTTCACATCCTATTTTTTCATCCTGATTACTTCAAGTAACTAACTATTAGGATAGTTTATCGGTAGTAACTAGTAACGTCCTTGAATTCTTACTTGACTAATTCAATGGTTGAATTAACATTCCCTTGTATTATTTACTCTCTTGATATCCCCTACCTATTTATTTTACCATGCACTAGTTAACTATGTAGTACATAGTAAATTGGAAGTAAATTTGCACCACAAAAACCCCCACATACTTCTAGATCCATTGTCGAAATTAGGGTTTGATGAATCCCTTAGATCTAGGATGTTTAAAGTTTCATGAGGTTCTGTCGTCACTTCCACACCTTACACCTACCCTAATTTGTTAAATAAAAAGGCCTCGACCCCTCTTGAACACAAATACCACATTGTTTGTACTACCTTCTTGGTTTTTTTGTTGGTGCAGGTGAGAACTAATCATGGCGGATGATGTCGCTACGCATTCGAATCCTCCAGTTGCACCAATAAAACAGGAAAAGCTTGAAGAAACACC
>Ga0209611_10002074_pt1 | contig 35089 bp, 17 predicted proteins | sample S1TSphgellanicum_3_FD_187693 | JGI IMG/M metagenome (GOLD analysis project Ga0209611, IMG submission 187693) | Host-associated microbial communities from peat moss isolated from Minnesota, USA - S1T2_Fc - Sphagnum magellanicum MG (SPAdes) (version 2) | ecosystem: Host-associated > Plants > Peat...
ACAAAAATCTGGCGATTTGGAAACTTTTTTTTCTCAAAATCTAGCAAATTTGGGCCATTTTTTTCATCAAAAATCCTTTTGTATAGGTTGAAATCATATTTTTCAGGTCAAAATTTGACAAAATTTAACACCGAAAAAAAAAAAAAAAAAAAACTGACAAAAATTTGTGAATGAAAATAAAAAATCTTTGAAATATTCTGAGATTTTCTACTTTTCAGCATGGAACATTCAAAATTACCTAATTATTCAACAAACAAAGTAGTTCATTACAACATTTTAACATTTCTCTTTGTAAATCTGGTCTTAATTTTGACACTTGATTTTTAAAAATAAACACATTTTTGTTATGTTATAAGTCTTTAAGTTCTTGAACTTTTAATGTCTGCAATTCAAACCCCACAGTTGAAAACTTGCAGAGCAAATTCTTAATTTTATACTAATTATAATTTTTTTTTTGAAAAAAATTCAAAATTAATTTAATTTGTGCCGAAACCTTTTGTGTACTACAGTACAATTTTAATTATTCCCCCATCCCTGGGCATAAAAATGAAAAAATTGTACATAAGAAATTAATAAAATGATATCAATTGATACCAGCAGTCATGTTCTTGTAATGACCCTCTTGGAGTCACTGTATCCAGATGAGGCTCACATTGGGTTTCCTACTATTTAAATTTTGTACTTATGGTAGTACCCGAATGGATTCAGCAACAAACTATCGAATAATTAATTAAATCTCAAATCTTAACTTTAGTAGTTGGTTTTTTAATTCTGAATTTTCTTACAGGTAATGTTAATAAATAATAATAAACAAATTTTTGCTGTTTTTGTTCGACAGTTCAAGGATTGGCATCTCTAAAGTTCAAACCTGACAATCTAATAATTTCAGAATTTAGTTTTATAATAATTATTAAAATTTTGACACGAAATAAATAAAATTTCAAAACTTCGGAAAAATAGGAAATAATTTAATTTATGTCGAAGCCATTTGTGTACTACAGTATTCCAAATAGTGTTTACATGTCAGATGCTTTTATTTTTCAGAAGAGCTCTAGTAATGTATGGTGGGACAATATCTCTACTTACAATATTCAAATGTATTGTTGTTGGCCTTGCCTACCAAGGCAAGGATATTGTGTCTTTAGATTCATTATAGAGTATAGTAGGTTAATGGATTTTGACCCTTAGGTAGTAGGTCTATTTTTATATGAGGATTTTTGAAAGATGATATTTTTTGGCTCGTGTTGAAACTTGAGATTAGTTATAGAGTTATGATATCTTGAAGGATTTTGGTTTCTTTTAGAGGGTTTTGCTGAAGATTATATTTTTGCATAGTGAAATATTTGAATTTCCCTAATTCTTCTTTTGCCTTAAGATACTTTTTTATGTAAATGGCAAGGCCACAGTGTGACAAGGCCCTTTTTGGCCTTGCCTACCAAGGCAAGGATTGTGTTTAGATTCACTATAGAGTATAGTAGCTTAAGGGATTTCGGCCCCTAGTATAGTAGGTTTATTTTTATATAAGGATTTGTTGAAACATGATAATTTTTTGGCTTGTGTTGAAACTTGAGATTAGTTATAATAGAGTTATGATATCTTGAAGGATTTTGGTTTCTTTTAGAGGGTTTTGCTGAAGATTATATTTTTGTGTGGTGAAAAATTTGAATTTCCATAATTCTTCTTTTGGCTCAAGATACTTTTTAAATGGAAATGGCAAGGCCAAAGTGTGACTGACACACACCCCTTGTTAAATATATGGCCAAAGACAAAATAGGTACTTGCAACAAATTCTACCTGTTGTTCTATTGAGTTGTAGTAGTAGTAGATGTTATCAAGAGGTAGATAGACAGGGATGGGCATTTAGTAGTTGTTCTGTGAATATATTATATATACCCAATCATTCAAATTCAACCTGCCATGAAAGCTCTGCTGCAACAGACATGAACGGAGAGAACAAATTTCAAGAGTTGTCAGAAGTCAGTACTTTTGCTTGCATTGGTGTGTAGTAGTAGTAGTAGAGCATAATCTGAAGGTGCTCTTGCAGACTCTTCTGTCTCTCTGGTGCTGCTGCTGCACATTACTGTCAACTTTTTAACCCTTTAAAGCGTAAACAGACAAGCGTTATATAGTGCGTTGTAGTCACCCCTTTTTCTTTTTGAGAAAGTGCCCCCCCACATGGTTACAGTATTCTTGAACTCCAGATCCAAGTGGCTCTATTTTTGGTTTTTGAGAAAGTGCACACATGATGACGATGAGGATGACGAAAAATCTGCCAATCGTCAAAAAAAAAAACCAAAGCAGCCAACAAATGGGGAGAAAGATGCCCACATGGGTAGGCTACAGAAGTCTTGGACTCCAGAGTCCAAGTCGCTATATGGAGCTGGCCATCTTCTGCTCAGAAGTGCAGGAACATGGCCAAATTCAGAGTGTTGCAAGTGAAGTGTGGTGTCAATTGGAGGAAAAATAGAGATACTCCATTAATGGCTATAATCAGAATTTAAAAGCAGACTTAAGGCTACTATTTAGTTTGAGAAGGTGCTTACATGGGCTCCAAGGTTTTCTGAGTGAGAAGCATACTAGCTATCATGTATATTATGTACAACATTTTGCTTAACAGTCTCAGTCAACAAAAATGCGCAAATCCATAGCACAACAACATGTCTTCAAATACAAGAATTTCACTAGGCTTACAAAAATAATGGAAAACAAAGGAGTTGTAAATAATAACATAGATCATCAAATGATTGCAAAAGAGTTAACTTGAAATGAATTAAAGCTTAATTGGAAGTTAATTAAAAGTGAATTGAAACTAAATTAAGAATTAGGTATAAGTTCAATACAAGTCATGGATGAACATTAAAAAAATGAACCCCATGGCATTGGCACCATAATAGTTTGACTCATGTGATTTCACAAAAAAAATTGAACAAGTTTTTTATTCAAACAAACATAAGTGTGAAAAAAAAAACATTTCGTTGAAAAATTACTTTCATTTGAAAGATGACAAGAATTATGTTGGATACCTTTGTATCAAAATCCATTTTATATATTTATTAAAACATTAAATGAAGTTTTAAAAAAATTGCCCTCAAAAAATCGTGCCTAAAGCAACCCCCTTGTAGTGTGCTTTCACCCTATAAATGTATTCTATATAATTTCATTATATAATATGTATTTATTATTACAAATATTATATTGTGATGTACATTGTTTATGTATTATTGATACTTTTGGTATTTTCTAATGATTGCAATGCATATGTATGTGTAGATTGTTGACTTTTTATATCATGAATACTTTGCAGTAGGATTATGTTGAATTATAATATTTGTATGTTTCATAGTCTATTGAACATGTAACGTTTTTAGTACTTGTAATATATATTGACTATTTGTAGTCATTTGCAAACCATTTTTTTTTTTACAATTCCAAGTAGCCAACCTAAAATACAAGGTCAAACAACATGCATTCTAGTTGTTAAAGCCATATTTTGTGAAACCTTTGCAAAATAGAAATGTGTGTTGAACATTGCAAGTACCATGTGGAATTAAACATGTTAAAGGTTGCTATGAATTACATTAGAAACCTAAAGAAAGGGCTTCATGCCACACTAAGATGCCATTGTGATTGCCATGTTTGTTGTCAAATTTATGAGTCAATGGATGGTAGTTGTGATGGTAGTTGTTCAGCTCAAGAATGTTTTACAAAGGCATCACACAATTGTGGTAGGACTATGTGTGTGGGAAATCTGACTTAAAAGAGAGGCATAAATGAAAATGTTTCTTGGGAAATTGTTAGCATTGTGGGGTTAGTACACTACCATTATGTCCCCATGAATTGACATCAATGTTGATTATAAGGTGTTTTCAAGGTGTTTTGTTTAACAAGAATTGTTGGGCAAACTGAGGATGGGCAACCTAGGAAAAACATTCAAAAAACCTTTAAATAGATTTCCATAATGGAATTCCTTGCATATTTGAAAGCAAATTTGCAAAAATTTATCAAACACAAATTTGTTGCAAATTGGCAAGATTCTCAATGTTAGTTAACAATGTGAAACCTATCTAAAGACGTCATTTATCTCACATTAACTTTGCAAAAAATTACATGTTCTAGATTAACAATGAAACCCAATCCATGCATTGGCATCCATTCCAAGTTATAATCCTTATACTCATTACGTATTGCATTAACCTTGATTATAGTGTGACCAATGGTGAGCCCAAAGGAATCAAGGAATCCCACTTCTATGTGAGTGATGACTACAAAGAACACAAAACACTTTTGGTGCAACATTTTTACTTTTGCATTGGCATTGGATGCACTAGAAGAAATGTTGTCCATTCTAACCATATTTTTGTGATTATTATGCGATTAATGTCCAAAACAACTTATTTTACAACTAGCAATGGGTTAGTCCTATGTGTCCATGTAGTTGCAACTTGTTATAATCGCATATGTAACTATAGGAAAGGTTGAACTAAATTCTAGTTGTAGATGCGATTACAACTTACGATTAATATGATTTTCATTGAAAATGTAAACAAAAAGTGAAGAATGTCATCCAATTTTGATTGCATCCATCAATGGATGATAATGTAGTTGTTTTTGTGACTACAATGAAATTTTTTGCAACTGCAATAGTATATTCTACCACATGTACAAAGAAATATAGACCACACATGGCAAATTTTGTTATTTCAATTGGACTATTATGCCTTTAATGCACTACTACAAAATGTGGGTGTAGTTCACTAGTCCCCGTTCACTAGACCAGTGAATTCCCTACTTCTTCACTGGTCCCTGTACACTACAACAAGTGAATTCACTCAAAATCTAATGAAATCACTTGGCCCATAGGGACACCTTTTGTTGTAGTGATGTACCCATCCATAGGTCTTATTTTCAATTATCTATGGGTCTTCCATGATATAATATTTAATAGCTAATAGGTTGTTAGAAAAGGCTATTATAACTTAGTTAGTAAATTAAACTAGGTAAGCTTAATAGGTTATGTTAAACTAAGTAGGCCTATGTACATTGGTAGCTTAACCTAACTTACATATTTAATTAATTGGCCTAAGTTATCTATAAGTAGTAGTAGGCTTGTTTACTAGGTGTAGTTAATAGGCCATTGGGTTATGAAGGTTAAACCCAATTAGGCTAAGTAAGCTAGGTAGGTGGTTAGTAGGCTAGGTCATTCATCAGTAGATTGGGTAGTAGGTAGTAAGTAGGATAGGTAATAGGTAGGAAATTGATTTTTTGTATGAATATGTGATCATGTTTTCATATTAATTAATTAGTTAGATTAGGTACTTAATCAATTAATTAGATAGGCTAGGTAGTATGTAATAGTAGGATAGGTACTAGTAGGTAGTTAGGTAAGCTAAGCAAAAGGTATATTATTTTGTGGATATGTCATAATTATTTTTTTATTAATTGATTAATTAATTAGCTATGTTAAAAAATTAATTTATGAAATGTAGGCTAGGTAATTAATTTATTAGGTAGGCTAGGTAATAGATAGTAGGTATGTAACCTAAGTAGTATAATAAGTAGGATAGGCGCTAATAAACTTAGTAGGTAGGTAGGTTATAAGTTAATCAATAGGTATTTTATTTTGTGGAATGTTGTAGTGTTTTTGTATTAATTGATTAATTAATTAGCTATATTAAATAATTAATTTATTAGGTAGGCTAGGTAGTAGATAATAAGTATGTAGCTTTGGTAGTATGTGATAAGTAGGATAAGTAGTAGTAAGTAGTAGGTAGGTTAAATTGTAAATATTTCATTATGTGGATATATGATTTTTAAAATAATAAGAAAATATGTTTTTAGGTATTTAATTTATTAAATGTAGGTTAGGTAATAGATGGTAGGTATGTAGCCTAGGTAATATTGTACCTAATTAGTAAGTAGGATAGATAGTAGGTAGTAAGTAGCTAAGTTAAGTATTATGTATTTTATTGTGTGGATATATCATAAGGTTTTTATATTAATTTTAGTATTTAATTTTCTAATTATTATATATATTTGAACAAATGGAAAATTGCCACATGTTTTATGACAATTGGATTTTTAAATCACCACGTGGTTAAATCCTAACCACCCATGAATGACACATTTGGTAGCATGCAACTATCCCAAATGTAGTCGCAAATGTAGTTCCAAATTGGGGTTCCATGTCATACTAAAGATCATCCATGGGAATGGATGATAAATTCTTGCCTAATTGTAAGGTTTGTGACTACACTTTCAACTTCATGGTCATGTCATGTCTTTTGCAACTAAGTGTCTTTTGGCACTTGTCTTAGATGACTAGGCTATTTTTAGTTGCATGTGTCCATTACAATTATAAATGAGTCGCAAATCTAGTCGTTGATTTTCAAATTTCTTCTAGTGATGGTTGATTGTGGTGTAACGCCTCATGAACACTTGGTCTTTTTAGGTGGTTATGTTGGCTAATTCAAGGGTGCATGGTCTATGTTCTTTGTTGTTAAGTACCCTAGACTAACCAATGGTTGCAAAATGAGGTGGTAGTTTTTCGAAATTGGCCATGAGAAAGGTAATTATAAGTTTTCTATTTCAACACAATTTCTTGTTATTATACTTGAATTTTAGTTTTACTTTATTTCAATTTTTACATGTCAGTGAGTGCAATAGATTTGTTGTAAACCTTTACAATAATAGATTTACTTTAGTGTGGCCTATGAATATCGTAATTTTATTGCAATGGACAAATAAAAACACATGAAGCATCTTATTTTTCTTAGGTACATCTTATGAAGCATATTACATGAAATGTTTTAGAATTGTTTACTGTTAATAAAGCATGTAACTTGAAGTGTTTTAGGAAAGGCCCAATAGTGATGTTTCACTTTGCAACTGGTTGTTGATAGTGGCTTTAAATTAAAGTATTATTCACTTCTATCATGGATGGTGGTAGGGGTGGAATGTTTTGTTTCTAGGAGACCAACAATTGGATGTTAACACCTTGGTCATTTGTTGTGGAATGCATCAACTAGGAAAATTGAGAACTATAATACATAAATAGACAAAATTTCATGTATTCAAATTTGATACTAAGTATTTCAATATTGCAATAGGCCACTTGAATTTTATAATATCATGGAAGGTGTTAATTGGTATAACACAATTAATATTGCTACTAGTCTTAATGTTGCATGATGTTTGAAATCAAAATAATTGGGTGGTTGTTGTTTGTTAAAACACAAATGTCAAGAAACCACAAATGGAACCTTGACCACAAATCCAAACATGGAAATGTAAAATGACATGGAAGAAAATGGCCTATGTATGATTGAACAATTGAAGTGGAAAATTATTACCATTAAACAATGAAATAGAAAATATGGTAGGTACAAAGATGGAGTTTGGCATATTGGAACATATTGGTTTTTCAATATGCCATCCATGTGCACCAATAATGTTTCATATTCAAGATATTGCACTTACTATTTATCACTAATTTGCCACATGTGAAATTACTCATGACAATGGGTGTCAAGATGATGGAGGAAAAAAATAGATAGATTCATAAGTCTATTCACTTTAAAAGGCATAGTTATATTACAACAACTTCCAATCCAAGCCTTATGTTTAGTGGAGACTACTCCATGCCAATTTTTCAATGGCAACCTTCGAAACATTTTCAGCTTTGAGCACAATGTTGTTGATGAAAGCATTGATTCAAACTAATATATGGGATGTTAGATATGATGGAGACATAGACCATGCAAAAAATCACAATTGCATCAATACTTAAATTAATTTTTTGATGTGCATGTACCAAATTAAGTTGATTGAGTACATGCATCAAATTAATTGTATTAGTATTTACATGCCCATTCATTATGTGGGTGTTGTCATACTAACATGTACCATTAGTAGTTGTAATCATTGCATAATTTTTTGAATTTTGGATTGTAATTTTAAAAAATAAATAGATTAATTTTTTATAAATTTTTATTTTGAATACATTATGTACGTATCATAAAAATTTGGAATCAATTTAATGAATCAAAAATACATAATTTACACTTTTATAGATTTGTAACCACTGTTTAAAATTAGTTTTGACACTAAAAAGACAATTTGAAAATAATACTTTATGGCATGTTTTGGATTTTTTTATTATAAACCTTAACATAGTAGTATCAAGAAAAATATAATATTTTAAATGTTTTTTTGAAAGACGTATTAAAAAGATTTTAAGAATATTCTTTTCAAAAAACAATGAAAAAAAAATGGTCTAGGGGGGCAAGTGTGGCTCCTAATGACATGGTTGGATCCATGCATCAAATTGAAGTATTTGGCAAGCATGAAACAATTACAAATGATGGGCATGTAATTGCTAGTACCCAAGATGAACAAAAATTCAATTTTGTCAACTTGCATAATCACATCATGATTTTAACTTTTGGGAAATTAGTTAAAATAATAAGCTAATTGGAGTTCATAATCTTTTACTCAAGAGGTTTCTTGAAAGGAAAACCCAAATTGAATTAGTGGGTCCAACCATGTTATAAATAGCCACACCTGCCCCCATAAACCACTACTTTTGAGTTCATTTTTTAAAGGATATTCTTAGAATATTTTTAATATGTCTTTGACAAAATTACAATTAAAAAGAAATCTTGATAATATTACATTAAGGTGTATATTTAAAATTATGTCATTAAATTTTTTTCAATTGTGCTTTTAGTTTCAAAAAAACTTTTAAATAGTGGTTACAAGTCCTTAAAAGTATAAATTGCATATTTTTTACTCATTAGATTGAGTCCAATTTTTTTATGATATGTACATTTTATAGAAAATTATTCTATTTATCATTTTTTTTAAAATCCAAAATGCAAAAAATTTAGTGGTTATGACTACTAATGATACATATTAGTATGATTGCACCTTAGTATAGTTGCAAATTTGTACTTGCTTACCATCATGAACTAACATCAAACACATGTAATGGAATTTTACTTGATTAAAATGGACTAGAATCCCAAACATTTGTGGCCTTTTGACATTGCATGGAAAAGTAATAAAAAATGATATTTTTATACAAAAGGAAGATAATGTACTATGTACATGACTTGTGGCATAGTAACAATGGGTGTTAATTTCCTCTCTAATAAGCACTACCACATAAGCAATGGAAGGCAAGGAGTGGATGTTGCTTGTCTATGAAATCAATTCCATAATCATGTTTCATGCACAAAAGAGGCACTAATTAGGTGACTATGTGATTAAACAAGGTATTATATGCACTACTAGTTTCATAGGGAAAAATGATGCAAATGGGTCCTTAATATAAGTACAAAATTCACCCAAGTCAATTCCTCATGGTAATAGTGCCTTAGTATTACAAAAAAATTGAGAATAAAGAAAATTATATTATGAAAATTGAAGGACCTTTTGTCAAAAATTGGTATTGAATGAAGTTGTTAGGCATCCTTTGTTCAAACCAAACCTTGATATTAGAGGATTTCATGATTGACTTTAGATTTATCAATATTCTTATTATTCAATAAACATAATTTTCCATGATTAACATGCCATTAAAATGGCACCACATTGGGATATGTAATAAGAATTGTAGAAAATGTGTTGACAAGGATTTTGGCTTGTTTGTACTCATCTGCACCCCTATTTATGATGCATTTATGTGGAACTGGTCAAAATCTACATTGTGTGATGATGCATTATTCATTACATCATGCATCAACCATGCACTTGAGGATGAAATCCAATGGATCACACTTGAAGAGGGGTTACCTTGGGTACACATTTGTGAAAGTTATTAGGGTGTACTGGGTTTATTGATGGGACTTTGATTAAGATGAACACAACTAGTCCTAACAAAATGAAGCACATCACACATGGTTTAATGGGTGTAAAAAGATATATGCAATGCACAACATGGTCATTTTGGACCATCATGAGTTGTTCATCTACATAGACACTAGTTATCCTTGCTCTTACCATGATGTGGGCATCTTGTGGCATTCAAGTGTTTACATGAATTGGCATTAGTACTTACCCATGGTGCTAATTATTTTGAATATTTAGATTTGGAAATCTAGGTTATATGGATGAGGGGATGTTTATTATGCATAGGATAAGGTGATGGGAGTTAGCGTCAAGTGCTAACCATGTTGCCTACAATAATATGCATGCATGTTTCAAGGCACTATGAATGCAAGCTCAGTGGCTCACTTTTGGTGTCATAGAGGTAATTTTTATAGTGTGCTTTGTGTTTAAATGCTTATGGGGTGTCGGTTTGCTTGAGTGTTTCAAAAATACCGTCCTTCACAAATTTTTTGGTAGTTTTTGGTACAAAATACCACCTAAGGCAATGTTAAATGTGTGATAATAAAAATGTAAAATTACAATATTGTGGTATTAAATAAACACATCACAAAAATGTGAAAATATTTCCATGGATATGAATATAAATGGTATTTTGGTGGTATTGTATAGACACCAAAATTATTGTCCTATAGAGCAAATACCTTTTACACATATAAAATTATTATAATATAACCATTTGTATAAGAAAAAAACTATAGTAAGTTGATATGTATATATAATATGCATATTTTGAATACCTTATTGGCCCAATTACATATATTGATAAACCCCTATAATGTTAGGAGTGTGCTAAAAATCAACAATTTGTTGTCCATGTAACAAAATATTTTGATTTTTGTGTGAATGGACAAAAATCACCTCTTAATGTATTTAACATGATCTATTTTAGTGCCCTATCTATTTTTTATATTTAGAATTAATCCTCTTAAATTTTTATTCATATGGTTTACAAGTGGGTCCTAGACTTTCAAAATACCCATACAATATGATTTCTTTTCACCAAATACCAAAACTTTCTATAGATTTGATAGCAAAGTGGGTAGAAAATTGTTACAAGTCATGTGGTTTGAATGTTTTAAGAGCTTGACACATAGAAATTATGCAATTTTGTATGTATAGGTGAAAAAGTTGGTGGAAATGTTTTAGAATGTTGTGGTATTTTAACATATTGGAAGATTGCAATACCTTTATCATTTTTGAGACACTTAAGCAAATTGTGACCCTATGGTGAATAATTTAACCTTAAAAAAGTTAAATGATGATTCATTCTAGACTAGTAACTTGATTATGAAGACATTTGCACAATTGTTTTTGAAAATAATGCATTCATTATCAATAGTGGACTTTTGAAATAAAAAATGTGGACTCAATTGGTTGGATTGTTAATAAATTCATATATTCATATATGGATTAAGAATGGGTTTGAAGAATGAAATGATAAAGTTGGATGTGAAATCTTTTTTTGAGATTCCTTAACCAAATGGTAGTTATAAATTTTGAAAGGTCAAAATTGGACCTGATTTTAAAATGTCCTTTTGAAATTAATTTTTTTGCGTTTGTCAAAATTTCTATGCCCATGGGTACATAATTGAAATATCTAAGTGGGGTTCTATTCTTATGGACTTTATGGGTTTTTCTTTTAGGATTACCAAAGTGATTTCACCATACCATTAACAACATTTTTCAATATGGGTTTTCACTTAGTTTTAAAAGTTTCATTAATGAGTGAAATTGTAGTAGTCAAAGATTACACTAATGAAATCTTAGAATTTAAAATCATGTCCACATGGATAACATATAAAAACATGTTAGGGTTTGCTAAAATGAGTTCACTATAGGTTACATTCACCTGGTGCAAGTAGAATGGGGCATAGGTGGGTTGAAGAAAAAATGGAAGCACTTCATGAAAATGTTTGATTCAACAAAACCAAAATATTCACATCTATTCCAAGCTGCAACTCTCTTAATTAATTTCTTGCATAGGAAACACATGGACTTCACATATGAGATCATTGGTGATCATGACACTAACCTCATTACACATGGTTGGGCTAGGGATTTCTAATTACAAGTGCAAAAAAACTTTAACCTTTGAGCTAAATTCTTCTTCTGTGATAACACATAGCTTTTTAACTACTTTCAAATTATTAATTTTCACATTATTCAACCTTTCATTGTTGATCTCCACCTTGCTAACTAGGAATGCATCTTGGATTTCAAACATTGTTGAAAAGTGGCACACCATTAATGCCATGCTCCTAGATTGGTTTTGTAACATCTTTAATTTGATTTTGTCAATGACTTCTCACCATCATTTCTAGTTGGTGTAGAGTCCAAAGATGGGCTAAGGTTAGATGTAGGGTTATAGGCTTATGAGAGCTAGATAGTGGGGTTTCAAGTCTAGGTATAGGTGCCCCATAAGTTACAATTTGAATCTTTTCAAGACATTTTTTGTTGCATGCCCATATGTGGCCTTCAAATGCTCCCACACTTGATCACATTGTAGTGTTTCTTTCTCTAAACCCTCTTCATTTGAAATTCACATTTTTAATTCCTTCAAAATGTTCCATAGTTGGTCTTTGAGGGTTTGTTCCATAAGGTATTTCAAATCAAGATAAATCGTTTGATAGTAAGTATAAACTTGTTTCCATATAACAATAAGAATAAGTTGAGTAACTTACTTCTTACCAAACTTTAATTTGCAAAATTTAAGTTGTAAGAAGTTGCCACATGGTGCTAAACTGGACAGACTTCATAAGTTGCCTTGGTATTTCTTCCCTTCAAGCGATTGTAACTTTATGCAACACCATAGACTTAAATACTTTTGTCTAGATAGTACATATGCTTTTAACTTTGTGATTGCCCAAGTTTTTAGGATAGTTAAATTTAGCCATCCCTAAAAACATGCATACAAAAAAAATGAACCACTCATATTCAATTATACATACATAATCATTGGCTTAATAGTCACTAGACATAGCCAACACTAGTCATTGATGCAAAAAAATAGTTATTAGAATTTAGTGACCAAATTTCAATCATTGGACTTTAAACCTAAATAGTTATTAGAAACAAGGTTTGGAAACCAACCATTACATTTTAGGCCAAAAAAATCATTAGAAAAATAATTTGGAAATCAACCATTAAATTCATGCCAAAACAATCATTGGAAACAAGGTTTGGAAATCAGAAATTGGAAATCATACCAAAGTAGTCATTGGAAGCATGGTTTGCAAGTCAAACATTGGAAATCAACCACTTGGCATATGCCAAATAGGAATCAATTTCTCAAAAATTTAAGAATGACCAAATTAATCACATGTTTCAATAGATCTCAAAAGATGATGACACACCAAACCAAAGATGGCTTGTGCATGAGTGTAAAGTCTAAGCTTAGAGCTTTGAACTTGTAGCTTAAAACTTATTGTGATCGTAATCCACCTACATGGATGAATGATTTCATAAGGATGAATGTCATTTTTTGCATGGATGAATTGCATTTTATAATTTGGATTACATAAATAAATCATCGGATGAAATTCATATTATAAATATGATTTGGATGTAATCCAAATCATAAATGAAATTCATCCATGATTGGAAAATAAATAAATAAAAATTTATTTATATCATCTTCATTTGTTGTCCAAGTATTAATATCTCAAACTTGAATTTCATTTAAGAATGATTGAAAATGTGACTATAGGGGAAAATATGATGATGGGACCAAAATATTTTTAAAAATTTGTTTAAAAACTTATTTCCATGGGATGAGTGTTGCCCCCCCCGCCCCCCCCTCATTATTGTCAACAACATTATATATGTACTTTGTGAAAAACTATGGTGCCTTGAAAATAAATAATTATTAAAAACAACCCCATTGTCATCTATGATAGTAGGTTGTTTGAAGAAAGTTAATTGAGGTGCCTAAAATTGAATTTTAGTTTATTTCAAAACCCATTGTTATCAACAACATTATTTAGATTTGAGGAAAGTTGTGGCACCCTTGAAGAAAAATGAAAACAAATCCCCCATTGTCATCCACGATAATTGTAATTAGGTTTGAGGAAAGTTGTGGCATCTTTGGAAAGGGGAAAAAAACCCATTATTGGTAATGACGTTAAGTCAGTTTGCCTGAAAAGAAAAAAAAGGAAAAAAAAATTTATTTATTTATCTATTTATTTAAAAAACCATGACCATGGGGTGGATGTTAGAATGATAATGGAAATATGGTTAAGACATTGAAAATAATGGCACTTTAAACCATAGCCATCAAATACATTTATAATGAAATTTACATTATATTATTTAACAAATGTTATATCATATAAAATTAAATTGTGTTTCATGAAGCTCTAGTTAATTAAAATTGAAGGAAAAAAGTCTCATTAATAAGAATTTAACATTTAATAAAATAAAACATTCATCCATAATTTTGATGGAAATTTTATTTATTAAACATGTAAATTCAATTATTCTTTTCATCTATACATTAGATGAATGAAAAAAATCATTCATCCATAATGAAGATGAATGTTTACATTCATCCCCATGTTTGCTTCTAGGTTTACTTGTATAACAATCATTTTGTGGTTAAAATTTTGAATTTTACTTACATGTGTATAGAAAAAAGACATTTTACCATCCCAAGTTCCAATTTTAAGTTATAGGTTCAGGCATTAGGCTCATGCAACAGCTTGCCTTTCATCAAACCCACCATAATGTTATAGTTTTAAGTGTTACAACCCTAAAAATTTGGTTTTCAATGCATTGGAAACCCCATACACATCAAAGCCAAAAGAGTAGGGTACATTTTTGAGTTATAGACCATACCCATGGCTCTATAGTTCATTTATAAACCCATACATTCTAGATTCAACTTTAATTACAAATTTTTGGTGTTGTAGGATTTAGAGTAAGGTCATGTTCATACTCACACACATCAAATCCATAAAAAAATTCAAGCCATTTTGGTTGTAGATGGACAAGTAAGGTTTAGGGATATGTAAGTACCCATACACATCAAATTTATTAGACCTTGTAAGTTTGGAAGTTTCAAATCTAGGAATAAGGGTTTTAAGAGTGTTTAAGTACCTACATACTCATCAAAGCCAAAAGACTAGGGTACATTCTTGAATTGCAGACCATACACATGGGTTTGTAGTTCATTTGGAGATTTGTAAATTCAAGATTCATCTTTAATTATAAAATAATTGGAGTTGCAAAGTTTAAGCTTTGGTTTCAAGGCCATACCAATACCCACACACATCAAATCCATAAAATACTTCAAGTCATTTTGGTTGCAAATGGTAAGTAAGGTTGAAGGGTGTATTTGAGTATCCATACACATGAAAGCTAACTAGTTATGTGAAAAGCTTAAAAATCACATGAAGTTTCAAAGCCGACCTTCAAACTAAAATCTCAAATGTTTGGATCATCTAAGAAGCAAAACTTCAAACAATGAACTTCAAATTGTAAACATTGTTTCAAAGATTGCTTTAGAAGTCTTTAAGCAACAATAATGTGGTGGTAAAACACATTGTGATGTTTCACAATGTTTAAGGCATGCCATTCAAGGGTCTCACTAACAACTTTATGCCATACATGGTTTACTTAACAAAGGTGCCACATCATAGATGGGTCCATAGGTAATTTTGGGAACATATGTTCAATCACAAATGCATGCATTAGAGGAAGCAATAGATGTTTTGGGTATTTTGCAAATTTTTCATGGCTATTAACATGTTTTGAAGGTTTAAGGTTTGGGGTACAAAGTGCAATTTCTAAAGTTTATGGAAGAAAAAAAGGTCTATAGTTTTTGGAGACAAGACAAGGTGTTTTGTTTTTAATTTTGGAGGTCCAAAGTTGGTTTGCTTCAAAGATTTTTTTAGCCACCTTCCAATTAAGGTTTGAAAAAAATCATAACCTTTGTAGCAACACATAAAGAATGAACACAACAAGAGGAGAAATGCTTGCCAAGAAGATAGGTTTTGAACGAAACAATAAAAAAAAACTCTTCCTTTTCTTTTGTATTTTAAGCTACCAGAACCATCTTGATGTATGTTGGGCTAAACTTCACTTTAAAAAATGTTGTGTAGGTTTGGATTGTTGTTGCAAAGCTTGGGATTAAAAACTATTCATGGGTACATTCATAGTTGGGGTACACAAAAGGACTATCTCACCCCAAAATCACTATCAAAACACTACTTTGAATGACCATTAAATTTATGAAATAATTTTTTTGGTAAATTTTTTTTTCATTAGATGTTCACATATGTTTTGATTAAAATGGTTGTGATGTTTTGTGATTTGGATGATTAAAACATGTCCTTAACTGTCCTAAAAGATGACTTAAAAACTATTTCACTGCATAGTTTTATCGAAAAGGACTCAATAGGACTAACAATATTTTCAAATTACACCATATTTTAACCACAAATAAAATAAATTATGTTCAATGTGATGACACAAATTTTTAGTATGATAAATAACCAAATTTTGTGGAATTAATGCTAGAATCTTGGATTTTTCATAAAACGAATGTGTTAATGAGGATAATCAAATTAATTTTTTAAATTACAAATCTACATTCCAAAGGTTTGAAAAGAATTATAAGAGACATGGGTGCAAAAAAAAAAACATTATTTGATGTTTTTATTAGGATTTTGGCACTCCAAATGAAAGTATGTCATTTTGCAATGTTTAAATAGTCTTGCATTCCTTTTTAGTTTATACTTGAATAGGACATTCAAAATTTGTTAAATTGATTTGAATCATTCATTATAAGACCTATTGGTTAAAAGCCTAAACATACTTATCCCCCTTCATTGTTTAACATCTTAAAACATTCATTTTGCTAAGTCTTTGCTTTAGGATTTAGTACATAGGACAAATGAGTGTCATGGTTCTTGTTGTGGTACCCCAATTGTGAATGCACCCTCCTCAGATGTCCTTCCTTAGAATGCTTTAAGGTTCACAAGTATTAGAAGCTTGTCCATATCACAATCTTCTAAAAATGAAATGTCCAACCTATTACAAATCATCACTATTACAAATCATGGTCTTTTTTACTAGGGAAATTGGTAAAAAAAGGACCCAAAAGTGACACTGGTCGATTTGACCAAGGTGTCATTTTGGACAAGTCAATTTTGACAATGTCTATTTTGACTAAAGGTTTTTTTTTTACTAACTATACCTTGTCATTTTGACTAGTAGAGTGACTAATAAACTAATTGACTATTTGACTGGTAGATAGTGAACCATTTGATTGGGTCAATTTTATATTTAAACTAAAATCATTTTTTAATTTATTATTTAAAAAATTAGTAGGTAGGTAGATAGGTAAGTAGGTAGTAAATAGGTCAAGGTAGGTAAAAAAAAACATTAGATAGGTAGGTGTTAACCTAGCCTAGCTTAGCCTAGCTTAACCTAACTTAGCATAGCCAACTTAACTTAACCTAACTTAACTTCATCGAGTTACCTTAATCTAACCTACCTACCCTAGCCCTTTAAACATGCACATAGGTTGTAAGTATAAGGAATTGAACCCCAAACCTTTACAATGATAAACCAAGTCCTTACCAATGGACTACACCATCAAAGGTGTTCAACTTTGTCAAGTTTTTTATTTTATATGTTTGTTTCACATCATTAAACATAATGGCAAAACCTAGGTGATAATTAGCGGCTAAACCTAACATCTAAACTTAATGACTTAAAATAATGGCTAAACATAGTGATTTAAAGTAATGGCTAAACCTAATGGCTAAACTTAGTGACTTAAAATAATGATTAAATCTAGTGGCTAAACTTAGTGATTTAAAATAATAGTTAAACATAATGATTAAACATAGTGATTTAAAATAATAGTTAGACCTAATGATTAAATTTACTAATTTAAAGTAATGGTTAAACCTTGTGACTTTGCCTAAATTTAGTGATTTAAAGTTAATGGCTAAACATATTGGTTAAACATAATGGTTAAACTTAGTGACTTAAAGGAATGGTTACATCTAATTGTTAAACTTAATGACTTAAAAATAATGGTTAAATTTAATGGATAAATTTAATGATTTAAAATAATGACTAAACATAATAGCTAAATTTAGTGATTTAAAGTTAATGGTTAAACATAATGGTGAAACTTAATGACTTAAGGCAATGATTAAACTTAATGATTTAAAATAATGCTTAAACATAATGGCTAAACCTAATGCTTTAAAATAATGGCTAAACTTAATGACTCAAAATAATGGCTAAACTTAATGGTTTAAAATAATGGCTAAACCTAATGAATTAAAGTAATGGTTAAACATAATGGTTAAACCTAATGAATTAAAGTAATGGCTAAACATAATGGTTAAACCTAATGATTTAAAGTAATGGTTAAACCTATTCACTTAAAATAATGGTTAAACTTAATGATTTAAAGTAATGGTTAAACTTAACGATTAAACTTAATGACTTAAAGTAATGGTTAAACCTAATGATTAAATTAACTGATTTAAAATAATGGTTAAACATAATGGTTAAATTTAGCAATTAAAAAATGGTTAAACCTAATGGTTAATTTTAATGACTTTATAAATAATGGCTAAATTTAGTGACTTAAAGTAAATGCTAAACATAACGGCTAAACTTAGTGATTTAAAATAATGGTTAAATCTAGTGATTAAATTTGGTGAATTAAAATAATGGTTAAACCTAGTTGTTAAATGTAATGATTTAAAGTAATGGCAAAACATAATGATTAAAATTTGGTTAAATATAATGACTAAACCTAGTTGATAAACTTAATGGTTAAATTTCATGGCTAAACATAGTGATTAAGCCTAGGTTATACCTAATGGCTAAATTTAGGTTATACATCGTGGCCAAATTTAATGGTTCAACTTTGGTTAAACCTAGTGCCAAATCTAATTGACAAAATTTTGCATAAATCTAATGGTTAAATCTAGTAGCTAAACATGGTGGTTAAACCTAATGGTTACACATAATAGTTAAAATTAAGTAGATAAGTGGTTGGATAGGTATCCTATAAATAATATGTAAGTAGGTGGGTAGGTATGTAAGTAGGTAAATGAAAAGGTATAAGTAAATAGGTAGGTAGGTAAATAATTAACAAAATAAATAGGTGGATGAATAAGTAAGAAATAAATATATAAGGTAGTAAACCATGTTGAATTTGACTTAAGATCATTGGCTATCTTGACTAAATATTCAACTTGATTAAAGACCAATGGTCATTTTGACTAAATATCATTAGCTATGTTGATTAATTATTCAATTTGACTAAAGACCATTGGCCATTTTGATTAAGGTTGTACAACTTGACTATGTGTATTTAGTCAAATAAATTAATATAGTCAAGTCGATCAGTTAACAAATACATGTGTCATTCAAACCCCTGCCCTTTAGTCAAATGCACATGTCCATTAGTAAAAAATGACAAGTTATTCAATTTGAACCTTTAAAAAACCATGATTTATAGTAGTGCATCTTGATAAGTATTAAAAGCTTGGTGGTGATGAAATTTAAATCATGATGAAGCTTATGTAAACGTAAAAGTAGGGCAACAAGATGTGGGGTCTTGTAGGGTGATGTACATGTAGGAAATTGTTAGAATGTTTTTAAAGCTAATGTGAACATAAATGTAGGTGAAGGCGATCAAGGTGGGAATGTAAAGGTAGGGTGATAAGACGCATGTTTCTCTAAGCAACACGCAAGTAGGAAACTTGGCAAGAAACTTAGTTCATGCTAAGTCTTGATTTTATAATTTCAAGCCCTATTGGCCCCATGTGTATGTTTTCAATATCATTTTTGAAATCACGTCGCATGAATTAAGTGAACATGAGCTTTTGAGACTATGTTTGTTCAACTTTACGGATAACTTTGTTGTCCATTCTCTTCAAGCCTAATGTGCCATTACCTTTCAATTTACTTGTAGGAAAACCCCATGTATTAAGATATGACATTCTTATAAATGGGTCCAAATTCTTTAAGGTGTACCATTAAGGACAAAAACGACCTAGTCCTTAATGGAGTCCTTTTCTGTCCTATACTTTGATCCCCATTAATATTAATGAGTCAAAATGTGTCAAATATTCTATAAGTACCATATTTTAAACCATTAAAACTTTAGATTCCATTAATTTCATCCATTTTGTGTCTTTACATGGTCAAATAGGATTGTGTAAAGGAGTATAGAAAAGGTGACAATGTGACATTATTTTGGTATTCCTTAAAGAATTTGGACCCAAATGTCAATATATAGTCAAAAGACCATGTTTCATTATTTGTGACTTGTTTTACAACAAGTAATAATGTGTCCCATATCTCTTTCCCAAGTCTTTTTTAAAGTTCAAATTTAATCGAACCTATGTTTGGTAACTATATACATAATCTAGTGGTCATAAATGATATTTTTCATTTACTTATCTACAAGGATTAAATTAAGGTTCTAGCTTGTACCCAAAAGCTTTACATCACAACTCAAGTCAAATGTTTTCATTTATAATGAGATTTTCATGGTGCCCACCAATTTCATAGACCCATATTTATTAAAATAATATCTGAATTTCTTATTTCAATATAATAATTGAATAGTAAAGATAAATAAATGTTGATGATGTGATAAACAATACACATTATAGCACATTTATTTTGCATGAAATTGATTGAGCTTAAGTGGTTATAATATATGTAATTTAATGATAACAATGATATGTACTATCCAAAATATTCCAAATAAATTCACCTTTAAAAGGGCATAAGCATGGTACAATATGCTAGTTAGAAACATTTGTTATTTTTTTGGAAAATATCCATGAAGTATACTTTAATGTATTCAATTCATGAATGTTATTTAAGTCAATGATAAAAAATTATAAGTTCTTTGATTTCATTGTGTAATATTGAAGAACCATATGTTTTAATATGCATTTAAGTACATTTTTTGGGATGTAAGTACTAGAAAGTACGTATCACAATTTTAAAAAATAGAATTACAGGTACATGAAAATAAAACATCAATTAGAATTATTGTACTTTCAAGTTGATATGTATGGATATACATTGTTGTTTGAAATTATTATAGTTGCAAATGACTGGTTGCATTTATGACAAATTTTCTTCTAATGATATAGTTTCAACTTTTCATATTATAATCATAATCCATCAAAGTTTTAATGGAAAAATACTTTGAAAATTTGAACAACTAGTCAATTTAGAACATATTTTTTATCCATTTTTCATATATAAATTTTTTAAAACTTTATGTTCAGCTTACAATAAACTCAATGAAGTGCTTTATGATTTCAAAATGTATTTTAAATAGGTTTTTAATATCTTTTTGAATGTGAATATTGAAAAGAAATTGTTTTTGAAAGTAAATTTTCTTAAGATTACTTTTTTTGGCATACTTAATCATGTTTGGACCCAAAACCATTTTGAAACATCTTTAAATTCCACATTCTTATTTTAAAATTTTGATAGTAGTTGATTTGATATTTACTACAATATAAACATGTACACATAATTTTAAAATCTAGTTTTGTGATGGTCAAATATCAAATATTAGTAAAAGTCTATAATGAAGTTTTATTGTGGCTTAAGGTCATAGCTTTTTGCAATTGTCTTCACTTTACAAAATGATAATCTTTATTCTCAAAATCAAAATTATAAAAATTATGTAGATGAAACTTATAATAGGTATAATTGTTAATGGGTTCAATCAATAGGATGTAAAAAATGCAATTTATATTGAAGGTTCAAAATAGAATAAGTAGCATTAAATTTGACATGTTATTTACTTGGCTAAGACAAAGAGTTGTTAAAGGCCTAGATGTAGCACCATGATGGTTCATTTACTTGGGTTGTAATGCATGCCTTGTTTGCTTTGACTTTAAAATCCAAAAGTTTATTCTAGATTCATTTTTCACAAACCAAATGTTCATTATTTGTAATGGGTTTGTGAGTGTTAAATATGGTTTTTATCATTTGAAATGTGATTTGGTATTGGGTTTGTTGATGTGTGTCCAAAACTAAATTAAAAGCATTTCATGCATGATGTTTTTTCAATCACACAAAATTATTTTCTTTCCTTTTAACTAAAACTAAAATTTCAAATAAATATATGATACCAAATTCAATGCAAACATAAGATTTAAATTAATTTTAAGGCGATTTAAATTTATGAACATAAAATTTTAAATAATTATAAATTAAAAAATATATATATATTTTCACATAATACCTTGAACAATACACTTTTTAACAAACATAATATGTTCTGTATTCATTTCATTATACAAACATTGGTTGCAAAGCGTTTTGAATATATTAATTGTTTAGTTTTCATTTTTGACCTAAATGAATATGGATTGTTTAAAATTATGTTTGCTAGTTCATGATCATATTATATTATATCTACTAAATACATTTGTAATACATCTACGAGATCCCATTGTTCATTGAGTGGACAAACATATATGCCACACTATGAACTCTTAGGTGGTTAGTGAATGACTTGTGATTAGTGCATGTACTATACCCCCTTTTTAATTTAATTTTAGTATAGGTATTGGTCAAATGGGTTTGGATAGACAAGTTTTTTAGTTTTCACATTAGAGTAAAAGGAATGAAAAATATTAACTCCCCCATGTTTCTTGAAATAATTTTTAACCACTAAGCATGGCAATCGTAAGTCCTAATAATTTGTGTGCCCCTTTAGCCAATATTTATGTAAGGTCATTTCTAGGGTTATTTTCCCCCCAACTTTGTGAATTGGGTGGGTTGGGATCATTTACAAGAAGACTTAGTCAAATTTGGCTATAGGTTAAAAAGGATATTAGAAAAAATTAGGATTCTTGTTACATTTTGGCGACGTTTGCTAGAACATTTTGTCTAAATATGGTGATTTCATTTTTTTTTCCTTCAAAATATGGAGAATTTGGGCCATCTATTCCAAAAACGGCCTTTGTAAGATTTGCATTATGTTTTTTTTTCTTGTCATTGAGTGGAAAAATTCTCCCCCCAATAAAATATTCTAGTCCCTTCTTAAGGGGCTGTACCATTCTTTTAAACCAACTATCAACTTCATGATGATCACAAAGCCCCACCAATCTTATGTTAACCCATCTTGGGTGGTGCCTTTTTTTTACAATTTTACAATGTACCTAAGGTGATAAAATCCAAAAGACTATTAAAGGAAACTATGGTTATAAACAAAAAAATGAAAGTTAAGAAAGAAAAAAACATACTTGTAGATTATTTGCTAACTACTAGAAAGAAATTTGGTGACTATAAAACCTAGAAAACATTTTTTTGTCACCATTCTCACCAAATTTTTTTTTGTTGCTATGGTAAAATTTTGTCTTAGAAAACCCTTAATCTTGGGTGATTATAGTATTTCTTAGGAACTAGTCTCATCAATTGGAATTGGGTTGGTTATTAGTGGAACCCAAAATTAAATGTGTCATATTTTGGAGTAATTGAATTATGTGTACTACAACAATGGACCAATTTTTACCCAAGCACATGCTATTACTTGTCTAGTGGTTTTTAAAAACAACTGATCTTTTCATTTTACAATTCAAAATTTGCAAATATTGATTGAGATTAACTTTTTTTGAAATAAATAATTTTCCATTGAATTAATTGGTCTGTCATTTTTATAAAAATTAGTATTCCCATATTGTGAGTTGCTAATCAATAGTGAAAATCAAAGTATTTGCACTAAAAAAGGTTCATTGTTGGTGCTTAGAGGTTTGAAAAGGTACATAAGACTAGTCTCATCTTGGAAGCTTTATGGGAACTTTTGTAACCAAAAAGAGAGTGCTAGATTCTACAACCAACCTCAAGCACCTGAACGAACTATGCAGAGTTGAGTTCTCAGCAAAACCTGATTCTAACCACACTCCTGATTTTCTTTCTTTCTCTCCCTCACAATGTTCTCACACACTCCCTAATCTTCACTTGGACATAATGGATGCTTACACAACATCAACAGGTGTGATTGCATACGCCCTCATTTACAAAATGCCCCGCGAGCACAAGCTTCCTCTTTTTCCAGTACGTTCATCAGCAGACTAACAATTACTCAGCTAAACATTGCGCTCCAAAAACAAACTGCTCAAGCTATCTATCCATGCACCTTCCTAAGCATCAGTCACCTTCCAAGCTTCACTTGTCTACAACATCAACCCTCAATTTCGACCTGACTCTCACTAGATTCAGGAGCTAGCTATCTTCTAGTTACTAACGCAGCGGAAGAAATCAGCAACTAGCAATCTTCTAAGCTCCTCGTTTTTCTCTGTCTATCTGCCTATTTTAGTTATCTCTAGTGCTGATCTACACATCTCTCCAAAAATCAGCCACACTATTCTAGACTTGAAGCTCTCCTTCCGCAGGCCTCTCGCTTCTTCACTTCCTATCTGCCTGCCTGAAAAACTTGTTGTTGCTTCTCCATTAAGCTTATCTACTAAGCTTCTATCACAAGCTGCCTCCTTTCCATTCCGTTCTTCCCCCATTTCCATGCAGCAGTAAAGGGGCTCCGTAATAAGATGACGGCTAATAAAACAACAGAAACCTCAAGATCAGCCAGCGTTCATACTTGGGTGGGGACCTAATTTCGTGTTACATTTTAACTTCTTGAATTAATAGACATGAGACTCTCCCCTTCTAGATGCATTTTTCAACCATCTTGTTTCCTTGTATAAATGGGTGTAGTCATGCTAATAGGAACCATTGCTACCCACTTAGGTGAGGAATATTCTTGGAATATTTTCAAAAAAAGTTTTAGGAATATTCAAGTCCTTTTATTGCTTAAAAACAATGGTTACATGGATATTACATTATTGTTGAAGATCCAAATATTAATGAAATAATTTCATAGTTTGAAAATTTGTAGAATAAAATATTAGATTTGATAATGTGAATTTTTTAAAATTTATTTTCAAGTTAAAATTTTAAAAAGAAAATTTTGATGTAAAAGATACAAAATCAAATAGTGGTTATGACTACTTTTGGTTCATGTTAATGTGATTACACCCAAATAAAAGGTTCAAGGCTTCCATCATTGACATTACTAATGAACATATGATTTGGGCTATTGATCTTAATAATGTTCTTGTTGCATTTGCTTGACATACCTTTAAGCCATTATAGCAAATGGCCTCATCCAAGATTTGGTTAAATCAATTAAATTGCATCAAATCTAATCATCTTCAATTTGTAAGAATTTCATGTCTAAACTAATGCTTTAGATTGATCTTGATAGCTTAAGATCATCTCCAGCAATAACAATAAAATGTCCTAGTTAAATGTAATAGAGTAGAACCCCCCATCACCAAACGCCTGCCCATAACCAAACACAAATTTAGATTAAAAAATTGTTCATGATCAAATCAAATCAACGCCTTGCACCATTTATAGTTAGCCCTATCATCGATTTTCAAACCCTAAAAAATGTGTTTGGCTTCTTCCATTTTTTAAACTAGTATTGAAGTTGTTATGTTTGCTATACCCATCTTGAAAAAAATTGTTATTATATTAAAAAAACACCACATCCATATTTGAGTGGTTGTGTTTGGAAATGGGTGTGAATTATACCAATCTTTAAAAAAATTGGTCTTTTACCAATTGAAAAAACCACTACACTAGTAGTGGAGTAGTTGTGTTTGGAAATGGGTGTGACCTTTGATCCATTTTGAAAAAAATATTTTTTTATTTTAAAAAAAATGATTGGTGACATGGGAAAAAGGTGTTCAATTTGATACACACAAATGTTCATTTTAGAAGGTCAATGTTTGATTATAGGTGATTAGGGAACTCATAGAACACACAAAAGATGTGATGAAATCTCTTCATATCTATATGCATAGGACTTTAAAAGTTTGGTTAAAGGAATCATCTTAAGCAGACCTACATATTTGGGCACAACCCCCATTATGAGATCAAAGTTATTCCTAGTGATGGGGTGATTTATGAACCTTGTGAACATTAAAGGTAAAAATCAAAGAACATGAATAAGGTTGGGATACCTAGCCTATAATGTAAGTTAAAACAATAGAGGACTTAGACAAAAAAATTATCCTTATTTCAAAATTACCTTTCCCTCCAAAAATTGAACATTGGAATCTCAATTCCAAAATGCTTCAATCCATTTACATTTAACAAGTTTTGGTCATTTTCCAAATAGAAAACATGTCTGAGCTTTTAGAATATGTTGAAAAAGAACTCCAATGGATTTTAAACTCTTAGTGCCTAGTATAATAGTGATAAAATCAAAAGTAGAAGAGAACAAAAAGGTAAAGATAGAGGATCAATTTGAACCAAGTATAACATTGTGAGAATCAAAGTATAAGAGAGCAAAAATGTGAAAATAAAGGATCAATTTGAACCTAGCGTAATATTGTTAGGATCAAAAGTATTAGAAGAAAGCAAAAAGGTGAAGATAGAATCATTTTGAACCTAGTTCAATACGTAAAGATCAAAAGTTAAAAAAAACAAAAAGATGAAGTAGACAATCAAGTTGAACCTAGTCCAATATTGTTAGGATCAAAAGTAGAAAAAAACATAATGATAAAACTAAAGGACCAATCTACTATAGTAATAAAAAGAGAAAAAGTATAAAATATCATAAAGGTGAAATTAGAAGACCAAGAAGACCTAACATTGCTACCATAGATATGCAAGAACAAGTTTTAGAAAAGTGACATCTTGCAAGTTTTTATTGGCTCAAGTGAATTGCAAATTGAGATTCACACCAATAGCCCACACAATAACCATAGACATGAATTTAGTGTGCGAGAATTTTGAACCTTGTTTTTAAAAGTTGGAAGACAAAATTGCATGCTTTTGAAATGTATCCTACCTTGATTAAACTTTTGTAGCCCTAGTCTAAATTTAAGAAGAACAATGGTACTATATTCTTTTATTAAGGGCCATATGTGAACCCCCAATCTAGTGGAAGCTTAAGTCAAGAGGATCAATACCAACCATGATGTTCAATGTGCTTGATAAGAGAAGTGGCATGGTGGACCAACTAGCTACTAACAAGGAAAATGTACCACCACCATTTGCACAAAATAAGGGCCAAAAGTCAACAAGGCTAAATGGGAGCCCAATTACAAGTACAAAAGCCAAGTGGACAATAGATGCTTGAGAAGAGGCTATGGATACATAGTAAAAAGAGGAGTTGCATCATTGACAAAGCCTAGCTAGTTCTACAATAAAACCTATCAAAAAATTGTTGTACATTGAATGTTTTTAATTGAATGATCAAAGAAACATAGTTATTTATTGTTGTGCATTAATCTTCAACTTTCAAATCATTTCAATTAGTTTTTTGTCTACTTCTTTGAAATGCAAGTAATTTTGAAATCTATTTTCGTATTTTTAAAACCTATTTTATTTCTTGTAAAATATGTGGTAAGTAGGCTTTAACAAATAAATAAATAAATATATTTCTATTAAAAGCCATTTCAAGAATATCATGATATTTATATCCCCATTTACAAAATTTACCACCTAGTAGATGGCGATATTTTTGATTTACTTAAAAAAAACATTTGCTCCAAATAATTTGGAAGTAAATTTTTATAGTAGTAATAGAAGTGCAAGAAGGTAAATTCAATTATATTTCCACCCATTTTTATGCTATTTTTTGGGTTTATATGCACCAATACAAGTTAAAACTAAAGACATTCACTTTTTGTGTCTCCTTTACCATTTTTTACTTGATAGCAAAACTTACCCAAACCCACCCTACATCATTCAAAGATGGAATATCTAGAAATTCATGGTGGTATTGGTTTAAACTAGACATTATAATTAACCATCAAACTTGCAAAGGAACTTGAGGTTTGTAAGGCACAAGGACTTATTGATGAAACATGTGATTTATTACATTAAAATCTATAAGCATTGAACAATCATTACAACAAAAGGTGTCCTTGTACGCCAAGTGATTTCACTGGATTTTTAGTGAATTCACTGGTTGTAATGAATGGGGACCAGTGAAGAAGTAGTGAATTCATTGGTCCAGTGAACGGGGGACTAATGAACTACACCCACATTTTGTAGTAGTGAATTAACATAACTATTTTGCAATCAAGACAAACATCTAGGTTAAGTGATAATCAAAAGCATGAATGTTGGCCAAGAAAGGTTCACAACAAGTGTACAACACCATTCACAATTTTAGGGAATGGTTAACTACTAATTATCCAATAAGTGTTATAAAAGGTTTTCTGTCAATCCATTTTACATTTTCAGAGGTGAAAGAATTAAAGATGATTACATCAAAGATAATAAACCAAAAACATTCATGGCAATGTAGAAAAGAATATGGATGACATGTTTTTTATTTAAGGATTTTTTTTCATTTTTATGAATTTAGTCCTTGGTGGCATGTTTCAATCCAATTGTCATCTAGTAACCTTAGATGAACATGGTTCACATGTAATTCTAAAAGCAATAGAACAAGCATGACAATTTGGCTTGGACAGGATCATCTTACCTTCACACACCTTTCATGCATACAACCTCTAGATATGAATTGCTTCAAGCCATTCAAATTTGCCTTCAAGAATAAAAATGATAGCAACATGATTAGAACCAATCATAGTGAACTAGACAAACCAACATGATAGCCAACTAGGTGGATAAAACCTTGAACCAATGACTATCCAAACAAAACATAAAGAATGAGTTTAAGGCAACATGGATTTGGCCATTTAATCCAATGGCCATGGATTCTAGGACTAGGTCTAGTGATGTGTATATAACAAAACCAAACATTTGAAAATTGAATGAGGCGTGTGGGAATTCAAATGATGCATCAAATGTTAGTCCACAATGAAGGGAGGATTGAACATTATTAAATTAATAAATATGGGATTTATGAGTTTGAACATGGTGAAGGAGAAGATAATTTTGATGATTTTGAGTTACATGGATTAAGGTGGGTCCAAACAACATTTAACAAGCCAATGTGTTTACTTTGCATTTAGGACTATTTTTTTTTTTGGGGTCCTTTTGCCAAAAAAACATTTTTCATTAAGATGAATTTTCAAATGAAATATTTTGAAACTTCTTATTTATTGTATTTAGATTTTCCCCAATATGTCATATGATTTTTTAAAATCAAATTTGAATAAAAATGAAATTTTAAAAATGTATAAATTTTGCTAGATTTTGTATTTTGTCTTGAAAATTATCACAATTTCAAATCATACCAAAAGATATTACATTTTCAAATTTAATTTCTTATATTATAAGCTACAACTTTTTTTTAAACAACATTTACATTGCATCACATTTACATGTCATAAAGGATTCCTAAACTTTAAACAAACCTTAAATTTTGATTAATAAAAAATTGAAAAATATGAAAATCTAAGTGATTTTTAGATTTGTTTAATAGTACCTTATTACTACAAAGAAATTGTATTATGAAAACTAAGGGGCCCTTTGTGAATATAATGTTATTCAATGAAGTTGTCAAACATCCTTTGTTAAAACCAAATGTTGATATTGCAAGATTTCATGACTCATTTTAGATTTTTCAATATCCATATTATTTTGAAAGCACAAATTTTTATGATTAACATGCCATTAAATTGGCATCACATAGGGATATGTAACAAGAATTGCAAAAAAATTGATGTGTTGATGAGCATTGAGGATTTTGGCTCATTTGCATTCATTTGCATCTAGATATTATGTGGAACAACCTATGAATGAAGTTGTCATTCTAGAAGCTAAGACAACATAATATGGAGGCAATGACCTAGTTGCAAATCTAGCTAATTTTATCTAGGAACCTCAAGTTGAAAATTTAAATTCAAAAAAATATATTCTAGAATCATTTCATCTAGCCCATTTGTTATTGTTACCAAGCTTGCTTATAGGGAAAATAAAAAGGATAAAACCATTAGTTAATTATAGTATGTCCCATGTTGTAACAAAGTGAAACCAAATTAAGGATGAAAACCCCAAAAAAAGGTGATGTATAAGTAGTAGCATAATACATAGTACTAGTTATACATACTAAAATATATTTAACACACACAAAAATAAATTGATTTGATGTGATCTCCATATGTCACACAAAAAATTAATTGTAGAAAGATTAATTTGTAAATACAATTTTTGAGGGCCTTAATGTGATTTCACTTGACATCCAACAAATATTTGAAGATTTTACAACAAAAGGTTGTGGAGAAAGAAGCTACAAAACAAATTAAGGAGGTGAAAAGAAAGAAAGAAAAGAAAAAAAGGCAAGGTGAATGGCAAAATCATTTAATATACAACACAACAAACAACCAAAAGATAGGTTGAAAGATGGCCAAGAGAAACTTTCAAACTAAGGTTGGGTTACAACCACAATCATGGAAGTAGGAGAATGACTTTATGACAACAATTAAGTTGATTATAGAGTTGATCAAATTGGTGACACAAGTGTGAACTTTACATTACAACTAAAGCCCAAAGAGAGGCCAAAACAAGGGCAAGGATTTGGATGTGTCCAAGGGACCATGTTGCAACAAGCCTACAACATTATACCTTTGTTGAATAACTAACAATAGAAAAAGAAAAAGGTGGGAATGATGGTGAATTTTAGTTGACAACCAACTAGATGGGGGTGATGTTATTGAAAAAACACAAGCACAATGACAAACAAGAGGTAAAGGATAGGTTTTTTGTGAAAATAAAAGTAGGATGACAAATAATAAGAGGGCTCAGGGTGGGGCTTGAAGAGAGACTAGGAATACGACAACAAACAACAAGAGAGAAGGGGGGTGGGGGTTAATAAAATACCATGATTAAAGTGATGAACAACATGAAGTAAGGAGAAGGGTTCGAGAAAACCATGACCATGACAATGAACAATAAGGAAGGGGTGTAAACATTGGCATTCATGTGTTGGTCTATTATTTTAAAAAATTCATTTTTCATACATAATTTTCAACAATGTGTTAGATCAATATAAGTATTTTTTGATTATGTTTTTATTTTACATCATATATATTGTGCATCATGTTCTTTACACACATTTTCAAATTTCATAATTTTTAGGGCCAAAAGCAAATTTGAACTAGTGGTTTAAAAATATGTTGTAAAAAAGATTTCATTAATTTTAATTTTTTTTCTTTTTACATCGTCAATGCTAATATTCTCTCCAGTTGGTGCACATTTGATAAAGAATTTTTTTTTGTTCACATATGCTTTTAATTTTAGTGACAATGATTTCATTGGAGCTTGTTTAGGTGGGATGGGATATAGTTGTAGGTTGTACAAAAAGACAATTCCAAATTGCAAATTTATTAGAGGTCAATTCCAAATTGGAAATTTTAAACTTACAAGTTGTAATGTTTCAAAATGTCTTTATGAATCTTAAGATATCGAAAGAGAAACAAATCTTTTTATTTTTTTCAATGTTTTTTGGAATCTTTGTCTCTTTAAAAAAAAAAAAAGAATCTTTGTGTCTTTCCAATTTCATACACATGTTTACATGTAATTTCATACAAATGTGCATATGTGTTATTTCATTTGAATATGATGAAGATTATTTCAAGAGATTGACATTTTATTTTTATTTTTTTGAAATTAAGCTAGTTTCCAATAAAAACTTCTCCCTTAAATACCTAATTCAAGGATTTAATCCCCACTTGCTTATCTAATTTAATGTTTATCCACCCTAATTACTTCCAAAATTTCAATGAATTAAAAATAAGGGTGGAATTTCCCCTTGGATGATAATTGGGTAGTATTTTGTACAATTTGAATCCTATATATATCTGAAAATAACATAGCTTTCAAATGTAAACCCTTATTTCTTTTTTGTCATTTCATTGTCTTCGGTAGTGGGTAGTAGTGCAAAGCCCAAGTTTGCAAAAAGACTTTTGAGACATCAGTTTGAATCAAATTTTGAACATTGAGACTTTGCAAGGAATGGAATTTAAAAAGGAAAAGAAATTGACAATCCAATTTATTACACTCCCCTTGTGATTTTTTGAAGATATAAAATTATAATTTAAAGAAATATTTACACACATTATGGCTCCTTTTATTGTGTTTACTCTTAAGGGGGTGGAGGTTCAAAAGAGATTGGAGAAACAAGATGATGGACAACAATGAGGGAAGCCCATGAGTTTTTGAGAGACCATGAGTAGATGTACGAATAGTAACGAGGGGCTCGTGAATTTTTGTGAAACCATGACCAAAATAACAAACAATAAACAAAAAGGAGGGGCTATTCCCTTCTTGAAACACCACGATCAAGATGACAAACAACAAGCAAGAAAGAGGGGTGAGGGTTTTTTAAACCACAACTAGGATGATGATCAACAAGAGGGAGGGGCTATGGATTTTTAATTAGAAAACATGATCAAGATGATGAATAACAAGCAAAAGGGAAGGGGGGATTCTTAAGACCACAACCATGATGATGGACAACAAGGAGGTTCGAGGGTTCTTGAGAAACCACAAATAAGACAATGACCAACAAAAAGGAGGTGTCCATGGTTTTTGAAAAACCCTAATTAGGACAACAAACAACAAGCAAGAAAAAGGAGTGCGAGGTTCTTAAGATCGTGTCTAGGATGATGAACAATAAGAGGTAGAGGCAAGGGGTCCTTAAGTGATTACAAGTAGGGTAATAAACAACAATAAATAAAGGTAATGGGGTGCTTGTTTAGGAATTCAAATAAAAAATCCATTCAATAAAATTTTAAGTTTACATTTTGATTTAAAACATTTGAAAATGAACACCTATTGTGTTAGAAAGAGTCAATTTTGTAAAGGCCTATCAAAAGGATTGAGATAATAAATTTTTTTGGGATGAGAATCAAATTAAGATGACAAAAACCTATTAACCACATTCAAAAAAATCATACCTTTGAAAATGTGAAATTAATCTAAAAATTCAAAAAATCAAAAAAATTCTAAATTGATTCAAAATTTGAAAAGTTCAAAAGTCTTTTACTGCTTATCAATGGGGTGTAATGTACACAATTTGTTGAAAAGAATTAAAGCTTATTATACAAAAATTAAAATAAAATAATGATTATGATTTGAAATTGTTATATTTTAAAAACTCAATACAAAATCTACGAAGGATGTATACACTTTCAAAAATTCATATTCATTCAAAAATAAGAAATAAAAAAACATGTCACGTATTTGGGAAAATACCATGAAAAGCACTAACAACACCACAAGCAAAAATAAAGAAGGGGTTGGTAGTGGTGGTACTTGAGAAAAACACCTTGCACGACATTCAAATAACACTTGATAACATTTGCAAACATTGACAACACCACAAACCACATTGGCAACACACAAAAAAACACCAACAACACCTAACAACATTTTGAAATTTTTGGTGGCACCTGAACAACACCAACACTTGTAGCTCACCTCAAAAAAAAACATCCATAATGCCCAAGTAGCATTTGCAATACACATAACAATGTTTAAAATGTTTGAACACCACTTATAACACACATGAATAGTGCCTCCAACACATGAACAAACCTTGGAAGTGCTTAAGTAGCATCAACAACACACATGATTAACAACACTAAAAGCCCACAATTAGCCAAAAATAAGCATGAGCAGCACTAGTGCCCATGAAACACAAGATCCGCTTCATGAATATTGCTTCGAGTGGTACCCTATATGATACCTGCCTGGTTCTTATTGAGAGAACCAATTGATAACCAACCCAATTTGAAGGGCAATGTGATACCCGCCCAACATTGATAAATACTCCCTCAAGGGAATATTGTGCAATATTTAGTGTTTATAGGTGAGGGATGGGTAAGCATGAAAACACTAAATTTGGATGTGTTAAAATCCATACTATCTCAAATACAATGCATTCGTTGGATTGCTCTTAGACATATCAAGGGACATAATGTAAATTAATTGATTTTTTAGTGCAAAGAAAATGTGTTGTTTCCGTTGCATCTTTTCAATTGGGTTGGTTTGCACGAGTATGATAATTGATTACCAAACTATCAATCCCATCCACATAACTCCATAGTTTTTCTCTTCAAAAAAAACACTTTTCATCCAACACCTCCAAGGTTTGATAATATTCAATCCGTCAAACACATCAACACTTAAGTGGAAAATGAAGCTTGCTTTGAATAGAAAATACTAGTGTTGGATGGTTCTCTCTTTGGAAAATCAAAGAAAGAACCGGTGGGGAAGGGGTAGGGTATATATATATATATATATATATATATATATATATGGGCAACCCTTGACCAACGGTTCTCAAAAAAAATCCAAGAAACCGATCTTGAGCCGTGACCGACGGTTCTCAAAATCATGTAGAATTGGTTTTTGACTCATGAAGCTCCCATGCTTGTATACCAAAAAATTACTCCCATTTTGCAATAACAAAATTTCACTAAGGCATTTGAAATATCAAAATCTCAACAAAACAAACCAACAAACAGACAAACAAACAAACAAAAACACTGGTGTCTACATTGGATTCAATTTTTGGTAGCAGCCCTCAGGCCATTTTTGGGCCTTAAAAAAAAGGCCTCTTTGGTGACAATTTACACCAAACTACAAAGTTTCTAGACAACCCATGACCCACCACCCCCTCTGCTGCACACTGACTCACTGCCCCCTTCTCTTCCACCTCTTTCCAACTAAACAAAATAAAGTATTATTATTTTTTAAAAAATAAAATAAAAATAAAAGTATAATTTTCAAAAAATAAAAAATAAAATTAAGTATACATATTTTTAAATAATAAAATAAAATATTTAAAGTATAAGTTTGTGCTGCAAATTCCCTTGCCTTGATTATCCACCAAACTACCCAGTGTCAAGTGTCATCCCACCCACCCTACACCATGGTATCATTTGTCATTAATTTTCATTTTAAAAAAATGATTAAATGTTGTTGTCATATTACCCATGCCACCACCCAAACATGTACTTTCATTTATTTTAAATATGTAGTCACCTGCACACAGACCATTAATGAGGCTAATTTTTGGGTGTGTCGTATAGCAATTATTATGATGAATGATTTTTTTTTTTGTATGGCGAATTTTGCACTATTTTGTGACATTCTTGGATGAAAATTTGCATTAACAAAAAAAGCCCTTGTTTTAAAGTGTCAACTATGGGTTTTTCTTTTGCCCTCTTTTGTGACATTCTTGGATGAAAAT
>Ga0209611_10002075_pt1 | contig 35053 bp, 21 predicted proteins | sample S1TSphgellanicum_3_FD_187693 | JGI IMG/M metagenome (GOLD analysis project Ga0209611, IMG submission 187693) | Host-associated microbial communities from peat moss isolated from Minnesota, USA - S1T2_Fc - Sphagnum magellanicum MG (SPAdes) (version 2) | ecosystem: Host-associated > Plants > Peat...
CCATTTAACTAAGTTTGGAAACAATGGCATTAGAAGGTGAACCATATTTGATTTGCAAGCTTCATGCAATTCTTCTTTAAATTTGAATACATGGGAATAGATGAAATGTTTAACCATATATTTAAAAGGTGAAAATTTTCACATTCAATATCAAATTAACATGATTGATAGGTTGTCGTCATATGTTGTGAATATATTTTGATTTAAAAATTGATTCTATATGGTTATTTTTTTAATTTCCTAATTACTTGTTTAGCAACACATGAAAGGAAAATTTGAATAAAGATTGATTATCACCTTGATATTTTGTGTGACATCTAAACACTTGATAAGCCAAAAATGAATTTTTTGGGGTATTTTGAATTAATCTAGACAACATTATTCCTTTCTTTTTTGGGTTGGATACACATGTTGAATATCTTTCCAATGGTTTGTTGTTGCTTGAGCACATCAAGTGGATTTAGGCACAAGTTTGTCAAGAAACCCCTACATTCACTTTCTTGCATGTGAGGGGATTTGCTTAGGGACCAAAGTGTAACCTTAGTTATCCCTCCTAACCTAGTTGGGCTAACTTTGAAAACTTATTTATGAATTGACCTAAGAGTTCCAATAATGGTTTCGAGTTGAAGTTCTTGCCCATTTTCAAGATTCTTCACATTTTTGTTCCAAAACTTTCAAGGCTTCATTCTAATGAAAAAAAATCATAATTTGGTGTTTTTTTTTTGTGAGTAAGTAACTTAGTCATTGTGAATCCATATTATAACACACGCATTAATTCATGTCAAAAGTTTCTTTTGGTTGTTGAAGTTCCAAATCCAAGCTTGGGCAACATTTGCTTATCTTATTTGAACTCATTTTAGTTGTGCTATGTCATCATCCTTGGCTTGATTTTGGTTGAATTGTTTTTATCAAAAAACCATGAATTTGTAAATGTTGAATCTAACAATTGGATTTGTAATTCAATTCTATCAATGAATCCCTAGTTTTAGGAGGATATGGGTGCTAACATCTTTTTTGGGGAAAGGGAAGGGGGGGAGGGGGGGGGAAAGGAGGGTGCTATAGTTGTAGGGATTTTTAAAGGGCTGATATTGATTTCAAATTCTCAAACTAATTTTGGTTACAATTAATGGAAATTTTTATGTCATTTATCTAATTTTTCTAGGCCACATCCATTTGGACATCCATCCAAATTAGTTTGTGACCTAGATGTAGGTCCAATCTTGAACATGTTCTAGATCTAGACGGATTTTAATAAGACTAAGTTAATGTTAAATTTGGAAGGCCATGTCAATCCCAATCAAATTGTGGTCCATTCCCAAAACGGCTCCAAATGGATTTTGATCAAACCAAGTTGATTTTGACTAAAGTTCTAATTATCAATTTTTGAATTAATTTTGATTCAATTTTGTACAATTTTGATATGAAATATTTGATTTGTTTAAATCAAATCCATCCCAAATAGACACTAGAAAATTGAACAAACTACACGACCTTGCACAAAAAAAGTTTTTAAAAACTCAGAAAAAACTTAATATTCCATTAAACCATATTCACCCTTTGATGTAATTTCATCCATAGCCCTCCCCACATATGTGGGTTTGAATTCACAAATGAACATATTAGACCAAATTTTAAACTAAGATTTAAATAAAGGTAAATGTTTGTAAGATGGGTAAATTAATGATTATATATTAATTAAAGATATATTAGTTTATTTGTGTGATCTAAACATATGTACCCAAAGATCAATACATTTTAGTGCAATACCCAAATATAAACCAATTGGTGACAATATTTCAAAAATCTCATGAATTAAATGGTAAAAACATGTGGATCATTTGAAAGGTTATTGGTAACGAACGTATTTTGCTAAAACTCGTCACCAATTAAATTTACAATAATATGTGTTTTTATTTTTCAATTTGCAAATGTGCTACTATATTGAATATAATTTTAAAAATGTAATTTGACGAACATAACTAGTCTTGATTTCAAATAAAAATTGCATGATGTCCAGTTTTTGTTAAATGGGTCGTCGTACATTCATGGATTAGTGAATTGGGCATGCATCTTTAAAGTCATAACATGGAGTCTTAAGGTTGTAAACACATGTTGATATTGCAGTTATGATAGATTAAAAAATGCTTACATAGTGTTTAAATGTTTTGAAACAATAAATCAAACATTGGTTACACTACTTAAAACTGTTTTAAAATATTTGATATTAATTGGATTATTTTCAAAATTTATCACATATTACATTATTATATTAAAAATTATGATTTAAATTTATTAAAAATTCATGAGATTTTGGAATAAAATGTGATTTTAGTCATGTAAATTAAACATTGGTTACATTTCATGTGGCTCCTTAATTTGTGAATGTACATACCAATATTATTGTCAAATTTATCCCACCATTTCAAAACAAATTGAAATGTGAGAATGGAAACCAAACCAAAAAATATCATTATTTTTATTAAAAATGAAAGAATAAAAACATTTTATGTGTTAATCAATAATAATTAATTGGCTATTCATAAATCTAACTATTGTAATTAAAACAACCTACATCTTTTCCTTTCTTTTTTTCAATTTTTTGATATAACTAGTGGTGATCGTCCTTAAATTGATAGACATATATTTTGTAGAAATGCGCCCTCCAATTACATTATAGAAATACGAAAAGGCTTTCCATAAATTAAATACTTATGTTGGAACAATAAATAAAAAATTGGCCCCATCTCAAGTAAAACAAATTGGAACTACAAATGCAACCCCACCCCCACAAGACAAATTACAAATCAATCTCTTTGCCAAACCTTAAACCCTACACCCAAATATAACCAAACCCTAAACCCTAATACAACTGGACTTAAAACCCTAAACCCTAATACAAACGGACCTCAAAACCCTAAACCCTAATACACCTGGACTTAAAACCCTAAGCCCTAATACGACCGGACCTAAAACCCTAATAAGGAAGGTGCACACACATTTGGAACCTACATGGTGGTATGTGTGAGAAAAACACCATTTTCCTCATCAAGATTAAATTGGGATACGTTTGAGAACATCGACAATTTATTTTTTGTCAAAAAAAGAAAATCTGAAAGAAAAAAAGAGTTAGAAAAATACCCCCCAAAATGAAAAGCAAAGGATTAAACCCTCCCAACAAACCACCTCAAAAAATAAAATAAAAAATAAAATAAAATTCAACAACAACAAATAGGTGAGTAGGTAACCACAATTTAGCAACAAATACAACAACTTGTTTTGGGAACGACTACTTTTGATAGGGAACGTTTCTACGATTTGAAGGAACAGTTGAGTGGAAGTTACAGTTTGGAGAGTTTTCTGGGGAACGCCTTCGGGAACGTCATGGGAGCTTTCCTGCTTCCTGACTCCATCGCTGCTGCTGCTGCAAGGATAAGTAGCTGCTGCGCTCGTTGTTGCGACAAACCCTAAGCTCGTTCGCTCGCTGGCTGCTTCCCTATCATCATCGTTGGTCCGTGTTTTCTTCGACCACGGGTCACGGCGCTTGCGTCTGCACATGGGGATATCTACGGCCCAGTAATGGCGTTATTGGGTCACGGCTTTTTGGAACCACGGTACTCGTCATCTCTGTTCGTACTTAATTTTTTTATTTTTTTTATTTTTTCTTTTTCCGTCATTGGGGTTCTTGTTTTAGTGTGCAATTGCGGAATTTGTAAGGGAAGAAAGGGCGGAAGGAAATGCAGTAGAATTATGGTAAGATCAAAGCCCTATCAGAAGGGATGGAGACTTGCGTACATTTTTGTGTAAATGAATTTAAAGAGAGTGTAGCAACGTTTGAGGAAAATTACACGGTAGTAGTATTGTCGTTATTGCAACGAGCAAGTGAAGGTTTCGGGACACCTTTTAATTTTTATCATTTTTTTCCATGTTCGTGGTCGAGTAGCATGGAATCGTAGAGGCGTAGTAGTTTTTCGTAGTCTCTGCTGGATGATGATTTTTTGGAAGCGTGAAAGTATCGGGGTTGGTTTTAGGGTTTTGGAACCCTAAGTTAGTCAGACGGTTGCAGTGTTATTGTTTTGACCACGAAATGATTGTGGCATTGTGTTGTTCTATTGATTTTGGAACCGTGTTGGAACTTCGCTTAAACCTCCAGATCTCTGAGCAGTTAAAAGTATGCCGCAGTTGATTTGACTGTGGTCGTTGGATAATTGTCATTTTGTGAAGAATTAAGGTTGAACGCCCATCTTTTAGGCTGGTATTTCTTGAGAGAGAGAGAGAGAGAGAGAGAGAGAGATGTCGTTTTTGCTTTCTGAATGTATACATCTGTCAGATTTTAATCCAGAAATGTCAAGGGTTTCTGTTTCTGTGTTGTAGGTACAGACCTCAGCATAACAGGTGCATGGTCACTCCATGAGCTGCAATCCAAATTCAGGGACAGTGTTGTTGTGAAAGACTAAGCAGCTTGATCATGATGGAGATGGGGTATCACAAATGTAGACCTTGTAGCATACACCTCTTAGTAGATCCTGAAGACACATACATGCCCCAGTAAACCCTAGATGAGAAGAAAGTGGATTCTGGGGCCCTGGAAAACCTTAGTTAGATGTTGTTGTAATGGCCTAGTAATCTTCACAGGGAGCCATGGCAGTGCACGAAAAACTGAAGAAGAAGTGGCAGCAGTTGTGGCAAAGCAACCTGACTATCATTTTTGTTTTCATTGCTTTGCAAAGTTTTGCAGAGTCTTGTAAAGCTCTGTAGGAGTGGGCTGAAGAGTTAGCTCTGGCTTGCATCGCCCAGCCATGGCTATGTCAAAACTCATGCACAGGAGTGCATATGAAACAATTGAGGAGCTTGAAAGAGAGTTGCAACAGTCTTACACAAGTTTTCAGACAGTGCTTACTTCTTCTTACCATCTTAGTCACTCTCCAGCCACCACACCACAGCTTCTGCAAGCAATACTGTATGCCATTCTCACTAGTCCTAACCCTAGTTCTTCATCTTCTTACCTGACCCGTCTCACAGCTGTAACAGCTTCAACCAGCGATGGATATGCACCATTTGTCGATCTTCTTTATCGCCTTGTCAATGAGTTTTACCCAAAGCTTCTTGAATGGCCACGCAGTCAAATCCTTTGGCTCCTTCGACAACTTATCAAACTGGATGCTGTGGATGTTGAACCTTTGTGCTTGTCGCTTCTCCGTCAAGTTTCTGGAGGAGATCTGAGCTCTGGAAATGTATGGCTTGCAGAGGAACTTCTGGATATCCTGCAGACAAATGTGTTGTGGCTGGATGAGAAACCCTCCTTGTTCACAATGGCTCTTTACACCTATCTCCGCCTCTTACCTGATCACACCATGGCAACATCGAAAGTGGAGGGTTTGACTGAATTGAGGCAGAAAGAAACTACATTCTGTGTGCGTCTTTTACGGGAGAAGTTCCATGATTGTATCTTGATTGGCCGTGACCTCATACGGCTTCTCCAGGATGTTTCCTTGATTCCAGAGTTTGAGTGTATATGGCGAGACTTGTTGTCAAATCCAGCTGCCTTTAGGGATCCAGGATTTGGTGACATAGCTCAGCTTTATGCGGTGAGAACACCCACACGATATCTTACTTGCCGCATCACCCCTGACATGGAGGCACAGATCAGGTTCATGCTTACGAGTGTGAGAATGGGGAGCCAGCGACGAAATCAAACATGGTTTGCTCAACGGTACCTCTCCACCCCTGAGAGTGAGACCCTTGTTTGTGATCTCATCCGTTTTATATGTTGTGTTCACCATCCAACGAATCAAATCTTGCAGTCAGATATTGTGCCACGCTGGGCTATTGTGGGTTGGCTTCTCAAATGCTGTAAAAGCAACCATGTCGAAGCAAATGCAAAGCTTGCACTATTCTATGATTGGCTGTTCTTCATGAGCAAGGTGGATAATATCATGAACATTGAGCCAGCCATCCTCCTTATGGTGCACTCCATCCCCAAGTATGTGAACATGACACATTCCCTCCTTGAGTTTCTATTTCTCTTGATCGATCACTATGACCCTGTTCACCGGGACTTGATCCAGAAGGGTGTCACATCATCTATTGACATCTTGGTTGGAAAGGGAGTGGTGCGGTCACTTGAGCCTCTCTCTGCCTGCAACCTTGTTGCATCTTGGCTTCGGGAGAAACTACACGTCTACTTTCCTCTATATTGCAAACCAGACATGTCAGAGGAGGCTGGAAAGCATGCAAAGCCTGAGCTGCTGCAGCCAGATGGGGCCCTGGGGATGAAAACCTTGGCTTCAGGGGGTTATGTGCCAGGTTCAATGTCTGCCCGTGCTTCTGGGAGTGCCTTGGCCCATAGTCTTGAAACTTCTGGACACTCTTTGGAGGAATCTAGGCTCCTCAATTCTGGGGCAGAGACAGTTAGCCGGAAACGACGACGTCCAGGTTAGTTAGTTTTGCCAATTTGCTTCTGAAACAGATAAGCTAGAAGCATAAGAACTTTATAACTAGTTGTGGGGGCAGCAATCTTAGAGAGAAAAGATGCATACTCTGAATTGTGACACCTTTTCAGAATGTTCAAATGCTGTGAATGGTGTGACCTTTAAAGAATGGTTTGCTAACAAAGCTTCTGACTTCAGGTGCTACAGAGAGGTTAGCGATAGAGATGGAAGCAAACTTCGATGAACTGGCAGTTGCTGTGGCACAATCAGAAGAGGTGTCACTCGGTGTGCTGGAGAGGCTTCTGACCTCATTCCTATCTGTCTATGATCAAATGAATAGCGAGAAACTTGCAAAAGTGGAGGAGACAGCATCTGTATTGGATTCAGGGCTGGACATGTTATCACCATCAACCAATCATTCACAAGAGGTCTTCTCTTCTTCATCCTTGGGAGTGTACAAGTTTGCTTCCCAGGTTGTGAATATTCTGAAAAAGGGTGGGTATGAGATGTTTTCACCTCTTGCCAATTTGCCCTCAGAGAAGCTAAAACTTGAAGAAAATATGTCTCTGACATCAACATGTCTGCGGCTTTATGTGAGGAACAGCCATCCACAGTTATGTCAGTTGCTTGTGGCATGGCATCGGGAAGGCCTAGCAGTTGGTCCACGCCTGCTTTGTTATGTATCTAGGTATGGATCTCAAACCTAAACTTTGCAGTTTGGATGTCAAACCACAAACCATATGAACCAGATCACCAACTTCACCCTAATGCTGGATGTGGATCCCTTTCAAAATCTGTGACCTTGAATTGGAAAAGAATTGGTACAAAGACTTTGTGGGTGTACATACTTTTGTGGGAGTAACTGTACATTCAAAATATATTCTCAATTGTATCTGTAGTTGAAATGATTGTATGAAATCAAGTTTTTTTTCCCCTGCAATGATGTGTCTTATCCAATTTTCTCTTTTTAGTTTTGCTCAGGAGTTGGGGGGAGATTTTCTGGTTTCAAGAATTGTGCAAACAAAGCTTCATCGTGTGTATGAGGATGCACTTTGGTCTTCAAATAAACAAATAGCCTTTGCTTTGGTGCATTCATCTCTCAGGCTTTTTTCTGATGGCTTGCTCTTCTGTATAGGCTTGCTGAGGAGGTTGCGACTTCTTCATGCAGCAGCCTAGGTTTGAAGGGTATCACAGGAAGCCTTGAAGTGGAACCAAGGGATTGCACAACTAGAGGATCAGAACTAGACAAAACTGACACTGGAGGGCCTCCTGTGGTCTTGGACTTTGATGAGGAAGGGGAGGTCCTGGAAAGCTCCATTGAACCTCCCTTTGAAGGGATCCACGAAAATGGAGGAGGCAGATCAGCTTTTGGTTGGCCTAAGACTGGTCATCAGAGTAACTTACCCAAACATGTAGGGAACTGTGTTTTGAAATTGCAGTCTAGAGACTTTGTTAGTCAAACTGCTGTGGCAAATGCCTTCAAAGCATATGAAAATTTCTTAAAGCAAACATGTAGTGGGAGTTCAACAGCCTTTCCTCCTCATTCATCAGGTGACACAAATGACACTCCCAATCGCAAATTGATGGAGGTCACAGAAGAGGGAGGAGGAGCAGTGACAACTGTAGGAAAGTCAAATAATTCAGGATTAGAGGCAGATAGCCTGGATGCAGGTCTTGTGACCCATTTAGAAACCTGTCTAGTGTGGAACACACAGAGACTGTTACAAGTTTTACCTTCAGTCTTCCGCTATCTTCCGCACTTGGCGACAGGAAAAGAGTACATAGTGCAGTTGCTGGTTACCACAGTTGATCCTGTTGAACTTTCCAATTTTGAATTTTGGTTGACACTCGGAGAGTTGGCTGTAATGGGCAACCAGTCTGATGCTCTTACCAGACTCACAAAGGCATCATTGAGTTGGGAGTTCATGGAGCAGCAGTATTTCTGGCGCTTAATGGTTGCAGAGCTTCAGGCTGGATCTCCATCCACAGTCCTCCAGGTACATCCTCAAAACACCTGTGGAATTGGGATTTTTTGCTTTACATCTGCATGTAGTATCTGTTAGTTGACCCTTATAGTTTCTTTACAGGTTAGAAAATTTCAACTAGCTGTTCTTGATTCCTGTAACATGTTGTGTCTCTGTGATGTGTGTGATGTTGCAGGTGGTAAAAATCTGCCTTGGGGTGGTGAACCCACTTGTGAACCTGGATGCACTATCAGGCCTTATTTCACTTCTCAGATCACAAACCCCAACAGGGCCTCTATTGAACACAGTTCTTTCCCTCTCGCCCAAATTTGGCCGATTTGTTGCAGTGGTTCTTGCTGGGTGGATGGCTTCTCATTATTCACTGCTACTCTCCTGCCTCCGTCAGTTAGGTCTCAGTGGCGAGCTTAAGGACAGCCATAACAAGAAGGGGGAAGCTTTCAGTGACACTAAGTCTGGGCTCCAAAGGTTTGTTTTGCCCATATGCATTTTCCCCAATGTTTGCAAGTTTATGGCCATTGAAGTGAGGAGGTGTTCAACCTTCAGGACTGTGCTGTGACCATGTTGCTTGTGTGTGGATTCTTACAGGATTATGATTGACACTTGGGATTCAATGCCATATTCTGTGTAATTAATGCTGCCTGCTTTTGCAGATGCTGATGCTTATGTTTTTTGTTTCCTCATCAGGTCTGAGAAAATTAGCAGCTCAACTCTGGTAGCACTTCTTGATGCCTTTGAGGATTCTGAAAATGGGAGGAGCAATACAGATGAAAAGCCTGCGAATTCTCGTTGTGTGGGTGAAGTTCGGCATGTACTTTTGAAACTTGCAGGTCTTGGGGGTTATGATGAACCTGTAGGGATGGCACAAAATCATACAGAGACAGTTGTGGGAGAAATTTCCTAATTCAGGTAATTACAGTATGCTTATATGCAGTCTTGTCTCTGGAGTCATGTTCACATGTTCAAATAAGAGTATGCACGTGTGTCATAAAGCTGGGTGCAGGGTCTATGTACTTGTGATGATGGTTGTAGTTATCACATAAATAATACAGAGAATGGGTATGTTTGTTCTGAAAATCAGCAGGATTCTTGTCAACAGAAGAGTGTAGCTGAAACTTGCAGCTCTGCAAGCCATCAAATTGATGTAAAAGGTGTGTCCTGCCATACAGATTGTCCATCATCATGGCTCTGCTTTTCCTCAGGGAATACTTCGCAAGTTTGTGGATTTCATTTGCTGACTGACGGGCTTCCTCTATTTCATTACTAGCAAGTCTGCACCTATCCTTGCTGGGCAGCATGACCAGAATGTATTTTTATTGTCCATCATCAACCTTGTTGGAGGGACAAGGGAGGCAGTTTGGATCGTCATGAAGTGAGGCAAGAACAGTTTGGAATCTGGCGACACATGTTAAGCAGTCATCTGAAACATCCTGATCAACATTGCAAAGGTTGTTCAAGCATTCCAGTGTTCTGTAGTAGAGAGCCTATTACAACATGGGTAGCTATATAGAATCATCTGTTTCTATTCTTATCAACACCCACTCTGTTGTCATGCAGTTAGTTTTTACCATTTTCAGATATTTGTTTTACCTCTATGAGTGATATATTCTCACAATGTAGGTAAAGGTGTGGGTTTTTTGTATTCCTGTCGGAAGACATTTTCATTGGTGGTCACAGAAAGGAAAATGTCATCTCATCTGATATTACTCACAGCACTTACTAGACTTTGTTTTGCCATTTCTGCAGGTCTCTTGAAAGACTGAGAGAATGAAAGCACTTGTTGCTTAAGAAGGCCTCCACCTATATGATTGAAGGAGCTACAGAAGCCTGTTTCTTGGGAACAGCAGTGTATGCAAGCTCATAGGGAATTTGTCTCACACTACTGCATCAGACTCTCAAACCTTGGGTGCTCCATTTAACACAGCACCTGTGACTGGTGGGGAAGATTTTAGCAGAGGGACCCCAGTGTACAATCCAATGTTATTCTGCTGCCTGTATTTGCAGACAACAGCACATGTAGTTGATTTCAATCTGTGGCCCTGGTTGCGGCATAGAGGTTTGTGAAAGGACCCGGTTTTGGCTAATTATATGGGTTTCCACAACACATCAGGGAATGGAACGGTACATTGGAACTTGAATTTGGCAGAGTTTTTACACAGGTCTCCCTTAGGGAGCCCTCAGTCCATTTGTTAATCTACACTTCTTCACAAGGGTTGACTACTATTGTTGGGTTTTCTAAACACTAAAGTTACACTCATTTGGGGTGTTTCTGTCACCAAGTCTCCAGAAGGTAGAAATTTCTCCCCCCAACTGGCCTGATGCTTTATTCATGACACTTGCAAGGTTACAACTGCACTCATTCTAGTTCTGTTTGTGTTTTGATTTGGCTGGAACTGACACAAATGTTACCTTCCAAGTGCTATTGCAGGGTGACTGAATCTCATTGATATTTTCTCTCTACTGGTTAGAGCCTTTAGGTTGCCATGGTGTGGATTCAAAGTCACTCTACCTCCACTCTATTGGCTATCTGTACAACTTTTGCCCCTGAAAGCACAGTTGGCATGAAAATCACCTACTAATCATGAACAGGGTGTGAGAGAGATACAGGTGTTTTCAGAGACTTTCAGTGAGTTCCTGTGGGTTCTGAACCCAACTGCAGGGGTCTGTACAACTGTGGTGTGGCTGGCAAATAAGACCTTTGGGAGTGTGGTGGCTTTACAGGTCCATTGCACTAAACTCTGCTACTGTTTAAGAAAGTTTGGCTCATTTTGAGTGAAGAGTGTTGAATGTCATGCCCTAGTTAGTGGCTGTTGTGTAGGACCATGATGACTGGTGGGAGTTGGGAGGTCATGGGCTGGCATATCATTCACTAATGTAAAGTGTCTGTTCTTTCTTTCATGGATGGCTGATCTGTTAGTTGGAAAATGGTGTTAACAGTTGTTGGGCAACAATTTGGAAGTAGTACCCAAATTCTCAGGTTTTCTGAGTTACCACATTCCACTTCATGTTTTACTACAAAGCCAACTATCTTCCACTTCCTAGGTCCCCTAAACCCTAAAGTACCCTGAACTCGTGCTATTGCGCCCCAGTTTTGTTGAAACCAGGGGTGGAACCATAATTCAGTATGAAACAGTTTCATAACCTGGGCCAAGGTCTAGAGGCTGGCTAGAAATGTGGAGGCTTAATTGGCAAGGCAAGCATCTCAATGGTGTTTTCATTGGCCACCATTATTTTGTGTGGAGGCAAATTGCAGCTACCTAGTCACTTAATAACTTGAAATGAACCGTGAGGCTAAAAAGCATGTTATAAAATTTATTGGCAAAACCATGCTTCTCATTAGAAGTTTAAGCGGCAATGAGTTAGAGACTTAAATAGTAATTAAAGTGATTAACTTAAGGTTGAAATAGAAATGTGGCTTTTAGATCAATGTTTTGATGGAAATTGCCATAGTGCAATGTGGAGAAACACGACATAAAATGATAGTATGAAACACAAGTAACAACAGAAGATCCAAATGCAAAAAATATTAAGTAAACAACATAGACCCAAAGAAGCAAGGGGGTTAGAACCCTGATTCTTTTGAATCTTGCCCACTGAAGCCCAACTTAGACCTACACAATCCACTCACATTAGAACCTAACCTGCAAACCCACATGGTAGCCTATGCCAATGCAAAAAATAAAATCCAATGGTTGAATACAGAAACAAAATAACCTAATTGCTCAAAACATTTGGAAAGCACAACAATAAGAGGCAAAAGAAACACCAGGAGTGATTGACACAATGCAATGTATATGATGAAAATTAACCAACAATGAAAATGAGGTGTAGATCTAGACCTCCCTTCCACGATTTATATTTATGCCTATGAAGCTTGCAAATGAGCTGCATACATTTGGTACCAAGCTAAATTACATTATAAATCTACAATCAATTGCCATAGGAGCTACAATTCAAAAGTTGCACCAAGACTTAATGGTATTACAACCAAAAAATCTAAGATTTAGTTGCATACCTCACCTTATTATCAGTCCAATCCTTGATAGCATCCCCAAAAGGAAAAGTATTCAAACTATAATGTTCCTATGCAAACATCTTCATAACCAAACCTAGATGGGTAGTTAGCTTATTTCGCAACTTGGATTTCATGAATGACAATGTGGAGAAGCAACGTTCATTTTCTACACTACCCAAAATCATAACTACAAGTAGCTCTAGTAAAGCAAAACATTTAGACAATTGATGTTGTAAGAGGGTGCTAGATGCAAGTTTAGATTACAACTGGGTGCTAAGGTTACATAGGACTGGTAGTTCCAAAGAATTTGCATGGTTGCTTTACATAGTAATCTTGAAAAAAGATGCTCCAAGATCAAATTTGCCTTCATCAAGGAAAGCTGGGATCTTCACCTGATCAAAATATGAGCCAATAGTTTTCTCAAAAAAAGAAAAAGCTTTTAATAAGGTCAAATGACCCTAAAAAGTGTCTTCAACAAAAATGTTCAAGCATTAAGGATATATGATGCTTGAGGCATTCATCAATTCTTGACTTGGGAATTAACACTCAAATTCTGAAATCAGGCACACAACAACATGTGAACATGCACTAAGAAAAATCATGTACATTAAGACCACACTGCCTTACAACTAGAGCTCAAAAACCACTCAAGTGCAACTATGTTGTAACTATGTCTTTCAAAGCGCAATTCCTATGCAACTACATTTTATAAATATGGTGATTTAATAAATAAATTTTCACATCATAAAATAAACTAGTTGTTTGATAGTTGTGTTGTAGTTCTAAATGTGTTTCGTATATGATAATTTATACCCATTGTATTTACACATATAGTTAACTACATTTGATTTTTTGAAGAATTGCATTGTAGTTGTAACACATGACTTAGTTAGGATTGTTAAAAATGAGCTACACATTGAACAACTTTTCTACAATTAGTGGAGAGTTTTCATACATGCAATTACACCATGTGTCAGCATTCCCACTGTCCATGAAGTACAAGCCTTGTAATTGGTTTTCAATTATGAAGTTTGTTTGTGCAACTAGTTGGCCACTAATATGCTACTACTTGTCCATTATTGTGCCAAGTCTATTGCACCACATTTATGCCACTACATGGTCATTTGGATGCCACTAGCTATTACATGTGTGTCATTATGGGGCCACAATATTGGCACTATTTTACAACTAGATGGCCATTATGGTGCCATTACTTGACCACTAATAAAGTACTACCGATGCACTATCCATATAAAATGTGAATTTATATATTTCAAATTGGATCCCAATGTTACATAAATTTTTATCAATTTTGCACTTGCTCATGTAGCCTAGAAAAATTATAGGTGATTATTTTGTAGATAGTTCCTTGGCACCCACAAGGGTTGCATCTTGTGACATATTTAATATATAATATTTAGAAATATTTTACTAAATATTAAATATTAATTTATGAGATAATTTATTCAATTATTTTGAACTAAAAACTAGATTAAATAATTAACCCTGAATTTAAATTAATCAATTTAATTCAAACAATTTTTGAAATTAAAGGCAACATGTATATTCTATTAAACATTTAATAAGGGTGTACATATGGATATGTCTTTATATACCTTGATGTCTTCTAATCAAATTCATATTTATTATTTAATATTTCATAATGAATTATTTGTTAATATTTTATTAATTATTAATTAATATGTAATATACTTAATTTTTATGAACTAATTAATTAAGCTGAATAATAAACTATTCATACGAATTCATTAATAAAATTTAATTAATTATTTTTATTTAATTCAGATAATAATAAAGAAATAAATATCTAAACTCAAAGAATTAATTATCTAATAACTAATTATCTAAATTCATTAACTAAATAATTATTTAATTTTTGATTAGTTAATTAAAATAATTTAGATAATAAAAATAAAAATTTTAGGTGAATAATTACTGAATTTTATTTGAATTCAGATCATCAATTATCATAATAATTATTTTGGATAATTACTTATCTGACATTTATTTTGATAATTAATTATCTGAATTAATTAACTGATTATCTGAATTACATTAATTATTCAAATAATCAATCTAGATAATTAATTATTAGATATTTAATTCAAAAAAATAAATTTCAAATAATTATGTTAGGTGATTAATTATAAAATTTAGATTAACTATAAAATTAAAATCAAACAAAAAGCATGTGAGATTTTTATTTTTTTTTGTAATTGCAATTCAATTGCAATTAAAGTGGAACTAAAAGATTTAACCCATATGCTTTCTTTTCAAATTTTCATTTCACAAACTATATAAAGGAGGCCTTTTTTTTTGTATTCTCACATTAAAATACATTTGCCATGTTGGGATGAGCTCATAAAAATTTAACCCTAAAAAAAAACACAAAAAAAAATAAAAATAAAAATGTGATTACTTTTTAGTTCACCTACCTTTCTACATTCCTACCTATTTGCCTACCTAAGTAAATAGGTCTTACTTTTCTACCTACCTATGGCTATGTACCAACCTACCTAGGTACTTATATATATATATTTGTTTCCAAATTTAATTAATATCCCACATGACAACTTTTGATTGTGCCATGTCATAATTTATGACCATCTAAAATTCATCTAACCTTATGATTATTCAAAAAAAATCACCAAAAAATCTTCATAGTGCCAGTTGATAAATTTTGATGAATGGATGTAAAATGACATCATAAGGACATTATAATTGTAGTCATAGAGGAGTTGCATAGTAGTTGAAAAAAGAATTGTGACAAAATTGTAATTGAATTACAACAAGTTGTTCTAGAGTGTGATTGTACATAAGTGAGTTGCATCTCTTGCAATTCATGCAATTTGTCTAATAACATTCATGGGTGTAAAAATACAATGAGTTGCAAATGGTCATGGGTTCATTCATGGTTGGGGTTCCAAAAAGAAGTGTCTAACCAAAAAAAGACTTTAAAGGGTGTGATCATAATCAAATGAGCCAATGGTGACAAAGGACTCAAGGATTGTAGTCCTTTTTGTGGTCATTTTCACTTTCTCATAGAAAGGACTTTTGGGATGAAATCTTTTGCAATATGTTACTAAAAATGCATATAATTTTTTCAATTCATCACATTTTTTGTATTAATTTTTCATGAATAATTAATTTTTTAAAAAGTGCATATTCTACCAAATTTTGCATTTTGTTTTGAAAAATTATCTTAATTTCAAATTGTATGAAAATATGCTAACTATTTAATTCTTTATTTTATTGTTTCATAAACTACAACTTTTTTTTAAATGTCATGTACATTACGCCCCATTTACATGTGGTAAAAGACTTTTGAAATTTTAAAAATTCTGTTCAATAGATTTTTAATTTTTTAAAATTAAAAATTTCACAACTTTCAAATTGTGGTTGTTTTTTGAGTGTGGATAATCAATTAACATCATTTCAATTTTATTCTCGTCAAAATTATTTTATAAAGAGAGTTTTTAATTTAATAATTTACAAAATTAACTACTTTTGATGCAAATGTTGGTCAAGTTCAAAGGTCCTTTATTAAAACCAAAACCCAAATTATTTTTTTCGATTTTTTCAATATTCATATTAGTCATTTAACACAACATTCCATGATTGACATGACATTAAAATGGCACCACAAAAATATATCTAACAAGATTATAGTTTTTATTGAGTTTTGGCGGTCGCCCGATGTGCTTTTTGGCTCGTTTGATTGTGATTGTACCATAAAGTGCAATTTTAGATTTTCATAGTGTCTAGTATATTAGAACTATGGTGTATTTCTATGTTCCTACAATTAGAGTATTGAAAAAACAAGTTATAAAAAAAATTCAACAATTATTAGATGTTGTATAAATTTTTTTTTGAGTCCTTTGACTAATTTATGGTCAAGTGTCCATAGTACACTTTTTTGTTAAAGGAATGCAAAGGAATGCATAAAATGATGTAATTAATTTCAAAATTTTTAAATAAGAAAAACATGCTTCCCTTTATGCAATTACATGTTCATTATGTTAATTTGATGAAAAATAAAATCACATGAAAATTTCAAAGTCTTGAAATTTTGAAGCAAACAACTATAAAGGAAATTATTTTTTATTAGATAAGTTGGCTATTTTTTTATATGCATTAGGTTCAAAAATTTTAGCTTTAGATGCATGTCACATATGTAGGAAATAATAGTGTGGAGAAACATGTTTATTAGATTTTAGAAGCCCATTTTGCATTTTTTGTGTTTTTGCTTACAAACCAAAATATTCATGCACAATTATGTATGCATGTGAAAAATCACCATCGCCACATGAATTATCTTATATTGGACTATTCAATTTTCTCCTTAATATTTGTTTCATGTAAATGTTATTCGTAAAAAATAGCTCTAAGAAAGTCTTGGAATCCTTTTTCTTTTTTGTGGTACCTCAATCATGAGTGAACCTTTGTTGCAACTCAAAATCTGAATTGCAAGCCTAATTGCAAAACACCTTTTTTCTCATAGTGATTACAATTTGATAGCTTCAAAACAAATTATTTAATCATCTTTGGTGGCTAAAGTGAACACCCTAATGTATGGGCATTTCTTATGTAGTTGATACGACTTACCTTGGAAATAAAGATCACATATTGAATGTTTGTTACTAAATTAGTAAGCAATTGGTCATTGTTATAATCATGTAAGTCCAAAAATGCTTTGAAATGTTCTTGGCCATACTTTGTTTCTAGATCAAAATACAACTTGTATAATTTTGCACAACACAATTAACAATAGTCACAAAATCACACACAAATGTGTCGTGTGCTTGAACAAACTTAAAGAGTGCATGAATTGTTTCTAACATGGGCATGATGCACATCAACCTTACTACCACCTCGATGTTACAAAGATATTCAAGGTTTGTCTTTGTTGCCACCACATGCTTTAAGTCATTGCTCATGTGAACCACTAAGGTTTTGTATTCAACAAACATTTTCTTCATTGGGGACAACCTAGAGATCCACTTAGTCTTTACATTGTGTAGTAATTTCAAACCCTTAATTTCAAGCAACTTGGCAAGGTTGTTATGTTCAAGGTGTTTATTTGGTGAAGAAAAATAGTGTGTAAGTGGTTTGCAACAAGTTTTTAAGCTTAGTAACCAAGGGTTGATTAGAAAGGGTCTACATTGTTAGGTTGGTGTGATGTGCCATGCAATGAGTGCATTTCAATTATAAATGGTGCTACTTTAGACTTGAGTTGTGTAACAACACTAATTTATATGGCTGTGAACATTGTAACCCCATTAGATCCAAAACATGAAGTTTGTTAGCAACATGTTCTGTTGTCAAGCCCCCATATTCCATCAACGACCTTAGTATCAATGCAGTGAGGTTATTAATAGTGCTTTCATTAAATAACCTTTCAAGGTTTAATAATAGTGGCAACCTCCTAAAGCCATCAACAATGTATGCATGCATATTACACCATGATTGATTGTTGATATTGGTTATTTCATCATAGTTGATAGCAATGTACTCAACTTTTTGGATAACAATTTTCATGGATTCCATGACAATGCGATGCATCATTTCTACCATCTCCCAACTCGAGGAGTCATGTTCATGCTTGTGAGGCATGTTTTCCACCTTTAAGAAATCAAATAACATCTTCATGCTTTCAAAATTAGTCATAGGTTGATCGAGTTTCAAAAGCCAAAATATGGCAACAAATTGCAAGAACTTTTGCTTATTTTCCCGAGCCAAACCCTACAACAACTCATAAACCCATTGAAATTTCCATTTGCTACCAACCATTGTTAGCATTCCTTGCCATAATGTAGCATTGGCAAGTAACCAATAAGAGAACAAAGCAAGTCTTGTGAATCATATTGAAGACAGGGCAAGGGGAGGTGGCGATGTCACAATAATTGACATTATGCACAATCAACAACCTAACTCATCAACACATAGATAAATGGGCAAACAAGTTGGTTACAAGGTGGCTAAAAGTAAACATCGATGATATTGATCTCAATCATTGGCCACTTATGGTAGGTCAATGTTGACCTGTCAATGATTCTCGCCTTTCACATGATTGAATCTAGGACTAGCGCTAGATCCATTGGTTAGGGTTATGGTGAAAGGGATCCAGCTCAAATCCATCCATTTTATCAAAGCCATGTCATTTGGCCATGTTAAAATTTGCCACTTGGTGAAGTTTCGCCCAAAAAAAAGTATTATATGGCATTAAACACCATTTTTGTAGGATTAGGCACAAGACTTTTTAAGACCCTTTTGGGGATTTGAAGTACTCCTCATTAGGCCAATAGGTTGAGTGAAAATAACAAAAGCTTTTGTAGGGAAAAAATTAATCCCATTTCATGAAATTATGAATCAATTTAATTTTAAATAAGGTAGGTGGGGAACGCCTTTACAAATTCCTTAATGTGTAGGGAGATTCACTCTAGTTAGGCATTACAACCTCAAGACTAAGACCGAAACTTAAGGTCTAGTGTGTAATGCCCTAATTGGAGTACTTCCTTTCTGTAACAAGTGAGGAACACAACTAAATCTAAACAATGACTACAATAAAATTCTAGGATTTTATTAAAAAATTTGTTATCTTATATTGGAATTTCTATTGCAACAAGATCTTACATTGTAATTTGTGCTTTTGACAATAAACTACCCATGGGCCCTAGGAGCAAGAAATGATGCTTGGTGAAGTACTCTAAAATAACAAAAGGGTAAGGTAGATATGTTGGTGAGTGAACACTTAAGCTCTAAAAAAATGTGTATTCACTCTCTTATCACTTTTTGCTGTGGAGACCATGACCAAAAAACATATTTGAAAGAAAAACTTATCAACCCCAATTACAAGTTTTAAGAATTGATTGTTTGATTATAAGGTATAACCAAATGATTGCTAGTTGGGCAATGTTTGCTAATGGGTCATCTTTTGAATTGTCTAGGTGTCTGTTCATCTATTGGTGTTTGGTGATGGATGTTCTACCTTACATCCTTGAGATTGCTAATTGCTCCTTACCTTGCAAAGACCTTAAGCTAAGAGAAGAAAATAAGGGTACCATGAGTTACTAGATCTCATTATCTATTATCTTCATTTAATGGTAGTTATCATATTGAACATACCATATCATCTAATTGACATCGATCAAAGTGTCTAGTGAAACAAATAATCAAGAATGAGATTACTAACATATAGTTTTTATGACATGTATTTAATTATAAATAAACTTCATGGCATGGATGAAATAGTCACTTGAATGAAATGAATGTATGGATTACATTCACATATGATAACTTTAGCTTAAGTTTGATTTAAAATTTCAACTTTACACAAGAACCTTAAGTGTTAGCTTTTATATTAGTTATTACTTTGAATTTAGGTTTTAGCTTAGGATTCATGTTCAAATATGTGTTCTAATATTTCACTTTTTAGAATAGTGAAATCTAAGCTTGGATTTTTAGTTTTTTTGTATAATATTGGAAAAAAGGTGTAAAACAAAAATCTTATGAACTTGTTTTTAGTTATGTTAAAAAATCCTCATATGTTTTTGACCTTTTAGAAAAGAAATTTCAATGAAAAAAAAGTGCCCTTTAAAAATAACGTACTTACATTAACAAAAGCATCATAGAATACCATACCAAATTCCTCAAGGTGTACACTTAAAAACGCACAATAAGGTTTTTTGAAATTCTGGAAATGAGATTAACAACATCATGAGTCACTCTTGCTACAACATGTAAATAATAATAGATGGTGTATTATGTATATATTCAAAAACTTCTTTTAAAAATTCACTAATGCATTTCATTCTTTTATTTTATTCATATATAATGTTGTTTTAATGAATTCCATTGAATGGAGAATGAACTTTTGTTTAAATACAAGTTGGTTATATTGTCCTATGCAAAGAATGACAATTCAATACTATTTACATACATCATGTCCTTGTGAGCTATGATGTGGCAATTAATTCACGTACCCAATGGATGAAATTCATTCACAGATGAAAGTTGATGATAAGAGTGAAATTATCAACATTAGACAATTGATAGTATGTACGTATATATACCAATTGATGGCATGTATATGCGTGTGTGTGGCATGGATGAAATCAATCTTGTATTAGTAAATAAAAACATACATATTATTGGGAATGCCATAAATTTATCTTTTACTAAACCTTCCATAAAAGTTGAGGGGTCAATTTTAATCCTAATTGTAATATTTTAGGCTTAAATGTAAACCTATATATGTATTTAGGTGTACTAGTCACTAAAACAAAACAAAAAGGAAATGAAATTCAAAAAGTGAATCAAGAACAAAAAAGAAAATGGATTAAAATAAACCTTCACTACAAGATCCTAAATAACATCACTAAATACATATAGGTATTGTGTATTATGGATATTATTCCGAGGCATAATGTCACACCATATTGGAACTACATTCATTTTGATAGCTAATGACAAAAGGTAATGGGCATTATGTGATGAAAAAATTGTGAAATTGTGTTATATGTACCTTAGATGGCCTCATAGACTTTTGCCTTACATTTGCATTCTTATATTCATATCAATCAACACTATGTCAAAAACATGGATCTATGATTACATGGCATAAGCAATAGTCCTATTTGATTACAAGTCACACAATCAAATTGGACTCATCACTTATGCCATCTAGTTGTATGAATGTAATCATGAATCCACATTTTTGGCATAATGCAAGGATATAACAAAGAAGTCTATAAAATGATACAAATTTTATCACAACAATATATATGCTTTGGTGGAGGTTGAGGAAGATATTAATTAATTTGATTATCTTGCACAAACTAACATGTTTTGCATAACAATTAGTCAAAAAAAATTCATTTGTAAGATTTATGTAAAGAGATGTCAGTTGCCTAAAATCATATTAGGTGTAGAATTATTGGTTGATTTTGAATCCCTAGTTCAAATAAATATGTTAGTGCATCAAAAAATAAAATAAAAATTGGATTCAACTGAAATGAAATACATGAAAAGATTATGCAAGTGAATAACATGCTGTCTTAGCCAAATATACAAAAAACTTTAATGGCAAATTTAGGTGGAGACTTGAGGAAAATTAACTAAACATTACAATAAAACCATGTCTTTTACACCCTTATCATTTTGACCATAATGAAATGTACTTTATTGAATTACTTTTTTGAAATGATTGAAGGGTTATTTTTTGCCCCCACCCAAAGTAGGCATGTTTGATTTGCCAAGGTTGCTTAAAATTTTCAATAAAATCAAATCACTTGATGCTAGTTAAATTGAGTCATGTTTATGTGGTGTTAATGTTTACAATGGTGGGAGTAATTTAAGTCATTCCATGGGTGACATGACTTGCTACATGGTTATATGTGTCAAATTTTTGTTATTAAATAATGCTACTTTATGTTCATATGTGCCAAGTGTACATGTGTAGGTCCTTTAGGCATGTAGGTAGGCAAATTGTAGATTTGTAACATAGATAGATTGGGATTAGGAATATAGGTAGGTTGCAACTATGCCTAAGTGGTGTACATGCATTAGTGAGGAGGTAGGTGGGAATCCTACATGTGCATAAGGGGCCTAGATGAACCTAGGCACATATTTTACATCCCTAGGTAACTTCATTGATTTTACATCATAATTTATTGATAAATAATTTTTGAATCACAAGTATGATTTATGTTACTTATTAATCAAATCTTGTCAATATCAACTAGCACCTATGTCACTTTTTAATCAAAATAAACAAGCCATATAAACTATCAAGATACCAATTTTTAGTCAAAATGGACATGACATGGTGAATACAACTAATCATTTTATATTCACTATGCCAAAACAAGAGATTTATGATCAGAATATTTTGCAACTATATTGTCTTCATTCTAGTTATTCATGGAGAACATGTACTTGTGCACAATCAACAAGTTTTAATCATGGGTATAACTACATGAACAAGATTAGCCAGTACTATGAATAGGTGGGTAATAACTAAAACCTCCATAATATACTTACTTACTACTTAGTTAGGTACCTACTAGGTATACTTGCTACCTATCTAGTAACTAAATACCTATTATTACTAGTACTAACCACTACCTAGCCATAGATTCACCCTTTTGGTGAAATTTACATATGTTTATATACTTATGCAATGTCATTATTTATCACAAATCATAGTGTTCGTCAAATAGGAATGGGTTTGTGGCCAAAGAAGTCAAAGGTTCAATTTTGTTCAATGACATTGACTTATATGACCGTAGTTGATTTGGATATATGTAACCTACATGCTTATAGGGTGCAATCACATTAATAGGAACCACAACAAGTGTAACTTTTGTTTAGTTCTTCATGTTTAGAAGTGGTAATCTAATTTGGTGTTAAAAATATAAGATTTTTTCATATAGTAAGGTTCATAATATATTATTGGAACATGTGAATTAATTTGAAAAATATCCAATGAATAAAAAGTTCTTAAAAACACTCATTAAACATTGTAACACTTATTTTTTAACATTAAAAGGATTTATAAATAGACTTTAGAACTTTTGAAAATTACATTTATTTTGAAATCTTTTACATTATCCTTGATATAATAATATTAAAAAAATTTAAAGAATTCTGAAGATTTTCTTGAAGACTTTTTAAAGAATATTCTAAAAAATATTTTGCCAAAAGTGGTCCTAAAAGCAGTCGAGTGCGGCTTATGTTATCCTGTTTGCACCCTATAGTCATATTATTGATAATTTCATGATTTTTCAGCCTATGATTTATTGATATGTGTCACTTTTAAAGCTAAGTTTAAAATTTAACCTATGTAGGTAGGCCACATAATCAACCTAGGCACCTATTCTAGGGAACTATATAAGAGAATATTTGGTCAATTTACTAATGTTGACCACACATAACATCATTTATGAGGTTTGATCCCTTAACTTTTATAATGGAAACAAACACCCTTACCATCAAGCCACACTACTTGTTGTGATAATATGTTACATTACATTTTATTTATCAAATAGTTCATTTTAAACATTACAAAAACATAAACTTTGGAAAATTCATATCTTATTGAGATTTTGTTCAAATGAAATGATTTAAGTTTACTTTTTAAAAAATTTCAATAATGTACATAATTATCATTATTTCCTTTTGAAAGTGTAAAATCATTTGAACAAAAAAAAGTTGAATATCAATATTCAATAACATTTCAATGACCATTCTTTTGAAAAAAAATGTTTAAAAAATGGATAATTTTTTGGCTAATATAATAATATATAATAACAATAATACCCATGCTTTCAATTATTATATGGCTATTTTTCATTCATTTAAATTATTTCACCTTATATTATTTAAGGTTATTTATGGTTATTTCATTTTTGATTATTTAAACTTATTTCACCTTAAGCTATTTTTGATTATTGTAAATTTTTTTGGTTATTCTATGTTATTTTTTTGTTATTATAAATTATTTCACTTTAGGCTACTTGTATATATTATAAATTACTTTTGATTATCTTAAGTTATTTCATCTTAGGTTATTTTTTGATTATGTGAAGCTATTATTAGTTATTTTTCGCTATTGAAGGTTATTTCATCTTATGTTATTATTGGCAATTTAAGGTTATTATAGGTTATTTCACCTTAAGTTACTTTTGTCTATTATAAATTATTTCACCATAGATTTATTTTTGGTAATCCTAAGTAATTCTAATATATGGCTATTAATTGTTCTTTTATTGGGGTTATTGGTGGTTATTAATGGCTATTATATTAGTGGCTATTGGTGGCTATTAGTGGTTATTGTATTATAAATTATTATTGGTTATTATATGTTATATTATGACTATTGGTAGTAATTATATGGTAGGGTGTTTTAAATTATTTTTCATAGGTTATTAGTTTCTATCCTAAATTATTTTACCATGAGTCATTATACTTTATTTTAGATTATTTTAAGTTATTATACTTACGATAATATAATTTATAATAACATAAAATAGAATGACCTCGAATAACTTAAAGTATAACTTGAAATATATTAATTTAAAATAAAATAATATAAGGTACAGCCTAAGGTTAGTTGAATAATTTAATTTAGAATAACTTAAAAGCTTATAATAAGTTAGTTAAGATATCTTACGGTAAAATAATATATAATAATTTAAAATATAATAATTTATAATAGCTTATAATAACTTATAATAACATAAGATATAAGTTAGAATAACTAAAGTAGCTTAAAATAATATTAGGTATATCATAAAGTAGCATATATGAATATTTAAAAATAAATAAAAATAAACTTATTTATTACAATAAATTATAATAATGAATTATGTTAATTAGTAATGAAACATGATGTTTACATAGTGATGTTATAATGAAATAATTTTCAGCAAGGTGAAATTAATAAAATGCAATAAACTTATTTCATTTTTAAGGTCCCATGGTGATTTAGGCTAGCGAACTGCACCCTACTTTTGTAGTAGTGCATGAGAATGACATGACATGCTATGTGACAATAAAATGTTATGATTATGGTCAACATCATGAGTCATGGTATTAATTTTTATGGAATCTCATTTACTAATTAATTAAAAGTACCATTGATTTTTGTGATTAACAATGACTTCCCATATTGATGATGATATGGCAAAGTGCCATGTGTTGATTAGGTGTTGCAACTATAATCAACATTATGACTTATGGGTGCACAAAACAAATACACGCAACTATTAAATGAATGTTGCAATTGTATGTCATTAATTAGTTAATGGTAGATTCACACATGGCATCATAAATATTGTAAATGAGAATGTAACATAAATAGCCCCTGGGTAGACCTTTAGGTAGGTCCCTATGTAGGGGTGCAAACAGGATAATATGAGCCACGCCCGCTTGCTTTTTGACTGCTTTTGTGATTGCTTTGTGGGAAATATTCTTTAAAATATTCTTGGAATAATCTTGAAAAAGTCTTTAAAAAGTTTTAAATTTTTCTTCATATTATTTTATGTTAAAAATTTGGCAAAAAGTGTCATTTTCAAAAAAATTCACATCCATTTACAAGTCTTAAATTTATTGCTTAAAATCAAACATTAGTGCTTAATGAGTGTTTTTGTTGAATTTTTACTCATTGGATGAATTTTAAATTAAGTCACATGTTCCCATGATATACAAACTATATAATTTCTTTTACAATTTCAACATCAAATTAAATTACAACTTTAAAACATGAAAAAACCAAAAAAATGTTACACTTGATATGGTACATGTTATTATGATTGCACCTATAACATAAATAACCTAATTAAACCCTAGATAAACCCTTTTATGTAAGCCTTAGTTATGTAACTTAAATAACCTTTAGTAGGTGTTTAGATAGGCTAAGTAGCTTAGGGTAGGTGGAATAAGTCATTTAGGTAGGTTATAAAAAATGTTTATTATGATGTGGTTACATTTTATGTTAGATAAAAAAATTGGTGCAATGGTAAGGACTTTGCCCCTCAAATACATGGAAGTGAGAGGTTTAAATCCTCATTTTTGTAATTTCTTTACCTTAGTTTAAGCTAGGTAGTTTATATGATTAATTTTGGCTAGGGTGTGTAGGCTATGCCACCTAGGCTCCATAGGTTAGGTTGCCTAGCCTTTAAGTTGCCTGATCTAGGTGGCTTAGGCTACTGAGCCTAAATAACATAGGTTAGCTTAGTTAGCCTAGGTTTTGACATGCAATTAGATACCATGTTTTGTGGTAGTGAATTGACCCAAAATTTACATATTTATCAACCCCTAACATCCAATAAGAAGTTAACAAATGGATTTTATGCCCCATTCTCTTTTGGTCATGTGTGACTCATAATTGAACATGTGCAAATTGTTTTTTGACACATTTCATTCTTACATGAAGGCATCCTTTATAGCACCTAAACATGTAAAACGAATAGGTTGACATGGCATCCACATCACTTTACACTTTGCACATCACACCATGGAAATTTATGATATGAAATTTTAATATTATCACAAAATTAAAAAATATTAGTTGATAATATGACTAACCTTTACAACTAAATGTCACATCATTGTCCTTTGCAACTAGGTGGGTGAATTGACATGGGTATAACAATTCATAAGTCATCAATCACAATATATGTCCTTTGTAATGATATTTAGTTGCAAATGGAAGTCACAAAACCAAAAATGTGTTGTAATGTAAGAAAGTGCAAAGTTAAATCTACTTCACCAAAGCTAGGGGTGAAGGTTATAGAATTTTATTTGTTGTGTTTTGTTGTTCCTTTGATGCTTTTTGAACTACGTCAATCCTCTTCCTTGGGTGTTAATCTCTTCTTTTTGCTTTTCCTAGCTACGTTGATCCTCTTTTTGGTGTGTTGATCCTCTTCTCCATAGGTCCTTTCATTTTGATCATGTCTATGGGTGCTCTCCTTGATTGTTTGCCTCTTGGAAGTTCTCCAAGCTACATTGATCCTTTCCTTGTGTTTAATCAGTCCTCCTAGTGGGGCTTCTCTAATGTTCCTCTTGTCCAATTGATCTCTTGGTGTTGTTTCCTTGGTGCTATCTATATTCATTTGATCTTGTTGGTGGTGATTCTTTGGTGTTCTTGGTCACCAAGCTCCTTTGGAGCTCCTCTAATCCTCTAATTCATTCATGTGAAGGTATTAAACTTGTTGGTTGGCAACCTTGTGCTACTTGGTGACTTTTTGCCTATTGTCAAACCTCACATTGAAAGATTGTTTCACATCCAAGATTCATGCCCATATAGTTTGTATGGATTTACTCACATGCCTACGTGAAAATTCTGGTGAAATTTATTATTCATTTCCTTCATAACTACTGGAGTCTAGGCTACAATAAACTATGGTTTAACACATTTTTCAACTACCTTTTGAGTTGTTTGATCCACTATAGACCCCACATCTATTGCTTTCTTTAGTTTCTTTTCCTCCCTTTCTTTTCATCTATCTTCTTTAATTTCCTCTACAACTACCTTGTCCATGGTTTTTTTTCACATGATATTTAAGGACTGATTAGATGTTATTACATGGGATTGGGAGTAATCAACTAATGTGTTTTTTCCTTTTGTTTGTCTTATAGATAAACAAGGCAATGAAAACAAGTTGTGCATACATATGGACTCCTATGTTATGTTGGTGGAGAAGATAGAATTTTTTGCAACACATTAAGGCTATCATCTAGGTTTACAACATTGAACTCCTTTAGCTACTTTTCAATGTTAATAGGGCTATGACAAATATCTACATAGTAATGCTAGTCATGTTTAGACATGTTAAGAAGATCTCTAATTGTTGATTGAGAAACCACTTCACCTATATGCAAAAATTTTATAGTTGCACATTTTTCTCCCCAATCTTGGTTATGATCAACTTCATCATCTATTGTGTTGTTTTCATTTCCTTGATTATTGATTGGCTTTGCAATGTATATTTGTGAAGGTTGAATCTTGTTGTGCATTGCCTTGGGATTGAAAGGCCATATATTTATGGTCATAAATCCAAATGTGATTTTTTTTGTTATTGATTGCTCTAGAGCCTGATCTACCCACCTAGCCAATGTTATCTTATCTAGTTCCATATGATTATTTCTAGACATGGTTGCATTTCTAACCTTTTTTAAATGTTGTTTTGAATGGTTTAAAATAAAATACATTTAATGTTTGGAAAACATGTGATGTGTGGGATGGTGAGGTGATCATGTTTAATCCCATCTTTTGTGCTTGTGATATTACTTTTAAGGTAACATGATTGCAATGCCCATCTAAAACTATTAAGTGTCTATTGGTGAAAGAAGTTTCAACTAGAATAGATTTCTTAAAGAAAGAGAGAAATTCCTTGAACAAAAAAGAAGTCATCTAGGCCTTTTTTTGCGTTGCCATGTTAGTCCCTAGTTTGCAAAGTTTAGTGTAGTCAACTTGTAGTTTTTTTCTTTTAAAGATGTAGAACCTTGGTAGAACAAACTTATAACATTCACTACATAGTTTATAGTTAACCATTCTAGGGACTTGAGGATGGTGTTATAAATATTATTTGACCCTCTCTTAGTGAAAAATCTTATTCCCACTTGTCAACCAATTTTATTTGAGTTCCATACATGATTTGGAACATCATAACTATATTAATTATATTATGCTTGTAGGTTAACATAGAAAAATTTATAAATATTAGGTGTTAATTCCTATGCTTTGCAAACCTCCAATTTTTTTGCTTAACAAATGTTTAATTCTTGATGCTTGTGTTCAAACTAGTACCACCAACTATTACCTAGTATCCCATTTCAAAATAATGTAGGTTTTATTTGTGTTAGCTCTGTAACCTTTATCTTCAATTGCTGTAGATTAATGGATAGTCCACATTCTTGCATAACTAAGGTCCATTTAATCATTTTAGCATCCTCTTTTCTTGTAAGCACACCTTCTCACCCCATCTATTTAAATCTTGTTTTTCCATTTAGGTGATCAAAAAATGAACTTAAAGGAATGTTCCATGCTTTGTTGGCCCTCCTCAATGAATGTGTCCTTTTATCAACAATAGTCATTGTTGTTTTTAGTGCATCATTTGTCCACATTCCTTTCTTACATGTTGTAAATGCTCGATTCAATTGAACTGTTGGTGTTTTGTTCATTCATGTAGGCTTAGGGGTTGGATTTTCCTTATCTATCGAATCTAGGTCCAACATGTTGTTTTGTCACCTTTGAAGCACAATTAAGTTCTTGGAGGTCCCTTTTGGTCCCGACCTCCAAAAAGTTGGTGGTGTACATTTTGGACCAATCAAGGGTATGCTTTCTTCTTTCCTATACACAACCCAATAAATGTAGTAAGTTTGGAAATTGGGCTAATGCATGTTCTAATATATGTATAGAAAAATACATGAGAATGTACAAATTTGCAAAGTCTTCCCAAACTAAATCAACATCTTTTGTTATTGTGCAAGTTGTTAAAATAAATATATAAGAATGATTTATGTAACTGAGTTGATCCAATGTTTTTAAAAATCTTTGTGATCTAACATTTCAAACTATAGATTACTAAATTGAACGATATACTAAATATTTTTTGAGTCTTTAATTGTAGATCTAATATGTGATATATATATTTGAACCTTCTTCTACTTTCAGATTTGGTTTTTATAGATTTATTTGCTCCTCTATATGCTCTACTTTGATTTTCAAATTTAGTTTCTGTAGAACTACTTGTGGAATTAGTGTTTCCCCTTCTACTTGCTATACTTTGATTTTCAGCTTTGGTTTCTTTAGATTTTCTTTCAAACTTGTTTTTTGCAAGAAGAGTTTCAAACTTGACCTATCTTCTTCTACTTTCATCTGCAAATTTGTAGTTTCAACATTACATCAATAGACCCAAGAACTCTTAACATAATTGTAGATGAAAACACATTAAGGTGTAACACTTTTAAGCACATATGGAAGTTCATAATTGCATAAATTAACATTGCGAAAGTAGTGTGAAGGTAGGATACCTTGAATCACACAAGTCATTTTATAGGTTCTTAGTTGAAATCTATTATTAAAAAAATTGCAACCCTAATTTACCTTATGGAGAATTTAAATTTGAAAGATGAGCTTCTAAACTATTACTTTTGTTCAATAAAGGACTTAATTAAAAAAAAAACCATAATTCAAGGTACATGGAAAATTTTGGTCACCAAAACCCTTTCAAAATGTCCTCCTTGGTATCAATGTTATTATATCATATTACCATTGAGTCCTTTACTCATTAAAAAACATTATATGAAGGTGCATGGAGTCCATGCTCATTAATTATGGTCTATTACATATTTTTGGATACTCCTTTAAAAGTCCATTATGTTATGACTATTTAAAAACTATCCATGAAATTCATAAAATGTGATTATATTATATATACCATTGTAATGTTGAGTCCTTTTTCATTTTAGTTGATTATATTTAATCACATGACCAATTACAAATCCCAAACTCTTGCAAAAACTGCCTTGTGACAACATTTTATGGAAAATGTAGTGTGCTTACACCCTTGAAATTGTTTTTTTACTTTAATTTTTAAAGATGACATACTTAAAAAATATTGCAAAAATTGAACCAATATTTTGATTTCCACTTATGTGTAAACTTGATTTTGCACAAAGGCTTGGAGTTTTTTTTGGAATACTCAAGGATTTGACATCCTTTTGATTTTTGGGCACAATGCTTAAGTTAGGATTTAGGTTATATTTATGAGCAGTTGCATGCCCTTCAATGTTATAGACAAACTCCCATAACCAAATGTTTTCTTTGCAATTTCTGTTATTGCTTTTGTGAAACCAATCCTAATCCAACCATTGGCTTTGAAACACCTTATGTTTTGCCCTTGATCTATTTCAAAAGACACCTTACAAACAAACACTCCATATTTGATAGTAACATTAACGAGTCCTTTATTTTCAGTTGAATGCTTGAGGTTGTGCTATTACTTTCCCATGATCAAACGGATCATATACATAATGGCATTCATTTTTTAAAAAAACCAACCACTTCTACCCCCCAAAACCACACACTAAATCAATATTCCATGTGAATAATTTAAAAAAAACCAAACAATTTTTTTTTAATACCAGGCATTCGATCATATGAACATTTTGAAACGCTAGGAGCTTCACCCACAGCCATTCTCGAACGTCCAGCTGAGCTGCTGGGGTGTGTTTGGTTACTGGGCTGTGTTTGGTGGGGGCATGTATGTTGCTTGATTATGTATGTGATAATAACATACATGCTCACCCATGACATACAAAATACATGCTCACCAATAACATCCAATATACATGCTCACCAATAACATACATAGAAGGCCCATCCAAAAAGCCCATACAACATACATGCTCACCAATAACATCCAATATACATGCTCACCAATAACATCCAATATACATGCTCACCAATAACATACATAGAAGGCCCATCCAAAAAGCCCATACAACATACATGCTCACCAATAACATACATAGAAGGCCCATCCAAAAAGCCCATACAACATACATGCTCACCAATAACATCCAATATACATGCTCACCAATAACATACACAAAAAGCCCATCCAAAGTTCCAATTACACTGCAAGGACAGACAAGAAGCAAATGGATTAACTCTGTCTTCACTAGGGGCCCTCTAGGGGTATAGAAAGAAATTGTATTCAAGCTATAGATAGACAAGTTTCAATGAATTGCATGCTGGAGTTTGAAAGCTCCAGATCTCATGTGAGTTTCAAGCCAAAAAGGTGGAGAGAGAGAGAGAGAGAGAGAGAGTGTGTGTGTGTGTGTGTGTGTGTGTGTGTTATTACAGGCTAGAGATGGCTGTTTCCAATCTGGCTCTTGAAGGGCTTAGGCTTGCTTATCCACAAGGGTTAGGTAGTTGTGGCCAAAATGGCCTTCTTAATGCAATTGCAGCTGTTCATTCAGCATTTTGCCTTGCTTTGTGCCTTGCATCTTTTTGTCTAACCCTCTTCTATTTCTCTCTCTTTCACCATTGTCATAAATTCTGTTCTTTTTGGTCCCTGAAGAAATAAAATTATTATTTGGGGTTATGTCAAATAACCAGTTCAGAATCACCAGTTAACCTGCTGGTTATACACCAGTTATAGGGTTTTTAATATTATATATATATATATATATATACACCAATTCCAAACTGTAAAGTGGGTATTGTTATTATGGCTAATGTGGTACCTAATGACTCTAGTGATGAGTCCCAGAGACACCAGAAGAAGTTATGCCACCAAAAAAAAACATTTTTGCCCAAAATATGCATAATATTTATCTATCAATGACCAGATTCTGTGAATGATGAAGCATATATATGCCAAGCAATGTACAAAAATAACTAACTAAATAAAATAAATAAAATGCTTTGATGATTGCTAACATACTAATCTGGAGCCTTGGTCCTGACTCCTGCTGATATGTCGCCAAATTTACAAATAAGGTACCTACTTTCTTTGGCAAGAGTGCATCAATTGATTACTTTCTTAGGCAAAAAAACCCTAAACCCTACTTTCTTAAGGCAAAAGTGATACCATCCTCCAGTTGATCTCAACCAAGGAAATCAGGTCTGATGAAATTATGAAGCACCCAAAACCCAAAATTAACTTAATCTACAACTCTTTTTCAAATAGGAGTTAGGCCTAGTTCTTGTTGTAATAGGTCTAAAACTTGTAGTTCAAGGGAATGATGATCATTGATGACACCATTTGTGTAACCTGAAAAGATGGGAGATCATGTCAGGAGTTTATGAGTTTTTTTGGGGGGGGGTGGAGGGTTGTCTATCTTCACACAAAACTCCATCTGTCCCCCAAACTCTTCCAGACTGGAAGGTGCCAATTTTAGACTTGGGTAGTAACACTCTGAATATGATGATCATCATTCAAGAGAGTTAGTTCCTAGTTACAGACCACACCAAACTATGAGGCCAATCTTAGACATTTGTATCATCCCCCATAAAATGGTTAATTACCCTGTGTTGATGTCAGATTTGATGGAAGTTAGTTCAAAATTGCAATGCTAATTTTTTTTGAGAAAATTCTTCTTAACATGTCTAAAATTCAAAGAAATTATTCAACCACTTTGCCTAATAATTCAGAAAATTTTGAAATTATCGTGTATTTAAAAAAAAAGTAACAAACAAATTATATGCTCAAATCCAATTTATAGAAAGTTGGAAATATAATGTAACCTTAATATGTAAGGTGTTTTGGTTATACAAAGTACCAATGTATGTAGAATAGGTATTCATCTATGCTTCAAACTCCACTAAAGCATTTGCTCCAAAATCCCATAATCTCAACATCATGAAACAAATTTTCTCGATCTTCGTGATTATCTTAACTAATTTCTTCACCCACTACGTTAAATGTACTAGCAAAGAGTGAATATTTGGCATTTTCCTTCATAGGAGATGCTTGAAAATTCTTTTCAAATGCTCTCACTAAACCACATGGCTCCCATACCTTGATTATCATGTCAAAATGGCTACCTACAACTTGCCAAGCTTCAAATAGCTAGGTACATAATAATTTGTGTAATGGACCAATGCTTAGATAAAGTTTCACCTCCAAACCACCAAATTCCAATTGCTCTTGAATACATGATGTAGATGACTTCTTGATGCATTTAGTGAATTTGCATGTCAATGGCCTTCATACAATGACAATAGTTCGTTGCAATTTTGAGATATAGTTTATAAATATAGAGATAACACAAATAAATTGGAACTCAAATTTCATCCTTGAAATAAAACCATTAGACTTGTGCACAAACAAACAATCAATGAGGGAGATCAATTTTTGATCCTTAGATAAAATCCTTTTTTGCATGACATCTTTGTAGTAAATCATCAAAAAAAATTGAAAAAATTGTTGACATATTTTGAAATTGGACAAATGATTGTTCATCATTGTAAAATGGAAGTCATAGTCCAAGAATAGTTTTTCATTTGTTTTTTAAGGTAGGCAATGTTTTATTTTACCTATAAAATCACTTGCGTCAAAAATAGTGATCCATCACTTGAGGATGAAACACAAATTGTCATCTGCTTTTTAGTTTCCATCCCAATGACGTTAATATCTTTTGACCCTTTCTTTTCCCAAGTATGCTCTCAAGCCATGGCAACCAAATCACTACTTACACATTAGCTACCACAATATCAACAAGAATAATGTCAATGTAAATGGAAGCTATGTTGTTTTCATCAACGATGTGCACTCAAATCACATGAGTTGCACTATCCAAAACATCTTATAATAATAAAAACTCAACTTATGAATTGAAGAATATAGACATGCCTATATGACCCATATTGACAACCGAGGCAAGTGGTATGACATACGTTCTAACAAAATATGTGATTGTATAAACCATGAACATCCCTTGATCTCCCAATTTGATGAAAGCTTGCCATATGCTATATATGGTGGCATGTCTATAACGCCAATCCAATTAGGTTTTCATAAAAGCTCAAATTCATTTCAATGTGATTTTGAATTTTCCCAGTACCTTAAAACACAAACAACAATGAAGCCAAATAGAATGGGTAGAACAATGTTAGAATTCAATGGTTGCCCTACATTTGTCATTTTCAAAAACCACTCATGTAATTTATGAATAAGATTTGGCTTTTGTGCTAACTTGCAATAGTAAATTGACTTCACCTCTCCATGTGATTCAAATATTTTAGCTTCAATTTCCATCAAAGGTAAATTATTCATTCATGGACCGTCTATTGAACTTTTCAAAAGGGCATGCAATCTCTTTACACATGTAAATATTGCCACCAAGTAAACAAAAAACTATATGTTGTGACTTTTCACAACTTGTGATACCAAAAACTACATTGGAGAACAACAAAGTCTTCACTCAAACAATCACTAAAAAATGTTCAAATGACAATATTTGCATGCAACTTTTAAGAAATGCAATGCCTTGAAAATACATTGATATAACTTGATTACCACTTCAATAAGTCACCACCTTTCTTGCCCTTTGAACTCTATCGTGACTATTGTGCTAGTGGACTTAAAGTT
>Ga0209611_10002076_pt1 | contig 35046 bp, 21 predicted proteins | sample S1TSphgellanicum_3_FD_187693 | JGI IMG/M metagenome (GOLD analysis project Ga0209611, IMG submission 187693) | Host-associated microbial communities from peat moss isolated from Minnesota, USA - S1T2_Fc - Sphagnum magellanicum MG (SPAdes) (version 2) | ecosystem: Host-associated > Plants > Peat...
AGCCTTGAAAACCCTACCTGGTCAAAAGACCCAACTCTCTGGACCAACAGGCACTGCACCTCAAAACATGCAAATGTCCAAGGGAAAATGACCAAATGTGCATGTTTGCATTGCAACCAAAAATATATATATACATACCTCCCAGACATCCACAACTGTCAATGGCTGCAACATGTCAAGCAGCACAAGTTAAAATTTTACTTTGTTCACAACACAAGAAACTAAAAGTTTGACCTTCACTTGTCACAAAGCAGAAGTTGTAGAGTGTAGATATCCTGCTGAAGTTGCAACAAACAAAAAACAACTTCCTTACAATGTATCCCCAGATGAGAGGGTTGAGAGCATTTGAAGTTTTCAAAATTGAAAGCTTTGCATCCTTCACTGCACTCTCACAGACGACTTCAATGTTAGTCTAAACCCATCTGCGGGAGAGCATAACAGGTTCTTCTTGACTGTATCCACTCAGGATCAAAACTGCTAAGGAGAACAGTGGCAACAAGCATTTGAGTCAACAACAAAAATGGTTGTGCACTTACATATCAGCCAAACCCAGCCAGAGCCAAACTGACTCACACCTGCAGCCTTGAACTCCTTTGCAAACTCCTCAAACGACCCAAAATCTCGCTCGATCAATTCCAGCACCTCACCATCAGGTTGTCCACCACCACCCGGATATATTGATGACCAGAAGAAGTCATGATTCCATGCCTGAAGGAAGTTGGACCATCCATCCAATCAATGAACCAGCACTGTAGTGCAAAAACTGCCACAGTAGTATTCATAATTCATGGATTTGAAGGTTTCTATGAATTCCAAGTAGCAAAAAATATTCGCACTTCCAATTTTACATCAAATGAAGAGGTGGAAGTTGAACCTGGGCAGCATTATTGAAGCAAGGTTGTGGATTCCCATTGTTGTAGGAGAACTTCACAAGCTCTTCAAGGTTTTTCCTTTCTAAATCTGTGCCATCGATTTGCTTATTGAGGTTATCAATGTATGCCCTATGATGTTTGCCCCAATGAAATTCCAGTGTCTGCTTGCTCATGTGTGGCTCCAACGCATCCTGCCCTTGCACACAAAACCCAAGTCCAGAAAAACCGCAAGTATTTCAGCTCCTTGTCACATTACCAGAAAGGTTTCTTCACAAATTTGAAGCATGCTTTATTTTTAACCAAAAGGGCAGCAGGACTCACAAGGGCATAGGGAGGTGTTCGCAGTTCAAATTTTGCCATAGGAAGCACCACTTGCTGTGGCCTCCATGCTGCCCTTCTCTGCAGAGATTGAAATCATCTAGGTTGTCAGAACCTCTAGCACAATTGCTGCACATGTTACACAGATTAGTTTGTCAATGTAAAAGAAAGGCACTCCAATCAAGACAAATCAGATCATGGTTCTGCAGCATAGGTAGACTTTGGGGAAGGGTTTAAGGTTTAGGGTTTTAGGGTGCACTCCTACCACTTCTATGCACAAATCTGATTGAGCTTAACAAATGATGGTATGGAATTATCTGAATCTTTTTCCTTTTTTCATGTGGGGCTCAAGGACAGTAATCTGGAGCTAGGATCACCAAACCCGAGATCCACTCCCGACACATGATTTGAGGCAAAAGAATTCTCAATTCCATAATGAAGCAATGAGGACTGCTTTATACAACTTTTGAGCAACAAGTTTCAAGCCCTAAACCCTAAACCCTAAAGTCCTGGACAAGAAACAGAACATACTTACACCTCACATATTCTCTGCATGTAAAGGCTGCTTATATGACTAGATTTGTGAAAGAGAATTCTCAAATTCCAAAACGAAGTGATGAGGACCGTTTCGAGCAACAAGCTTCAAGCCCTAAACCCTAAAGTCCTGGACAAGAAACAGAACATACTTAGACCTCACGTATTCTCTGCATGTAAAGCCTGATTATATGACTAGATTTGCGAAAGAGAATTCTCAAATTTCAAAACGAAGTGATGAGGACCGTTTTGTACAACGTTCGAGCAACAAGTTTCAAACACTAGACCCTAAACCCTTCCCAAAAGTCCTGGACAAGAAACAGAACAAAAGACTAAAACATAATCTCTGCATGCGTGCAAAGCCTGATTATATGACTACAACAGTGACTGGCCCCCAGCCAGGACCACGCTGCAAAGCCACAGTTTCGCCTTGATTTCCAACAGGAAGCCAAAGCACGAAAGCGTAGAATCGAAAACACCGCACCCCCACATGACGACTACTCACAGACACAGACATCGTGTCTGCGGATAATCTAATGTGAGGAACATCAGCTTCGAAACAGAAATCTCCAGACAAGACATTGTTCGGAAAATTGCCCAGGGTAAATACCTTGGGAGAGGTGCGGCTGCCGGATAGGGGAAGCAAGCGTGGACCGTAGAAGAGGGAGCTCGTGCACGTCCCAGTGGCCGCCATCGCTGCTCCGCTCTCCCTTCCCTGTCTCGTGCATTCCATGTTCCTCCCAGCTGCCCGACATTATATATCTGCCCATAGTTGTTACTGCATGTAGTACAAAAGTACTGCGTGCTTTTTTTTTCCTGGTCTGCCCCTTGGCCTGATCCATCTTTTTCTCAACAAGAATGTCTGGGTATCATCCATCTTCTTTAAAAGAAAAGATGGATGATATCCAGACACGCTTCATGGGCAGCACATGCCGTCCCGAAAGTGCACATGGGCAGCACCAAGATGCGTCCGGGCACCACCAGACACATCTTCGACGGGCAATAGGGCTGTCAGTGAGAAAAAAAGGGATCAGGTAGTACATGTACTGCACTGTACTTTTGTACTGCATGCAGTACCAAACATGTGTACATATAATGTTGTGATCGTACCTCCCCCCATCGTCTGTGAGCCAATTTGAGGAGAGGACCTTGTTTAGGACCTCGTTTAGAATCTGGTTTAGGACCTCGTTTAAGAACTGGTTGAAGATCTGGTTTTAAAGACCTTTCCTAGGGACTGGTTCAGAACCTCGTTTAGAATCTGGCTTAGGACCTCATTTATTAAGCTAATGTTTCGTAATAAGTTCACCTTTCATTTTTAGATCACTTTTCCTTTGAAGTGGAAATTGACAGTTATTATAAAACCCCCAATAATCGTGACCAAAACAAATTTTATTTATAAAAATCATTATAATTATTTCTTATGTAATATTGTTTTAAATATTACAATACATTCTCTAGCATTGTAGATGTTTAAGAATAACAACTTATCTAATTTATTCTTTCATTCTTTTACAATGTGTAAATCATAGATATAAGTAAAAAGATTTTTTCCTTGAAGACCAAAGGTGTCCATTCTTTGACCTTAAATAATGTAAATGGATGAAATATTTTCAAACTATAATTTGGCAAATTGTAGTTTAAAGTAATGTTAGACATGGATGTTTGCAATTAGCAGCATGAACACATTTATTTACACAAAATGATTATACACAAATATGTAACCACCAATGGATGAAACCATTATTTGTCAACAAAGATGAATTCAAACTAGCACCTCAAGATTGAAACTTGGGCATGCCTTGTGGCAATTGAGTTCAACCCAATATTTTTTCTTCAATTTTTATATTTCAGAGAAGAGGCAAATTTTCATTGAAAAACCATAGTCTTCCAAAAAAATTCTCAAAAACAAACTTGCAAAATAGCAAAAATGCATTACCCAAAAAATCATTGGTTCAACCACTATGTCATATTAACCTAATAAGTTTTATTAGTTACCTTATTCTTAAAAATCAATCACTTGTTATCAATTTGTTGCATTCATGTTGTAAACATTATTGTGTGTCATCATACTTTCCAATTTTAATTATAGGTGGGGTTAATGATTAATCCCACATGTGAACCTTGTGATCAGTAGTAGTTACACATGGACATGATCTTTAAAATAAAATTTGGGTTTAGTTTGACATAAGTTTGATCAAGTTATTGTAAACTCAGATTATATTGGTAAAATCCCAAAAGGGAAAATTAAGAACTTAATTAGCTCAAAATTGGTTATGTACCAATGTCTTTTGGTATTGCAAATATCAATGATATTTCACAATTTGTAATGAAGTTTCTATGTTTAAATATTAATTCTTCCCTTAAATTTGATCTCTCCAAACTTATTGTGCCAATTGTGGTTTTGGTTTCACATGCATTCACCTTTTATTTAGGGTTTGATGATAAGGTGGATGATATATTCATGTTATGTATGCATTTTAAATCTATTCCCAGATTCTAATCTCAACAACTGAGGGAATATTTTGTCACAAATTTCCTGGTTTTTGAAAAAAACATCATCAAAGTTGAACACTAGAAAAAGGGAGTAAAATTTGAAAGATATCCTTCAAACAGAATATATATATGGCAGCTTTTGTCCATTTTCAACATATTCCAAAGAATAATGGACTACATCAAGCCTGAGGTGCTCATTACTCCTGCTACATTACAAATTCAAAGTCCAGAAAAACAAAAGAACACTACTGTACTCTGAATCTGCTCGGGATCTTAATGTTGCTGGGCTTGATGGTGGCCTCAGCACAGCTACTGAAACTCACACCCAGCAACACAAAGGAGACTTTAGAGTCTTTGTGGCAAGAAAAGACCTCACAATTAGGTTATGTGCTGAGACAATGCTACAGCTTAAACCTCAGACCAAAGCTCACACTGAGCACATGCTCTTTGTCTGCCCTTATGCCAGTACTGAAATTTCGTACAGTCCCTGACCAGCTCTGTATTTCCCTACAACAACACCCACTCTCGACATCAGCTATGTTTTCAGCTATGTGAACTCCTCACTTTCCGATGCACAACACTGAAAACTCTCGGCCGGCCTTCTGTCGTAACTCAAAACCCTCCCATGCCTGACTCTCCTGTGTGCTTACCTCTATGAACTCTCGAAATCACATGCTTAGTACTGTGGTCATCAGATGCTGATTAAGTTTTTGTGCTTTAATTTCCTCTTTCTGCCAGCTTACAACAATGCTTTAACAGCCTTGGCTACACGATTTCCCAGCAACCCTGATTTTTTGCAAGAAAAAGAGGAAAAACGCTCCAATCTGCTCACCTGTCGGTTTCTCCTCTCTACTATACTACCAAAAATGACCGCACGAAAAATACCAGGAGTGACCTTCTTAAAAAGACCGAAACAGGTTCCATAGGCAAAGCACTTGGAAGCTTCTAAAACGTCCCCGCTACTAGTCCATCCTAGCTGTTTCTTTCATTACCCTCCATTTCCTTGTGATCACAATGATCCAGCTCATATAGCCATTCTGGCTTAGGATCGCTCCTCAATCTCAATTCAAAATTCAGTCAATACAGGGATTCTATTATGCACTGTCCTTACCCAAAAGACCAAAAACGTCTTTAACACGTTTTTTCGTGTCGTCATCTTTGACTGCAAACTATACAAGGTCACTAGGAACATACAACAAAAGAGGCAGCATCACCAAACTTCAAACTCTGGAAGTTGCAGTCTTGCTGTTGCTAGTAAAGAAGCAAAGACCTTCCTTGACATCATCACATCGTTGGGAGTGCTCAGATCTTCCATAAAATACAGGATGGTTGATTGATTGGCAAACCATCTTGCCTGGTGAATTCAGTTGGAAAACAGATTCCTAGGACAGGACACTAGCGCAGCAAAAATCAAGGAATTTAAGTCTTCTAAGTATTGTCATCTGAAACATTTCTACAAATTCATTTTTGGCATTCTAGTAACATGGTTTGGCATATGATATCATTTAGAGTGTGTACAAACTCCAAATCTGAAACCATTGCAGATGTTCAGCATGTGAAAATTTTGTTACAGCTTTGTGGAACTGGTGGTGATATCAAGACCCACAAATTTCTTTTCTGATCTGATAAAACGATAAAAATGCACCTTTGGAATATTATATTCAGGTTTCTTTGCCAAAGTCTGCTGTAGGTGGGAGCCACCTGCACATGATGACTGGTGCCAGATTAGTTGTACTGTCGAGGAGACTACTTGCCTGTGTTTTGACACCTTTATGTAGCCTACCAGCTATAGATCTGGATTCTGCAGCAGGTGAGAAGAGATTGTGCAGTACACAATCCATGGGAATAAGTCCAACAAATAAGTGACTTTGAAGGTAGTGTGATTGATATGAATCTGTTAGGGGTGCCTCACAAGTCCAATTTTTTTTTTTGGTTTCAATGAGTTATTTTGATTGGCCCATCAGAAAAAAAGGGTTGAAGCTATGGAGGCTCCCCCAAAATAGAAGATTCTATTGAAAGATGAAGTGCCCTTGGGCGCACCTATATAGGTGAGAAGGGGAGGACTCTGGGCAAAACATATGGGATTAAAGCAATGTGCTATTAGGAACACCCTTCGGGAACACATTGGGAACATTGGGACCCATTGGTCACTTGATTGGGACTCGTTGAGAACTTGAAGGAAGATGTTGGGAACAAAGGAAAAATGAAAAAAATCCAGGCACTTTGAATGCATGCTTCAGCCTACCCATTGGCCACATGTATTTTTGGTTTTCAAAACTGTTTGTCACCATATTTGGCCTCGGCTAATGGCAGGGGCAGAAATTGAACAAGGAAGAAAAACAAAAAACAAATCAGCACGCACTCATGAATGTTGCAGTTTTTTTCTTTTTGAGGGAGAACAGGGAGAGGGATTTTTTTCCCCCCCTTGTTCCCAGTGTGTTCCTATCATGTCCCCAAATGGTTTCCCAGTTCTCAACGTCCTCGCATCAAGTTCCCAAACTGTTCCCAGATGCGCTCCGGAGGATGTTCCGAATAGCACCTGGGTTTTATCCCCTATGGTCTGCCCAAAGTTCAATTCCCATGGATATAAACTGAAAAGGTAAATCTAGGGGAGCACACTTGTTTTTGCAACTCAGGATCCAAAGAGGTGCTTCTATTGGGGGCATGCCCAATGTTCTGATAAAATTGCTGATGGACCAATGATATGGCTCCTTTAAAAATTAAAAAAAGGTTATAAGCATAACCATGATCTAATTAATATCAATCACACTATATTGCCACAACACTATGATCATGATATTGAAGCAAGTGTACCATGATAATAATGCTGTGAAGGCTCTCTATTATGTTCTTGCAGTATTGTCAATATTGTTCTAGTACGGGGACATGCCTTTTGGAGACCCCTTTACCAAAAGTGGATGCATAGTCCAGGTTCTTATACATGGGAAGGGCCTAGATAGCACTGTTTGCTGAGCTCTGCCACAAACTTTTCAAAAAGCAAAAGGACTAGTCATTGCATTCTTAAATCTAAACGTTTGCTTTGTAGACTATGTCAACCAGCTATACACACTGTGCCATGCTCAGCCGGAATAATGCAAGTGAGCTTGTGAGTTTCACACAGAAGTGAGGAATTATTGCCGAACACATAAACTTTGTGTCAGACACTCTATTGACTTGCTCAGTCATATAGTATTTCAACATAAGTCGGGGACAGAACCCACCAATGGCAAGCAACAAGTTTTGTCCACCCCACAAGGCCATATGTTATTTCAAAGGAAGTCCGGGACAGAACCAACAATTGGCAAGTGACAAACGTTGTCGGCCACCACGTCAATGATGATCCTCCTCCCCTCATTGACTCAGAGATTGTGCATGTTCCACGCATCATCAATGAAGTCATAAATTAAGGATTTTCTTTTCCCAGGTTCATGTTTCCTCCACCCAAAGATGCAAGAGTTCCCGAACTCCCACTTTTAAAATTTTCGCCATTCATTTCCAATCACCTCCTCTGGCAGAGTTATCCTTCAATTTCCCAGCCTAATTTTCTGTCTGCCAAAATTTTCAATTTGATTTTAAAAAATCTTTTACTGTTACAAGGTCTCAAGTTTTTTAAACATTTGCTTTGCAAACTTTGTCAAGCAGCAATACACGCACTGTCGTGCTCAGCAAGAATAGTGCAAGTAGGCTTGTGACTCTCATACAGAAGTCAATAATTGCTGAAGCAAAAAAGAACTCTTAAAAAAAATTCACCATTCATTTCAAATCGCCTCCTCAAACAGAATTATCTTTAAATCCACAACCGAATTTTCTGTTTGCTAAAAATTTGCATTTGATTGCGAAGAATATTTCATTTTAAAAAAGTCCCAAGTTTTTAAAAAGTTCTTAAAGAAAGAACTTCTCTTCCACCCTTCCTGGGTTTTTCTGCCCAGCACGGTACCCCCAAATTCGGAGAAGAGCCTGAGAAGTTGCTTCCCTTATGGTAGTACGTCCTGCTTGACCAGGTTGCTCGCTCTCTTTAGGGGATGTTCAGTGCAGTTGTTGCTTCCTTTTTTGTTGTCCCGATCGTTTTCTCTGTTGCTTGGTGTGCGATGGAGTCATGTTGTGAACCTTCATCTTTTCCTGCTTCGGTTATCAACGCCCAGATGCAAGTTCGTAATTTCATCGTCCGATGGATGGTGTGGGGGTTTCAGTCTGACGTTACTATAGTGTCCTAGTATTTTCAGCCGGGGTTCACAGCGAGCACGACAGTTGTCGTGGTGTTTCTGTATTCTATGAATATTTGTGGCCAGGCCATCTTCTTGTTGCTTAGGGTAGGGCGGAGTGGGAGCAGAAGGAGCACAACTACAACAACGGAATCGATATGGGGTGACTTCACAACTTCAGTTTGTGAAGAGAACCCCATGATGCTTCGTCGCCGCCACCAGTAACAATAGCAAGGATCCGAACAGAACGAGATTAGCACTAGAGATGTCGGGATGGTGGTGTCGTGCGCAGCTCAGAACAAGAGGGATAGGATGGTGGCGCCACCAGTGGTGCAACGCAGAGGCAATTATCGACAAGACTCGAATGAGTGACATTGAGCGTGGCGATGGCCTTGTAACACCAACACTTTGGTACAAAGAAGGGCAGTGCAGTGAAGGTCGAGCCAAGTCAGAAACTGCTACGGAGTCACTTAACGTACTCGCACCGATGGCATAGGTACCTCAAGCCTCTTATAATCCTTCTCGTTCTTCTGCCTCTGTATCTCCAAAATCTCCGAGCTCTTTGCTGCAGATTCTGAGTTCAAAAGGTGAACCCAAGCTAAGGTTTCAGGAACCCACATATTAGGTAGAGTATTCAAGGTGCCTTGCACCCTCCGAGTTGGACAAGTGGTAGAGGCTGCAACTCATTTCAGTGTTGGGAAATGTGAAGAGTTCCTGTAGTGGCACGTATGATCTGGTTTGGGGTTTAGGTGGGATTGAGAGTGAGGTTGTCTGTGTGGCTCACATCACCCAGTAGCCCATGTGGCTGCATGTGAAATATTAGCAGCTGACCCAGCAAAGGAGGATAGCTGTGTTGGGTCACCAGCTTAGCCGTTCATCTTCATGGGGTGAAGATTTGGCAACCACGCGGCCACGGCTATGGTGGTTTCAACATGTCTCTGGCTTTGAAAACAGCACACAGATTAAAGAGGTTATAAATTGTTGAACTTCACAGCCAACGCAGTTTCCTTGTTCATTGTAAGTCAACTCTTTGTGGTGAATCTGCCCTTGTTGATGGGCTAACAATCTATCCAATTCCTTTGAGCTTTAATTGATTGTGTTGATAAAAACAAACCAAGGAGCTCTCCTTGAAGAGGGTATGATGGAATGAAATGCATTCTAGTGCCACTGCTGCTGTCCTCCTTGATGTTGTGAAGTCTTGTTATAGGTTAATGAAATTACAGTTGTAGGACTGTACAAATTTCTCACCATGTTCATCTTCTTAGAGCTTCATTCCAACTTGATGAACAAGTTTGACTTTTTATTTTGATGTGATTTTGGTATGACAATCATGAATCAGGTGACAATCTTCAGCAAGGAGGCCATGATGTTCACAACATGTACCTGGATGTTCTATTACATACAATTGGCTTGATTGGACAATTGATTTGCCAACGGAATTGATTACTTTTTCAATATCAACTTGCTTATATTGTTATCTCCGATGTCATGTGGAGGGGAGACAAGAGCTTTCGTTTGACCAAGATTTTAAAATAGTGACGATGGACAGTAAGAACGGAAAGTGGCCTGGAAAAAAGTTCTCTTCTAATCTTGAAGAGTGTGTAGCTCCTCCAAGTTGTTCTGAACAGGATGTGGGTGATCCAAACCTTTTTCTAAATAACTATTCAATCTACAAGATTGTTGCATCTATCCTCTAAGCTTTTCTAGATAACAATCAAGGATGTACCATAAAACCTCATCAAAACATGTTGTTGAATTCTATCGAAAGGACAAGCTTGTTTATTGAATCCAAAATATTGGGATCAAATGAACGTCAATGATGTTGCAATAATTTCACTAGCATTTAGAGATTCATGATCCTCTCATTTTTGTTGTGTTGTGGTATTTTGGTTGTCAGGGTCGACCTGTGCATCAACTTTGGCCGCCTGAAGATGATGTATCTATTGTTGACTTTGATGTGGTCTTATTTCATGGTCTACAAAGGCCCGATGAAGTGGAAACTTGGAAGAGAACTTGGGCAAGCCATGCCAACCCTCAAGATTGTTGGGCTCAAAACTGGCTACCACATGACTTGGGTGGAAACATACGAGTGCTAGCATTGTCGTATGATTCATGTGCTGTACAAACTGACAACAAGGGACACATTGAAGATGTGTCTGAATTAGGAAGGAACATACTTCAAACCCTTGTGTTCAGGTTTTTTTCTCCATCATTGAATCCTTGTCTTGTGTAGGTGTACAGTCAACCAATTCATCTTTTTACATTCATGCAAAGGTGGCTTAATGCCATTTTCTTCCTAAATTGAAAGGGATGCTTTGATGAACAGTGGATCCTAGATGCTTCATGAAGAAGTAAATCACTTGTTGGAATTGTCATGCATGTCAAGTATGTATAAACTTGTTATGAAAACCCTCATCTTTTCCCATTCCAATGTGGATAGGTCTATGCACTTGTAGCAACTAAAAATTTTGTGTTTTGGTGTTGACAGTAGTAGGTGGAAGTTGGGTCAACAATGCGGGTTTGTTCTCGTAGGCCACTGTTTTGGGGGTCTCGTAATCAAAAGTCTGGTGGAGGAGGCAAATAAGAGGGCGTATGGTAGGGCAAAGAATCCACTCGATGAACAATCCAAGAGACGCGCTAACAAGTTTCTTGAGAATCTAAAAGGCATTGTGTTTTATGCGGTTCCCCATGCTGGATCACAACTCAAAGCCTACTTCAAGAGATGCAGCTCAAATAAATCCTCTGGAGTGAAGTTGGCGAGATTCATGGAGAACCTGAAACCAAATCAATCAAGGATGGAAAACTTGGCCACTATCTTTGACTCTATCATGAATTGGTTGCAGGTGAAGGTGTATGCTTTCATAGAAGGACTCCCTACAAAAGATGTGGTGAGTAGTGAATAATACACATGAATATTTGCCTCCATGTAGTTGCAAATTAAATGAATTTTGCACAACCCTCTCAACCGTTGATGGGCTTGGAAACTATGTAAAATTCTTGGCTTCTTGCTTCCCATACACATTTATGTCTTGGAGATGAACGTTGAGGTAGTAATGAGTGTCACTGATTGGGTCCAACATGCAAAATTGCAATGCTTTCATAGGGATATAAGTTGGTGGAAAAGGCTGTAGCACAAAGATCAGCAAGGGAAGATTATTATATTGTTGAGGATGGTGACCACTTTACCTTGTGCAAGCCTCCTAGCAAGGAACATCCAAGCTATGCTTTACTTGTGGATTTTTTAAAGACTTGTCAGCAACAGGTAATTTATCACATGATTCTATTAAAGTTCCACTCTTTCAGTAGTCACAACTTCGAATTATGAAAATCTTTGTCAATAATTATCCCTCATTACGTAAACATGGATTTGTGGAATTCCAAGGTTGGGGTTCATTTCTTTACGTCATGTGTTGTATCCATTGTTTGTATAATTTTGTTTAGTTGTTTGTCACTAGGTAGGTTTGGTTGGTTAAAATTGAAGGTGTTTATGAACGCATAATTGGCAAATAGCGAGCATGACCTTCAGTATTTTGTAAATGTGTCACAAATTGTAGTTAACCCATGGGTCGTTGATTGCATATGGTGACTCTAATCCTTTTTGGTATGTTTTATTCAAAGAACAAGAAAGTTAAAAGGTCCTTGGAGATGTCATGTTTTGGTTCATCAAGAATTGTTTTAGTAGAATGTAATAGAAGTGTGTACATATGCATGAGAAGGTTCCACATTAGAAGGTTTTTTACAGCTGATTTAACTACCATCATTGGATGTAGGATTCATATGAACATAGTATTATTCAGTATGATTTTCATCGCGAGTTTCCCTTTTATAAGGAGCCTACCCATTTGGTTGAGAAGCTATTGCAAAGTTTGAAAGGAGGAGGTGAAACACGTATTATAGTGCATGGGAAATTTGGAGTTGGGAAGACAGCCTTAGTGGAATATGTGATGCAAGAATATGCCAAGGATTTACATGACATGTTTCCTGGGGGAGTATTTCAAATGAAGTATGGCCATAATTGTGATATAATTGCAAGTCAAGGAGAGCTCTTACGACAACTTATGCAACCTGGCGAGGTAGGTCCATTTTTTAGAACGATCCCATGAGGTGGAGCCATCTGAGGAAACATATGAAGCGTTTAGTATTTTGATTGGATGTTTTAACTTCTTTTAGCATCAATGTTAAACTACAAATTTTGACTTGTCAATGAAAGTAAGTTAAGTACATTTGTTATAATTGGAATTGGGAAACAATAGTATTGTTGTTTAGAATGGGTTTGCTATGTTGCCTCTCTATAATAGTTATGTTATTTAGCTTCGGAAGTAGGGAGATAAAAGAAGACTGTGATATTCTTTTTGATAGCCTAATAAATGGGCACCTACAGGTACGGGTTCTTCAAACACCTTCACATAGGAGCATTCTTAACATGCTTCAAGAGCAGTTGAATATCCGTCGCGGAAATTGGCTACTACGGGTGGACGATGTTTGGAAGAGTAGTTTGATTCGTGAATCTCCTATACCAAGCGACAGCGGGTCCAAGGTGTTATTCACTTCTAGAAATCCATTGAGAGGACTACGAGCTATTCGGATTAAAGTGGATGAAAACAGCAACAAAGATGTTGCTGCAAAATTCCTTGCAAGCAAGGCCGCCGATGATCCAAAGGAAACGAGATTCCCTCAAGGATGTGAGGTAAAATCTCTTTCACATGATTATTTTCCAAATGCTTGTAAATGAATGGAGGCTCCAATGCCACATTCCTCTATCTCATGGTGTTAACTATGTTCAACATAATTGTCATGGCTTTGCATTGGCCCATATTTGTCAACATTGTGCTAAGATGCAAGATATAGTTTGAACTACTTGTCCATTTTGTGTTTTTTTGTCTTGTTTTTTAGTCCTGAGCTGGAAGTAGTTTCTATCTTGAAAGATAAGATTTTTGCTTGGATCTAGTTACTTTCAATCGGGAGTATGGAGATTTCAAAATACTCATCAAAGTTTGAATTGATGCAGGATGTAGCACAGAAGATTTTAGACAAGTGCTCGGGATGCATGTTGGCTATTTCAATTTTGGGTTCAGTTTTGTCCGGTACTTTAAAAAATGAAAGTGCTTGGAAGGAAGTGTATGCACAATTCAAATATTATGCAAGTTCAGAAGAGTACACCCCAGATGATTACAATGGGACCATCTTTGCAGCAATTGATCTAAGTTTGAACCATGATGAAAACAAGATGTTCTCTAAGGACCTTATGTGGAATGTGCTTCAAGCATTGTCACTCTTCTCTAGCGGGTGGAATGTTCCAAGCTGTGTAGTGAAGTTGGCATGGAAGAGCATGCAACCTGAAGGAGAAGCAGAATATTTTGAAGCTGTGGTCAATAGTCTCATCAACAAGGAGTTGGTTGATGGATCTGCAGATGGAGATTTGAAATTGCATGACTTGGTGGGTGAATATGTGGAATTGAAAAAGCCTATTGACTTAGTTACTATTCTTTGTGATGAAGAAGGGAAATTGAAGGAAGGAAGGAAGTTGTTAGCCGTCTTCCTATCAATTCATGGCAAAAACTTTTTTGATAACAAAGTGTTGTTATTACAAGCTGGTGGTGGTTGGGATGAAAATTTTACTTGTAACCATTGGCTTCATAAGCTCTTGGACAGTGATGCTGAAAATGCAATTCTTGCAATATTTGAACTCTACAAGGCAACACAACAAGATGTAAAAGCTCTTCTATGTTTGATGCATGGTGATGAGTGTCAAGCATTCACAGCAGCTGAAGTTTTCATTTCACTTACGATCAATGATGCAGAAAACCTTTTGGTTGATGGAGACATTGAAAATTTTGTACAACTTTACACACATATTTTACAGAAATATGAAGATATTGAATATGAGCGCGAATGGTTGTCAGGAATGTTGGAAATGGCAAATTGTAGTGTCTTTGCAAAAAAGATGATATGTCACAGGCCCTTACTTATTTGGATAGTTGAAAGGCTCCAAAAATATAAAAGTAGAGGCTATTGTTGGACATTTGTTGAAATCCTTGTGGCATTGATCGTATATGTGCAAGGGATGAAGAACACAAGGTCACAGGAGAATCTTCTTGAAGAGGATAAGGATGTGATGAGGGAGCGAATGAACTCGTGTGTGCTAGACAACACAGTTATGTCACATGTTGTTTTGTACCATGGGGAAAATAGTTCAACAGGTATTGAGGTTCCTTTCTTTGAACCGAAGTACCTTTTTGAATTACTGCAGTCACTATTACAATATATGATTAAGGAGAGGTCTTGGTGGTGTTGTGACACTATTAGAGTTTTGGGATGTGTGCTAGATATTATAAATGGTGCAACCCATTTAGTAGAATATGGGTGTGTGGAGTTACTTTTTTGTCTCCAGGATCCAGAATTATGGGATTTCATGGACTTCCAACATGTGATGAGATTTCTTTGCCACAAGGTAATTTTTGAAAGTATATCATGCAATGGACACATCAACTCACTTGTGTCAATATTGAAACATGGGAGAAAGGAGGATATTGTCTGTGTGCCTTGGATTTTGAAATATTTGGCTGTTGGACATGAAGAGGTCAAACTACAACTTACTACAGAGGTGGGAGTGGAGAAAGTGGCTAAAGCAGTTGAATTATGGGAGTTGGGAACCAAGCTGAGAAAGTGGCTGAAACAGTTGAATTATGATCAGATTTTTGGTTGAAGGCTTTGATGATCGTCTCCAAATTCTATTGTCAAAAATTTGTATTAGGGATTTGTTGAGGTCTCACGAACAATTATCTTTGCAAGGGACATTGGAGTGGACATTCTTGCCCAAAGCTTTTGTAATTACTAAGAAAATAGTGATGAACTTACTTGCAAGTAATCATCATAAATGGCATAATTTTTGTATTGTTAAAGCTGGCCAAATTGCACAAAAAGAGCGGAAGGTTAATTGAAAATTGAATGTGCAACCAATGAGAAGATTATGAAGGGACTATTTTCTGAATATTCTTATGAAATGTATATTGAATTGTTATCTGCAAAATCCGCCATATCTCCAGAAAAAAAATAGAAAAGACAGTAAATGTAGATAGTGTGTTCCAATAGGGTGTGAAAATCAGGTAAGATTCGAAATAAGATCTATTACTCCACCAGGACAATCACCACTTATTATTAATTAATACTAAGGAATTTGACAAAAAAGACCTCACTCTCACATATTTTTAATGTATGCTTTCTATTTATAAAATGGGTATGTGGATCTAGATTTTAGATCGTTAAAAGAAGTGTAACCATGTGAAAATATTGCTCCTTTTTTTACCCAAAAGAAACGTTTAATACACGGTGAAGGGCCGTCCTTACTTTCAGCTTCGTCACTGGCATCCATATAGTCGGTTGTACATTAAAATGTGGATGATAGCCACATGCCAATTGTAATAGTATGTTTTTTTCATCCAAAAAGTAGAATTTTAATTCAACTTTGTAGTAACTTATTGTTCGCTCAAAAGCTGAGAGATAATTTTTTTGTTTTTGCCAATTTTTTTATGTAGCCAACATAGACAATCATCTATAACAAAAAGAAGCTAGGTTTGGCTATAGGTAAGAGAGAAAAGTAGAAAACTTGATTCAGAACAATTTTGTGGCAACTTGCTAAAACACATTGTCTATATATCGTGATTTTCTTTAAGAAAATCCTTTGAAATATGTTGACTTTGAGGCATTTTTCTCACAAAAATCCTTTGTATGGTTGGCACTAAATTTATTTTTGGTTGCCAAGTGCTGAAAATTCGCCAAAAACAAAAGAAAAAAAAATGCCCCACTACACAAAACAAGAAAGTGAAAAAATGTAGGGATGTAGATCCAAAGATATGGTGGAAACTTGGTGGAATGGGCACTGGCTTGGTTTCAAAGTGAAAAAGTGGTGGCCCAAATTTCCAATGGACTTTTGCCTAAACCCAAGCAAGGTTTCCCCTTTTTCTTTTTGAAATAGGAAGGCTCCTATGAGGTAAAGCCTATGGGGTTGCGCTTTACACTTCATAAAAACTGCAACAATTTTTAAAACAAACAAGGTTTTTCCCATGAATCCATTGGCTGTCACTCGAAAGAAAAATGACAACATGCGTTTTGGAAAATTGCTGCATTATGTTTTTTGAAATGCTTGCCTACATATTATGCTCTATAAAGCTACTTGGAACAACATTAAACAAATTGCACATGTTACTAGTGTTGGGTGGGTATCAAAATTTTCTAGTAGTTGTTGGATCCATTTTTCACAAAATAATTTACAAAATATTTTGGTTTCACTTTTATTTTATTTTTGAAATCATGAATCGAAATAGGGTATCAATATTTTGAAAATTTGGATCATTTTTCACAATGTTGATTCTCATAAATTTGAAAATAGTTAGTTATCATTTGAGGTTCTCAAAAATTGGTTATTACTAGTTTGTGAGAGGGCATAGACCTATTACCTAATTTTGACATTTTATTGATTTCAACCTACTACCAATTTCCACATACTACCTAATTTTGACCTACTATCTACATAGTACGTTGAGAACTTGACTTGCATAATGGGGTTTTTCCTTACCCAAATTTCAATATATATTTTTTTTTCTTTGAGCTAGTCCTCACCATCAAGTTTTCAGTCATGGTATCATTCAAAGGGTATTTGGAGTATTTTGATACCTACCCAACACTAGTTTTATGAATGTTGTGAAAGTGCATGGTTAGTCATTTGCTTGGGGGCAATTCCAGTTTTGGGTACCTAGAACTTGGAAATAGGTTTTAGTTGTGGAATTGGGTTGGAACTGGAATGGGGGTTAGTCAAAACTGCTACCAACTTAAGGTCACCATGTCTTTGGGCCTTAGTTTGACCTTCTAATCCATGTTTCATCCCCAATTTGTGTCTAGCTATGAACTAAGGGGAATTGGATCCCATCTTGTGAAAGTGGGTATCAGCTTAGAAGATTTGCAAGATCTTATTTTCAAGGTTTCATTTAATGATGAATATGAGCAACAATGAAGGCGCAAGTAAGCCAAATCCAAAACTGGGGATGAAACTCCTATAAGGACCAATTAAGGTGAGAAAACTAGTTGGATCCCCTTTTTTTCGTATTTACTATTTTCATCTTGACTTTGGACATTCATCCTCAATTATGGGTACTTTGGGAATAACTATATTAATATGTGTAGAATTTTTGGTACTTTGTGCCATCACTTTTTCCAATTAATTTGCCAACAATTTTGAAACCTACTTTTGAGAGAAAAATGTGTTATTGAATGATATTTTCCATCAAAAAAGGCCTTTTCCTTGAAGACCAAAGGTGTCCATCCTTTGACCTTAAATAATGTAAATGGATGAAAAAATTTCAAACTATAATTTGGCAAATTATAAAGTAATGTTAGACATGGATGTTTAAAATCAGCAACATGAACACATTTTATTTACACAAACAAGTGATTATACACAAATATCTAACCCCCAATGGATGAAATCATTATTTGTCAACAAAGATGAATTCAAACCAACACTTCAAGATTAAAAGTTGGCCATACATGGTGGCAATTGTGTTCAACCCAATATTTTTTCTTTGATTTTTATATTTCAGAGAAGTAGTGAATTTTCATTGAAAACCCATAGTCTTCGAATTTTTTTCTCAAAAAAAAATTTGTAAAATAGCAAAAATGCAGTACCCAAAAAATCATTGGTTCAACCACTATGTCATATTAACCTAAGAAGTTTGATTAGTTACCTTATTCTTAATCATTAACCACTTGTTATCACTTTGTTACATTCATATTGTAAACATTATTGTGTGTGATCATACTTTCCAATTTTGATTATAGTTGGGGTTAGTCGCACATGTGAACCTGGTGATGAGTAGTAGTTACACATGGACATGATCTTTAAAAATAGAATTTGGCTTTGGTTTGGCATAAGTTTGATCAAGTTATTGTAAAATCACATTATATTGGTAAAATCCCAAAAGGGAAAACTAAGAATGTAATCAGCTCAAAATTGGTCTTGTACCAATGTCTTTTAGTATTGCAAATATCAACAATATTTCATAATTTGTAATGAAGTTTCTTGGCTTAAATATTAACTCTTCCCTTAAATTTGATATTTCCACACTTATTGTGCAAAGTGTGGTTTTGGTTTTGCTTGCATTCACCTTTTATTTAAGTTTTGATGATAAGGTGGATGATATATTCATGGTATGTGTATTGATATGGTAATTATTCATTTTAAATCTATTCCTTTGGTCACATAGGGCCAAAAGTTGAAAATTAATATGCTTATTGCAACCATTTTATTTTGTGACAAATTTTTTCCAGTTTGTGAAAAAAAAAAAGAAAAAAAAAAAAAATATTTTGTAACAAATTCAATTTTTAAAAAGATTCCCAAATTTTTCATTTAATTTGATTTCGCCCAAATTGCCTACAATATTATGAAAGGGTGATCAATTTTTATTTATTTTTATATTTTAGATACACCAAGTTTGGCTGAATGTATTTATAGATGATGGCCGATTGAGCAACATCACAAAATTGGAAAAGTTTAAAATTCTGAAATCATTTGCTTATTTTGATTTGGATACAAATTTTAGTATGCATTAAAAGTATTGTCATCTCTTCATGTAAACCATTAACAATTTTGTTGATTGTTAATGGCAAAAGATTTTAGAATGGGACAATTGAATTCATTTTCCACTTTCCATTCGTTTTTCAAAACTATTAGAACATGGGTATGGGTCTTTAGTCTTTACTTCGGATTAGTTGTGGCTTTTGTTCATTTCTCCATAACAAAAAAGATGAATTGAATTGAAGTTTACACATGATTGTGGAGACTTTTTGCAAAAAACTATTGGGAGCCCAAGGGATGTTGTAAAGATGGTGGAAATGGCAACACCAATTGCTTTGCCTTGTATTACTATATAGGAACCCAATGAATAGTCTAAGGTTTAAGGTTTTTGAGGTGAGCCACCTTTCAAAAGGGAGATGATGCACCATGAACAGGGCCACCACTTGTAGCAATTTTGTTCATGTTTAAGTTAACAACAACATGAGAGAAACATCATCACCAACGAGTTTTTTTAGACAAAATTTGTCATTTTTTGACCCAAATTTTGGAACTTTTGGTGTAAATTAAATTAATTTGTTAGTTTTTGAACTATTTTTAATGAAAAAATGGGAATAAAAATCCATGTCTAATAGGCATTTGAGCCCTATGGATAGGTATGTGTAATGCAATGAAAACATCCACTTGCAATTTTTATTCATGTTCAATTTAAAAACAACACAACACATACATAAATGCATTTGAACCAATTTACACGCACTACAACCCAAACATATATATAATAATAAATTAGAAAGTCTCTTTGTTTAAAACATCTTCAACATGCAACATTAAATGATATTTCACATTAAATTAATTTAGTTTTGCCCTTCCCAAACTATTAAAAAATCCAAAGTAAAATTTGAGAGGCTATTTAAATCTCTCCAATTGGGCTAATCATAATCATCAATCAATCCACATCAATGAATTCACTTTCATTTTGAAAGTGTTTTTGGTCACATTATCCTTGTGATATCTACTGCATGGCATATGTTATGTTGCTACTATATATTTTGTCCAAATTTAAGCATAAAAAGTTTTTCATGTTGTGTGATGGAGATGCACTAAGTCCTTTTTACTTATAGAATAATATAGGTAAATAAGTCGGTGACAAAACACTTAATGTATCAATCATTTCCGTCCCACTTAATCCACCTCATTTATTTTATGGTGTTTGATAAAGTGTAAAAGGTTAGAAGATGCACCCCCAACCTTGTAAATAATTTGAAATGGGTGAAAAATGAAAAAAATATGCCCCTCTAAAGTTTGGGTGGTTAAAAAGGAGAAATAAAAAACCCTTTAATACACATGGCAGCCCATGAGAATTTACTTTGCCACCTAATACCAAATAATCATGTGCAAAGTAATGGACTTTGCCTACTTTCATCAATGGGACGAATGAAGAAAACGATGACTAAGGTTTTAAAATTTTATCATACACTTTTAGCCATACAGCTAAGACATGGTCTAGTTTAGGCTTGAAAATCAAAGGTAATGGGTGTGAAATTATGTCATTCACCAAACCCTTGTGCAAGTTTTTCAAAGTTTATGGGCGTGAGGTGTTTTATTCTCCTCACTAATTGTACGAATGGTTTTGACTTATATGCACTCCCAAGCTTAAAACATTCTAATTGTTACACCTCCTACTTGTAAGTTCTTACCCTTTCGATCGTTGTGCTCTTGTGTTCCTCCTAATCATTGTGATCTTATGTTTATGTGAGTTGCCATGGTCTTGTTGTTCCTCCTAGACATCGTGCTCTTATAGTCTTATGTAACTTTCCTAGTTACGTTCATTATTTATTATATTTGTTCTTGATGAATTTTAATCATTAGAAGGCATCAACCTTGTTATTCGGCACCCTTATGTCTATTGTTTAGCCCATGTTTGTTATTTAGTTTATTGTTGAGGCCATGTTGTGCAATATTCAATATTCATGCCTCTATACTTGTTCAAATCTATTTATAATTTTACTTGAAAAATTTTGTGAAATTTATCACCCACCTCCTGCAATTGCTAGATCCAAGTTGGAACAAATTGTGTTTTCATGCATTTCTCAACAATTCTTTGAGCCATTCAATTTGTTGCAATCCTCAAATCTGTTACTTTTGTTGATTTTTGGTCCTCCTTTTCCTTTCACCTTCTTTCTTTGATTTCCGTTACAACTGCTTTGTCACAACCCTAGCCTTGGGCTCGCGACCAAGGCAAGGGCTTGCAAGGGTGCAGGCCAAGAGGGAAGTTGAGAGTCACATTTCATGCTCCTGGGAGTGCAAGAAAATGTGAGGGAATGAACCCTCACACTCCCAAGTGAGCTCCCACTTTGGGAGTTGGAGTCTCGATGGACTCTTGAATCTTCAGAGACTGATTGCAAGGGTCAAAACTCATTGAATTGAAAAGTTCCATATATCATTGAAAATCTCTTATAACTTAAATGTTTAAAATGGGCTCCCATGACCCATTTGGACACTTGAAACATGAGTTATGGCCAAAAGAAAAGTCAGGAATCAAATTGACAGTTTGACTCCTAACCACTAAAAGTCAAAAATCACCCCAATTTCCTTGCGTGTAGGTGGCATGCGACAAACTATTGGAAAGCTCTTGACGAAGGCTACAACTTTACTTTAGACCTCATTTCAATCGAAGGTCTACATGAAAAGTTATGGGCTCCCAAAATCACAGAAGTCCCAAGTTTGGGAATTTTGGGATTCCCACGTGGGAATCTCGGGACAAAATGCCATTTGGATATGGGCCTTGTGGAGAGGAATAGAATATAATATAAAGGGGAAGGTGGTGGCTTCCCCCAAGTCTGAGCCATGCTGAGTCTTGTGAGTTCGAGTTTGCCCGTGGCTCGTCTTAACACCAAAAGTGCTCAAATTATGCATTAATCAACTTGTTGTTTGGTTTGTGTAGGTCCGTGTGAGTAATTGAAGCTTGTCACTCTTCTTAGTCCCCATCTCGAAGCTCTAGCATGCCCTTCTACCCCTAAAATGTTGCGAGCCAGGGAATGCGCCCCAACTCTTTTTCCTTCCGCCATCTTCACCTTTGGACTTGTAGTGAGTCCAGAAAGGAATTTGGGGGTGCATCATGCTTTGTCCAGAGTTTTTTTCCTTAGGTTCTTTAGGTATTCAATAAATTTCACAACATGTGACTATGAATAATCGACTAATGGTTATTTTCCTTTTGTTTATCTTGGAAGTAAACAAAACAATGAGCAAGTTGTGCAAACACATGGATTCATAGGTCAAATTTGGCGGAGGTTGATTTTCTTATAGCATTTCAAAATTATCCTCATTTTAAGTTTATAACATTGATATTTTTTGGCTACTCTTCAATCATTGTAGGGCTCTAAAGCATATCTACATAATAAAGCTAGTCATTTTTCAACATGTTTCTAGGCAAATTTTCAATTGTTACTTGTTGAATTGTTTGAACTATATGTAAAAATTTTGCAATAAATATTCATGCCTCCCGTCTTGATTATGATCAACTTATTCATCTATTATGTAATTGTCTTCATTTCCTTGGTCATTGATGTTTGTTACCATGCATATTTTTGAAGGTTGAATTTTAATCTCCATTAACATTTTCTATTGATGTCCAGAGGTTTTGGAAGAAATTTATTCAAACGATTGATATAACTTAGTTGATCCCTTCCTATTTTGAATCTCCTTGATACAAAATTTTAAGCTATAGATTGTTGGATCCAACAATAATCCAAGTAAATTTTCTTGATCCTTTAGTGGTAAATATGATATATGGTTTCTTTCCATATCCCTAATGGTGATCCGTTTTATACATGCTCTATTTTCACCTTGAGATTTAATATCTATAGATTTATTTTTGAACCTTGATTTGGTTTTTCTACTTATTTTTCTTTCTCCTTGAAACTTATCTTCTACAAATAAAATTTTAGACTAGATCTATCTTCTTTTACATGTTTTATTTTTGTTGACAAATTTGAATTGTCTTGTTCATATATTTTTCAAATGTACTACATTAGGAGCCAAGAATTTTAAGTAGAGTTGGAGTGCTTTTATTTCTACTCATAGAATGGACATACTTGAAAGCAAATTGGAAGTAAAAATGAGTTATTCATTTTATTTTAACCTAGGTTTAAATTTGATCATGTGTTGAATTTTTTTGGAAGAAATGCAAAGTGCTTAGGAGTCTACAAGGGTCCTTCCTTTGGAAGACTAATAAATGTGATTCTTTTGAAGACTCAAAGATTTAATGTCCTTTGGTGATTTTTATGCATTGTATCCTTCTTCTGGTTTAGGGTTAACTTATGAACAATTACATGTCCTTTAACATGACAAACAAACCCCCATGACAAAACACCCTTTTGGATTTGTCAGTGTTGTTTTATGAAAATGAGTCCAACCCACCCCTACACCAAACATTGCTTTTGGAAAAATCACTTGAATTTATTTTTTAAATTGTCTCAAAACACACCCATAACTAAATGCTCAAAAGTTGACTATTAGAATATTTTCCACCTTATTTGTTTGCAACTATGTACATGAAAATATGGTGTTCATCTCCCATCACCAAACATATTTAGATATAACAACAATTGTTATTTTTTTAATACTAACTTTTTGTCACACCCATAACCACACACAAAAATAATACTCCATTTGGATACCTTAAAAAGGTTGAACACAAGTTTCCAAGACCATGTGTTTGATCATAAAACCTTTTTGAACATTCATCCACATAAGGGTCCAAACGACATTTAATGAGTTAATGTGTTTACTTTGCATTTAAAACTATTGTCCTTTTGGGGGTCCTTTTGCCAAAGAAACATGTTTTCATAAAGAGGAATTTTCAAATAAAATATTTAAAAAAAATTATTTATTATATTTACAGTTGCTCCAATATATCCTTTTTTTAACAATCAATTTTGAATAAATACAAATTTTTGAAAGTGTACAAATTTTGCCAAAATTTGTGCTTCATCTTGAAAAATTGTCACAATTTCCAATCATACCAAAACATGTTAACATTTTCAAATTCGGTTTCTTATATTATAAGCTACAATTTTTTTTAAACAACATATACATTAGATCACATTTACACCTCATAAAGGATTCATGAACTTTTCAAAGAAACCTTAAATTTTGATAAACACAATATTGAAAAAATATGAAAATTTGAATGTTTTTTAGATGTGTTTAATAATACCCTATTACTTCAAAAACATTAAGGATCAAAGAAATTGTATTATGAAAACTAAAGAGCTCTTTATGAAAGTAGTATTATTAAATAAAGTTGTTAAACATCTTTTGTTGAAACCAAACTTTGATATTGACAAATTTTTTTTATTCATTTAATTTTTTTCAATATCCATATTATTCAATAAACACACATTTCCACGATCCACATGCATTAAAATGACACCACATAGACAAATGTAATAAGAATTGCATAAGAATTGATGTTTTAATATCAATTTTGGCTCATTTGAACTTATTTGCACCCACAAGTGTAACCATTCACTAATGTTGGTTTGCGTTAGACTAGTGTTTGATTATTAAGTGATGTTCGGTGAGGGGCATATTGACAAATGCCCTTTACAAGACTTTGAACGTATTATGGTGGACATCCATCCAATGTTCCCCCTTCTCCTTCCCTTCTTGTCAACCTAAAGAAATTAAATAATAAAAAGAAAAACTTAGAGTTTGAACTTTAACAACATGAAAATGTTTCTAACAATTTCATCACCTTTTAGAAAACAAAAACTTGTCTTTAGTTGTAGTTCATATTGCATGATGAAATAGTCAGGATTTTGAACCTAACATTAGGATCTTTTCAAAATCTAGTTCTGAAGGTCCATACCTGCCAAATCAACAAGTTTTTAATTTACCCTCTTTACATGGGCTAATTATAGTGATTTCCTATTGATATACTTTAGTTTGTGACTTGCTTAGGTATTTCACGCATCTTATGTCACACTACTTTCATCTGAAATACAATATTATCACACATTAACTTTAAACCAATAACATTAAGCCACCTATTAAACATTTAAAATGCTCATCCTTTCAATTGATGAACACATATATTGTTTGGCATGTTGTTCCTTAGAATCTAGTGTTTTCTTATGCTAAATTAATTGACTTTTATTTGTGCTAACCCAAAATAGTTACCTAACCCACATATGAATCCAACACAGGTTGGTAGTCAAAAGATCCTTATACATAGGGGCCCAGGGGATATAAGCAGTCACTAGGTAAGTAAGTTACTAAGAAAGGGACTAGGTGGCTGCTAGGTAAATGGATACATCACAATTGTTAGTAGAGAGTTAACAACTGTGGTTGGTGATGGGACAAGATTACAAATGAAAAAGTATTTTCTGTCAACATACCATCCATCCTGCAGGGTGTGCTTGTTGATGCTGGTTCACTCAGAATCAAAGAACAGCCATTTCCAGTTGTTTCAAACCCCTTGAAGAGCCTGTGGCTTTCATGAAAGTACTGGCAGTTTTCTGGATGGTTATTTGCTTTTTCAAAATTTTGAGAACTGGTCTGTGACTTTTTCTTATAATTGCACTTATGAATCAATCCTACAAACTGCACTGACAACCTCCAGGGGTCTGTTCCTAATTTTCAATAGCCAACACCGGTTAGCACATAGCACTTGGTCTGCTGTAAGGTTCACCCCATGCTGGAGTTTACTTTAGTTTTGAAGGTGGCCAGAGCATGGTAGTTCCTTGTTCCTTCAGTTGCTGCTCAGAAGAATTTCAATTCCAGTTGCTCTGGGCGTACTGGTTCTACCACAACCACAGCTCCATTTCAAAACGAAACTATTCAAAGGAGTGGAGAAACTGAGAGTGATATAGAGTCATATGGTGAATGAAAATACAGCATATATCTTCCAAATTGCATAAAAATTTCCAAGAATTTTTCTAGTGTATTTGGAGATTTCTGTTTTCCAAAATGCCTCACATCATTTTTTTTTTCCCTCAGATATGTGGTGGGTACCTGTGTACCCACCGGCTAGTACAGAAACAAAAAAAAACAAACTTCATTTCATGCCATGTAAAGCCCACAATCTCAAGCTTTACCTGTACACATTAATAACATTGAATGACAGACAGACCCAAAACAAAGAATTCCCTGTAGTTGCTATTTTATTGCAGGAGTCTCTTGAAACTTTTCTGGAAAGGAGCATAGACATTGCCCAAAAAAAACCCTGCTCAACCTGCTAAATTAGATGCAATTGTAAGACATGAAATTACAGTGAAGGATATTGGAAAAGGCAAGAAAATTCAATGTTCTCATTTGGTATCAAAGCAATTCAAACATAAATCATTTTCATACTTTTGATTCTTCATTCTTAGATTGAGTGTACATGTGAACACCAGAGTCTTTTTTTCTCTTATTTCTTTTTCTCAATCTTTTGATACTGAAAAGTTGGTGTACCATTCCAAAAGAAAATAGCCAAATGAGTTGAATTCACACTATACAAAAATTCCCAAAATTCTCCCAATTTTTATTGTCAAAGAGACAACAAATTTTGTTGAATAAAAACAATTGTGTACACAAGCCAAAGCGGACAGCTCTGTAGACGAAAAGCCTGTTTCCTGTGTGGACAAAACTTTTTATGGTCAATGAACATCCCTGCAGGCTGGACCTCAAAAGCTGGTGTGCACAGGAACACACCATTGTTGAGAGCTTTTCAATGCCTTCTTTTCTTCTTTAAGGAAAGGAGAAAGATATCTACAAGCATCAAAAAGGGCAACACGTAGGGTCCAATACAAACCCCATCACTAACCTGCCTCACACTACAGGAAGTCTCCACTCTCCACCAGTGTTGGGCGGTTCTTTGATTTTGGATCAAACACCCACTGGCAGGCTAGACATCCTATATAGGCATATATAACTGGCAGAGGCCAAAATTTAAAACACTTGCCCCCTACCCCTCCCCAGCAAATAGAATTTTTGTGGCACCTGCACTTGACTCCTACCCAGCAAAATATTTTGAATTCAAATTACAAACTTGACAATAATTTGCTGGTTCTTTCATGAAACCTGATGGTTCTTTGAGGGTTTTGAAATACCCAAAACTGGCTGTTATTAAAAAAATCATGTAAACACACCCACACTGACCTCCACCTACACCCCTATTTGGGCCTCTACTAGTGTTTACTACATTTAACGAAGAGTATGAATTATACCCATACCCACAAATGAACATGAAAAATTGAACATACACAAACTCTGCCTCTCTGTTAACTGTACCCACACTTTCATTTTGACACAAATTCTTTCCAAAAAAGTAAACGGAGTCAGAAAATCACACTTTCAAAATTAAGGAAATGAGGAGTTTAATGACCCACTGGAGAACAGGCACAACAAAAAGATTCCTTGAAACCATTACAGTGATAAGTTCATTGTAGTCTTAATTTCAAAATATTAAATAATTTCTTTTATCAAGGATTAGAACCTAATAAAACAGCAGAAATATACTCTTACAGTCAAACCCTTTACAATGACAAAACTGTTGATAAAAATATCCACCTCAAAAATTCTTTCAACCAGCATCATTTCTAGATTCAAATTTGAGATTTCAACATATATATAATTTCTGCCAAGTGCAAATCTTTTTGACAATGAGAGTGTTGTTAACTGAAATTTTTCAGAATTCAATGTGGAAAATCTCCAAAGCTATTTCCATACAACAAGCAAGAGACGTGGTTGCCTATCAAGCTTGAAACCACCTCCCTCTCTCGCGTCCTCCATCTCCCAATTCTGTCCTCCATTCACAAGCCATCCCAACACTCTTGCCTAAACAGTTCTCCAGCAGTCCAGTGTTAAATCAACCTCTCAAAGAGTCATAACCAAGCATGACATACTTTGTTGCAGTTCCTGTTGAGATGACACAAGCAACATCATGCATGCATCTGCTCACAAGATTGTCTCCTAGAAACAAAAGGTTTCCTATGCTTCACTATCCACATTAGTTCATTCACTACCCAGAGTTCTTAAACCCAACAGTGTGCTACATACTATCTTTCACAGCATCAAAGAACACATTACATCTCTTTTTCTCCTCAAAAGGCAACCCAGAAGGCCCAGAACATTTAAAAACAGACACCCAAGAGTCCTCATTGGCTGCACAATACAAAAAGTGACTGACCATGGTCATCAATTAGAGAAAATATATTTGGCTCTTTAGCTACAATTTCTCTACTCCATAAAAACTAACTGACAGCAGTCATTATTTAGAGAAAATATATCTGGCCCTTCAATTCCATTTTTTGCCCTCCACAGCACAAACCCTCTATAGACACTTCCAGAACCTTGTGTCTACCTACTGAACATACCAAAATTGGTTCCTTATGTTTGCTCAAGTGGATGAGTTTCACAATTTCACTTTTCTGGAATGGTTGGCTCCCCTAGATTTACAAATGCCTTGGCTCCGGCAAGGCGCCCTGCCACAGCCTCCCAGGAAATGAGCTTATCCAGAAATGTGTTCAAGTAATCAGGCCGACGGTTCTGGTAGATCACACCACCCAAATGTGTTATGCAGAATTCTGGTTGGGCATAGCAATCCACAGCACCACAGCAAGATTTCATTGCAAGTCACTCTCCTTGCAAGATTTTAGGAGAGAGACTTGCAATGTAGTAATTTGGCCTGCCAATGCCATTAGACACAAGTAAGACAGACATTTATCAAGCTTGGACTTCCCCAGCAGAACTACCGGGCAAATCTGGACAAAAAATATGCAATATGTCCACTGCAACAAGGACAGCCTTACTAACCTGAAAGTCAAGGTAATATGCATGCTGCAGCCCAACAAACCACAAAATCCCATTAGTTCTAGAACTGTCACATTCAGATGATGATGATACATGAATGTATGTCAGCATTAGCAAACAAGCCTGACTTATTGATAGTGTTGCAAGACCTACCCAATTCTTAGAGGTTCAAGACAATTGAGGTTGACATATGTTGCAGAGTTCAAGAGTGTGATCTTCCTAAACCCTCTAGTCTTAATAAGCCATTGGAAGCTTTGAAAACCCTACCTGGTCAAAAGACCCAACTCTCTGGACCAAAAGGCACTGCACCTCAAAACATGCAAATGTCCAAGGGAAACTGATCAAATGTGCATGTTAACATTGAAATATATATATACATACCTCCCAGACATCCACAACTGTCAATGGCTGCAACATGTCAAGCAGCACAAGTTAAAATTTTACTTTGTTCACAACACAAGAAACTAAGGTAACTTTGACCTTCACTTGTCACAAAACAGAAATTGTAGAATGTAGGTATCCTGCTGAAGTTGCAACAAACAAAAAACCACTTCCTTACAATGTATCCCCAGATGAGAGGGTTGAGAGCATTTGAAGTTTTCAAAATTGAAAGCTTTGCATCCTTCACTGCACTCTCACAGAAGACTTCAATGTCAGTCTAAAACCCATCTGTGGGAGAGCATAACAGGTTCTTCTTGACTGTATCCACTCAGGATGAAAACTGCTAAGGAGAACAGTGGCAACAAGCATTTGAGTGAACAACAAAAATGGTTGTGCACTTACATATCAGCCAGACCCAGCCAGAGCCAAACTGACTCACACCTGCAGCCTTGAACTCCTTTGCAAACTCCTCAAAGGACCAAATCTCGCTCGATCAACTCCAGCACCTCACCATCAGGTTGTCCACCACCACCCGGATATATTGATGACCAGAAGAAGTCATGATTCCAGGCCTGAAGGAAGTTGGACCATCCATCCAATCAATGAACCAGCACTGTAGTGCAAAAACTGCCACAGTAGTATTCATAATTCATGGATTTGAAGGTTTCTATGAATTCCAAGTAGCAAAAAAATATTCTCACTTCCAATTTTACATCAAATGAAGAGGTGGAAGTTGAACCTGGCCAGCATTATTGAAGCAAGCTTGTGGATTCCCATTGTTGTAGGAGAACTTCACAAGCTCTTCAAGGTTTTTCCTTTCTAAATCTGTGCCATCAATTTGCTTATTGAGGTTATCAATGTATGCCCTATGATGTTTGCCCCAATGAAATTCCAGTGTCGGCTTGCTCACGTGTGGCTCCAACGCATCCTGCCCTTGCACACAAAACCCAAGTACAGAAAAACCCCAAGTATTTCAGCTCCTTATCATATTACCAGAAAGGTTTCTTCACAAATTTGAACCATGCTTTTTTTTAAACAAAAGGGCAGCAGGACTCACAAGGGCATAGGGAGGTGTTCGCAGTTCAAATTTTGCCATAGGAAGCACCACTTGCTGTGGCCTCCATGCTGCCCTTCTCTGCAGAGATTGAAATCATCTAGGTTGTCAGAACCTCTAGCACAATTGCTGCACATGTTACACAGATTAGTTTGTCAATGTAAAAGAAAGGCACTCCAATCAAGACAAATCAGATCATGGTTCTGCAGCATAGGTAGACTTTGGGGAAGGGTTTAAGGTTTAGGGTTTTAGGGTGCACTCCTACCACTTCTATGCACAAATCTGATTGAGCTTAACAAATGATGGTATGGAATTATCTGAATCTTTTTCCTTTTTTCATGTGGGGCTCAAGGACAGTAATCTGGAGCTAGGATCACCAAACCCGAGATCCACTCCCGACACATGATTTGAGGCAAAAGAATTCTCAATTCCATAATGAAGCAATGAGGACTGCTTTATACAACTTTTGAGCAACAAGTTTCAAGCCCTAAACCCTAAACCCTAAAGTCCTGGACAAGAAACAGAACATACTTACACCTCACATATTCTCTGCATGTAAAGGCTGCTTATATGACTAGATTTGTGAAAGAGAATTCTCAAATTCCAAAACGAAGTGATGAGGACCGTTTCGAGCAACAAGCTTCAAGCCCTAAACCCTAAAGTCCTGGACAAGAAACAGAACATACTTAGACCTCACGTATTCTCTGCATGTAAAGCCTGATTATATGACTAGATTTGCGAAAGAGAATTCTCAAATTTCAAAACGAAGTGATGAGGACCGTTTTGTACAACGTTCGAGCAACAAGTTTCAAACACTAGACCCTAAACCCTTCCCAAAAGTCCTGGACAAGAAACAGAACAAAAGACTAAAACATAATCTCTGCATGCGTGCAAAGCCTGATTATATGACTACAACAGTGACTGGCCCCCAGCCAGGACCACGCTGCAAAGCCACAGTTTCGCCTTGATTTCCAACAGGAAGCCAAAGCACGAAAGCGTAGAATCGAAAACACCGCACCCCCACATGACGACTACTCACAGACACAGACATCGTGTCTGCGGATAATCTAATGTGAGGAACATCAGCTTCGAAACAGAAATCTCCAGACAAGACATTGTTCGGAAAATTGCCCAGGGTAAATACCTTGGGAGAGGTGCGGCTGCCGGATAGGGGAAGCAAGCGTGGACCGTAGAAGAGGGAGCTCGTGCACGTCCCAGTGGCCGCCATCGCTGCTCCGCTCTCCCTTCCCTGTCTCGTGCATTCCATGTTCCTCCCAGCTGCCCGACATTATATATCTGCCCATAGTTGTTACTGCATGTAGTACAAAAGTACTGCGTGCTTTTTTTTTCCTGGTCTGCCCCTTGGCCTGATCCATCTTTTTCTCAACAAGAATGTCTGGGTATCATCCATCTTCTTTAAAAGAAAAGATGGATGATATCCAGACACGCTTCATGGGCAGCACATGCCGTCCCGAAAGTGCACATGGGCAGCACCAAGATGCGTCCGGGCACCACCAGACACATCTTCGACGGGCAATAGGGCTGTCAGTGAGAAAAAAAGGGATCAGGTAGTACATGTACTGCACTGTACTTTTGTACTGCATGCAGTACCAAACATGTGTACATATAATGTTGTGATCGTACCTCCCCCCATCGTCTGTGAGCCAATTTGAGGAGAGGACCTTGTTTAGGACCTCGTTTAGAATCTGGTTTAGGACCTCGTTTAAGAACTGGTTGAAGATCTGGTTTTAAAGACCTTTCCTAGGGACTGGTTCAGAACCTCGTTTAGAATCTGGCTTAGGACCTCATTTATTAAGCTAATGTTTCGTAATAAGTTCACCTTTCATTTTTAGATCACTTTTCCTTTGAAGTGGAAATTGACAGTTATTATAAAACCCCCAATAATCGTGACCAAAACAAATTTTATTTATAAAAATCATTATAATTATTTCTTATGTAATATTGTTTTAAATATTACAATACATTCTCTAGCATTGTAGATGTTTAAGAATAACAACTTATCTAATTTATTCTTTCATTCTTTTACAATGTGTAAATCATAGATATAAGTAAAAAGATTTTTTCCTTGAAGACCAAAGGTGTCCATTCTTTGACCTTAAATAATGTAAATGGATGAAATATTTTCAAACTATAATTTGGCAAATTGTAGTTTAAAGTAATGTTAGACATGGATGTTTGCAATTAGCAGCATGAACACATTTATTTACACAAAATGATTATACACAAATATGTAACCACCAATGGATGAAACCATTATTTGTCAACAAAGATGAATTCAAACTAGCACCTCAAGATTGAAACTTGGGCATGCCTTGTGGCAATTGAGTTCAACCCAATATTTTTTCTTCAATTTTTATATTTCAGAGAAGAGGCAAATTTTCATTGAAAAACCATAGTCTTCCAAAAAAATTCTCAAAAACAAACTTGCAAAATAGCAAAAATGCATTACCCAAAAAATCATTGGTTCAACCACTATGTCATATTAACCTAATAAGTTTTATTAGTTACCTTATTCTTAAAAATCAATCACTTGTTATCAATTTGTTGCATTCATGTTGTAAACATTATTGTGTGTCATCATACTTTCCAATTTTAATTATAGGTGGGGTTAATGATTAATCCCACATGTGAACCTTGTGATCAGTAGTAGTTACACATGGACATGATCTTTAAAATAAAATTTGGGTTTAGTTTGACATAAGTTTGATCAAGTTATTGTAAACTCAGATTATATTGGTAAAATCCCAAAAGGGAAAATTAAGAACTTAATTAGCTCAAAATTGGTTATGTACCAATGTCTTTTGGTATTGCAAATATCAATGATATTTCACAATTTGTAATGAAGTTTCTATGTTTAAATATTAATTCTTCCCTTAAATTTGATCTCTCCAAACTTATTGTGCCAATTGTGGTTTTGGTTTCACATGCATTCACCTTTTATTTAGGGTTTGATGATAAGGTGGATGATATATTCATGTTATGTATGCATTTTAAATCTATTCCCAGATTCTAATCTCAACAACTGAGGGAATATTTTGTCACAAATTTCCTGGTTTTTGAAAAAAACATCATCAAAGTTGAACACTAGAAAAAGGGAGTAAAATTTGAAAGATATCCTTCAAACAGAATATATATATGGCAGCTTTTGTCCATTTTCAACATATTCCAAAGAATAATGGACTACATCAAGCCTGAGGTGCTCATTACTCCTGCTACATTACAAATTCAAAGTCCAGAAAAACAAAAGAACACTACTGTACTCTGAATCTGCTCGGGATCTTAATGTTGCTGGGCTTGATGGTGGCCTCAGCACAGCTACTGAAACTCACACCCAGCAACACAAAGGAGACTTTAGAGTCTTTGTGGCAAGAAAAGACCTCACAATTAGGTTATGTGCTGAGACAATGCTACAGCTTAAACCTCAGACCAAAGCTCACACTGAGCACATGCTCTTTGTCTGCCCTTATGCCAGTACTGAAATTTCGTACAGTCCCTGACCAGCTCTGTATTTCCCTACAACAACACCCACTCTCGACATCAGCTATGTTTTCAGCTATGTGAACTCCTCACTTTCCGATGCACAACACTGAAAACTCTCGGCCGGCCTTCTGTCGTAACTCAAAACCCTCCCATGCCTGACTCTCCTGTGTGCTTACCTCTATGAACTCTCGAAATCACATGCTTAGTACTGTGGTCATCAGATGCTGATTAAGTTTTTGTGCTTTAATTTCCTCTTTCTGCCAGCTTACAACAATGCTTTAACAGCCTTGGCTACACGATTTCCCAGCAACCCTGATTTTTTGCAAGAAAAAGAGGAAAAACGCTCCAATCTGCTCACCTGTCGGTTTCTCCTCTCTACTATACTACCAAAAATGACCGCACGAAAAATACCAGGAGTGACCTTCTTAAAAAGACCGAAACAGGTTCCATAGGCAAAGCACTTGGAAGCTTCTAAAACGTCCCCGCTACTAGTCCATCCTAGCTGTTTCTTTCATTACCCTCCATTTCCTTGTGATCACAATGATCCAGCTCATATAGCCATTCTGGCTTAGGATCGCTCCTCAATCTCAATTCAAAATTCAGTCAATACAGGGATTCTATTATGCACTGTCCTTACCCAAAAGACCAAAAACGTCTTTAACACGTTTTTTCGTGTCGTCATCTTTGACTGCAAACTATACAAGGTCACTAGGAACATACAACAAAAGAGGCAGCATCACCAAACTTCAAACTCTGGAAGTTGCAGTCTTGCTGTTGCTAGTAAAGAAGCAAAGACCTTCCTTGACATCATCACATCGTTGGGAGTGCTCAGATCTTCCATAAAATACAGGATGGTTGATTGATTGGCAAACCATCTTGCCTGGTGAATTCAGTTGGAAAACAGATTCCTAGGACAGGACACTAGCGCAGCAAAAATCAAGGAATTTAAGTCTTCTAAGTATTGTCATCTGAAACATTTCTACAAATTCATTTTTGGCATTCTAGTAACATGGTTTGGCATATGATATCATTTAGAGTGTGTACAAACTCCAAATCTGAAACCATTGCAGATGTTCAGCATGTGAAAATTTTGTTACAGCTTTGTGGAACTGGTGGTGATATCAAGACCCACAAATTTCTTTTCTGATCTGATAAAACGATAAAAATGCACCTTTGGAATATTATATTCAGGTTTCTTTGCCAAAGTCTGCTGTAGGTGGGAGCCACCTGCACATGATGACTGGTGCCAGATTAGTTGTACTGTCGAGGAGACTACTTGCCTGTGTTTTGACACCTTTATGTAGCCTACCAGCTATAGATCTG
>Ga0209611_10002079_pt1 | contig 35031 bp, 22 predicted proteins | sample S1TSphgellanicum_3_FD_187693 | JGI IMG/M metagenome (GOLD analysis project Ga0209611, IMG submission 187693) | Host-associated microbial communities from peat moss isolated from Minnesota, USA - S1T2_Fc - Sphagnum magellanicum MG (SPAdes) (version 2) | ecosystem: Host-associated > Plants > Peat...
AGATACATGCACAACACCAGTTTAAACAAGTTTTTAAAACCTAACACCATTTAATGCTAAATCCTTCCTCAGATGTTGGCCAAGGATGCAACATCTAAAATTTGAAAATAATTCATTGCTTCCACACCACATCCCATGTCAAAAATAGATCATTCCCATTACGGTAGCAGCTTTGGATTGTTCAAAATTCATTTATAAATTATGATGAAGTTTCCAACTATAAATACAAAATAAATGAGACTAATTATTTTTATATCTCGTGACATATTAATAGAAGTTGAAATAAACCAATTTAAAATAACCCACATTTCTTTTCATGCAATTTGTTTTCCTTGAAAAATAAGAGGTTTCCAAAGTCAATCCAAGTGGAATTGTATTTCTTTGAACGTCTTTAAAATTAGTTATGATTTTATTTTTTTTGCAAATTTTGTGATAAGATAATCCAACAAGGGGTGTGTCACACTGTGGCCTTGCCATTTACATTTAAAAGAATCGTAAGGCAAAAGAAAGAATTATGAAATTTCAAATATTTCACCATACAAAAATATAATATAATCTTCAAAAAAATCCTCTACAAGAAACCAAAATCCTTCAAGATATCATAACTCTATGACTAATCTCAAGTTTCAACACAAGCCAAAATATCGTCTTTCAAAAATCTTCATATAAAAATAGATCTATACCTAGGGACCAAAATCCATTAAGCTACTATACTCTATAATGAATCTAAACAAAATATCGTCTCAAATCTGTTGTAGACTCAAATGTGGAAGACTGAAACCTAATTTTTCCTTTTGCAAGTCTATTCTTGCAAGCCCCTTCCAATGAGGTCGAATGTTCTATTGAATGGACAGAAACACTTGACCACAGTGCAGGAAGAGAGAGTACAAATTCCAGCAGTAAGGGAGTTAGGCAGAGCTCAATGCTTGCTTTTGCTGACTCAATTAATGACAGACAAAAGCAGGAGCTGGCCTGGGGCTCCTAAGCTTTGCTTTGGGATACTAAGACGAGTGCTCTGGTCTGTCATGTACTCTTCTTGTCAGACCAGAAATCATCCACTGCACTTATTATGGTAGACTCTGAACCAGAAATGTTGTTGAACCATGTCTATGGTAGACTTGGAACCAAAATCGTTGATCCCTGTCTTCTTCTGCTTCAATCTGGCTCTTGCTCTGCAATCTCTTTCGTTTTCATGCCACGATGGAGCTTCTGCAAAGATGGGGTTGGATGTTGTGTAGTTTGTCTGTCAGGATGGGTATGTGGTGTGCGCCCATAGTAATTGGGATGTCACTGGTGAAGTTGCAGTGGCCTTGGTATTGTTAGGCAGCAAACTCAGGAACACACCAGCATTGCAAATGAGCAATACTTTATGGATCCCAATATGGAGCTGGTAAGAACAAAAAGGCCACCTTCCTTTTGAGGTTGATTGCATTCCCCAGTGTTTGTTGAAGCTGTCCCCCCTTCATACAAGGGGCCAAAACAAACAATGAATTACAAGTGAACTAAAAATGTGAAAGTGAAAATAGGCAGGCACATTCTATGTCTCTTGACTTGTGTGCATTGAGATTATTTTATTGGTTTTTTCTTATGCACATGCAAAGGGCTGGGAGGTGTGCCAAAAGGAGCAACCTGTTTCTTCATACAGCCTGTGGTAAAACCTAACAAAACAACCAGACAATTGCTAGCATGGGGCTCCTTGTCATCTCAAATTTTCCCCATGCTTTCAGTAGCAAAGACAGGTTATGGTTTGCATTGCTTGCAATAAATTATCCCAATCCCTAAACGTTTGAGGACAGACAAAACTGTCTGATCATTGCTAAGTCTTCCCAATACCATGCTCATCTTGTGACTGAAACTCAGTCCATTCAGAAAGGGCATTGAGCTCCACCTACTGTTTGGTGCTAATGAAGTTAAATGGGGATGGTTTTTTTAGCTGCTCATTACTGTGCATGTTGCATGTAGATCAATGAGCATGTGTGGGACTCCCCATTGTTCAAACCACTCAGTTCTATTTCTGCATCTTTGGGGCCACAGTCTCCTCTTTTCTTGTTTGCTGATATGCTGATGCAGGTTCTGAAATCAATATAACCTCAACATCCGGTAAGTATGAAGTTCTCAATCCTCATGACAGATAATTCAAGAATGTCACAAACCTCTGTTTGTTCACAAAAATGACCAACAGACTGCTATATTGTCAGTTCATTCCTTTTGTAAAGATAGTCCGATCCTCCCTCTGCTAACACTTTTGCTCGGTGGTCCTTTGCAACAATCCTAGGGTTGATCCCAGCATATACTCCACAGTGTGCAATTAATATACAGAGGAACAAACACACCTGCACTAATCAAACAATTTGGAGACACATATGGATCTAAGAGGAAAGTCCACTTCAACGATTTTACAAACAGTGAATGAAACGGGGAAATTCTACAGCACAAAAGAAGACCAAGGAAGCTTGTGTATCTGTTCCCATCTCAAAGGGATAACTTCAAGAGCTCCTCCATCATGATGGTAACCAGATTGAATGACACAGTTTTACTGCTGGAGGCATGGTTTTCACTACCTCAATAGCGGTACTTGGTGGAATAGTCCTTAGGAGAAACCACAAGACCTCTTCCCTTCCGTGCTCCTCGATAAACAGTCTCCACAATGTCAATGAATTCCTGCTTGTTCTTGAGAGCCCAGTTGATCTTGTTGTTATTCCCGGTACCCAGATCGATCATGATGTGCTTGTTCCGGAAGAAGAACATGATGGTGCAGGGGTCGTAAAGCTCATACATCGTGTTGAAGTCCGGTACCTCGCTAATATCTACGAGATAAATGACAGCAAAGTTCTTGAGGGTCTCTGCGACCGAAGCTAGCACCTCATCCATCTGCAGGTTAGCTCCCAGGCTCAATCAAAATTTTCCCATAAGGAGGGCATGACACAAGGCCACCATCGAAAGCCATAGCCGCAAAATTCGAACCACCAGAGGCAGATTTTTTCACAGGAATTGGAGCAAAAGGGGACGATGCACAAACAGACCCAAAAAAAAAGTAAGGAGGATGAGTCAAGCCACCAACACCTGCATGCAAGTCTCGTCCCAATCATGACCGAAGCGAATCACCACGGCACGCTCCTCCTCCGCCAGGATGGCCTGGTCTACGGCCCAGCCGGAGTGCAGATGCGGCAACAGATACGACATAGCTTCCTTCTATCTGGCTTCCTCCCCGTCCTTCTCTCGCTCCTGCAATCGAAGGCAAACATGTGCAGAAGCGGCAGCAGGAGTAATCGGCAAAGAGGGAAGGAAGACGAGACCTAAACCCTAATCTCACACATTACTGTGGTTTTAAGCTCTCTTCATGGATGAAAAATTCTTAGTAAACGTGAGGTTACAATCAACGAATTCCCCAACTCCAATCTCACACATTAGTGTGCTCATTGGCTCTCCCCATGGATGAAAATTTCTTAGTGAGCGTGAGATTACAATCAACGAATTCCCAAACCCTAATCTCACACATTGTTGTGCTCAATGGTTCTCCAAAATTTCTTAGAAAACGTGAGATGACAATCAAGGAATTCCCAAGCCCTAATCTCACACATTATTGTGTTCATTGGCTTTCCTCATGGATGAATTGTTTGTTTAATAATGATCTCATGTTTTCTTTTGTATTTTTCATCTCACGTGAAATTCCAATCAATGAATTCCCAAGCCCTAATCCCACAAATTACTATGCTCATTGGGTCTCCTCATGGATGAATTGTTTGTTAATAAAGGTAAGATTTCAATCAAGGAACTCCCAAGCCCTAATATCACAAATTACTATGCTCATTGGGTCTCCTCATGGATGAATTGTTTGTTAATAAAGGTAAGATTTCAATCAAGGAACTCCCAAGCCCTAATCCCACAAATTACTATGCTCATTGGGTCTCCTCATGGATGAATTGTTTGTTAACAAAGGTAAGATTTCAAGCAAGGAACTCCCAAGCCCTAATCCCACAAATTACTATGCTCATTGGGTCTCCTCATGGATGATTTTTTTGCTAATAAAGGTGAGATTTCAATCAAGGAATTCCCAAGCTCTAATCCCACACATTGTTATGCTCATTGGCTCTCCTCATCGATGAAATTATTTTTCATGAATGTGAGATGATAATCAAGGAATTTTAAAAGCCCTAATCCCACAATTATTGTGTTCATTGGCTCTCCTCATGGATGAATTTTTTTGGTAAACATGATATCACAATCAAGGAATACCCAAGCCCTAATCTTGCACGTTAATGTGCTCAATGGCTTTCCTCATGGATGAAAAATACCCAAAAAAAAACATGAGATCATTATCAAGGTATTTCCCAAGTCCTAATCTCCACAATTATTATGCTCATTGGCTCTCTTCATAGATGAATTCCTTTTAACAAATGCATACATGAGATTGTAATCAAGGAATTTCAGATTTTATTTTGAATCATGCAGATTACCATTAACTTTTACCTCATTCTCACATACCATTGAAAAATCTCCCTTTAAAATGAAACTAAATTATAACAAAAATTAATATTAAATATTAATTTAAAATATTAGAGTACATTCCATAATTTAAAAAATGATTTGAGGTTCGCACTACCAATGATGATCAATTGACATAAGGTCAACAATTAATATATATTTTTAAAGTCATTTAAATAAATTATTTAAAAATATTTAGTTACTAAACAGTAATAATCCATATAAATTATCTATGAAATCATTTTCGATTTCATTAATTTTGGAACACGAGATTTAATTTTCACCTACTAAAACATTAATATTTTTGACATTCATCATGTCCTTTTTGGCACCCTCATTGTTTCAAAAAAAATCTTTTTAGGTTCTTCTAACATTCATAATGTCCTTCCTACAATGCTTCCCAACAAGCTCTAGTTTGAAAAAATACAAACCCTAATGCTCACAACATCCTCTATGTAATTGTTTTTGTCATGCAACATTGTATCCAACATCTTCAATTCTCAAAGTTTCAAGACCTTGGCTTGACAACATTGATAGTCATTTAATAGCTCAACTTTTTATGGAAAAATGGGTCAAGTCTTCACTAATTCTTAAAGAAACCAAAGTTCAAAGGGAAAACATACTCCATTGATTTGAGAAAGAAAGTAATTAGAATGACCCCCAAAAAAAAAAATGTTTACCCATTCTAAGGAGAGTGTGGTTACAAGGGGCAAAATAAAATGCCCACCCTTAAGTCATGTGTGGAGGTGATGTTAAAAGATTGTTAGATGCCACTTCCCATTTAATATTAATAAATTTAATGTTTAAAATGAGTTTGTTGAATCTAACTAATTTCATAAACATTACATTGATATAAATAATGTAGACTTGTATGACTTTGATCAAATATTCCTAATGAATATTTCATTTTCAATGTTGATTTGAATATGTTTCTAGTTATGATTAAAAAATGTTCACTAAAATATTACCTTTAAAAAAAAAGATGAAATTCAATTTATTATACTATTATTAATTTTGAATTAAATCATCATTAAAGTGAAAATACCAATGTCAATTACTAAAAATGTCAATAATTTAATTTTTGAAATATAATTAAAATGGAATTTTGTATTGATTTATTTGTAATTCTTAGTTTTAATAAAACCAAAAGTTACAATCATGTTAAATAAAATGTTACCAAATGTTTGAATTATGAAAATTAATCAACATCAAATGCATTAAAAATGTATGGATATAGAGTGGTTTAATGGTTTAAAAATACATTAAGGCGTGTTCCATTTCATATGAAACATGTTGAAATTTAGGACATTTAAAACAATTTGCAATCATGATGTGTAGGTCAAAAACTTTAATTATAATTTAAGATTCATTTTTCAAAACATAAGCAATGTATTATTTAATAAGCCATTAAGTTTTAAAATGTAGTTGTTAAATGAAACGGTGAAACACAAATGCATTTGAATGTGAATCATGCATACTTAAATACAACATCCACAAAATAATCTCTAGGCTTTCAAGACCTTGGTGTGATACATAATGATAATATGTTAAGAGAGATATGATTTATGGTTAACATGCAATTGATTTAACCAAAATGTTAAATCTTTGAATAATGTAGAATTCAAAATCAAGAGCGAAACTTTGAACAAGTTTCAATTTCATAAAAAATGGGGAAGAATTTTTATAATTTTAAATTTTAAAATTTGTTATCAACTTTTATGGGTTTTAAAGCCTTACTTGTTTCATTTTGTAGCCAATTTGTAAACATTGGTTTATTCCGCACAAACTAGATCATCTCTTTTTCTCTTACCCTTTTTTGTTGCTTTCCTTACTTTATTTTTTCCTTTTTGTAAAGCTTCAATGGTAATAAGCCATTCATCCTTGCATGCATTAATTCAATTAATGACACAAATTGAGAAAAAGTTGTAACCCCAACATATTCATGGGATGTATAAAACACAACATGATATAATAAAATTTGCAAATATTTTCAAGATTTTTTAAATAGTTTCGATTAATATAGTACAAAAAAACTTCAACATGTTTAATTAATGAATTTTGAAATTTTCATGTCAAGAATGAAATACTCTTGAATATTCCAAAAGACTATGCATTTTTCTTCACAAAAATTTTTCTTTGAAAAAATTAAAATTGAAATTTACAATAATCTACAAATAATATAATTAGTGTCAAAGATGCCAAGGAATTACAATAATAAATAAATTTTAAATATAAAAATGACATCAATATATAATAAATTATGCAATAAGTAGAATTTTATTTTTTCTAGTGGGTCATATTTGCATAAAGGACAAGGATCACCAAATGAGTTTTAAAAGGTCTACATATGAACCACTTGGGCTTCACATTGTTTGCACTATTAGTGATGATCTACCAATTTATTTTAATAATGTGTTTGAATGCGAGTATTTGAGGAATGGAAATATATTTTTATTGTTTATGTTGTTATGCAAATGTGATTGCATTTGTGACACATTGTAAATAGATTTTTATGGGTGAGTCCAAATGTTGTATTGGTTGCATATGCTATTGTGAAAAATCCACAAGATGAATTGTCTAATTGTTGCATAACAATTGCATATGAATATAATAAGTGTTTTACATTTATGATGTTAGTTAGTAATTGGATGGTGTCATTTGATAATTTTTTTGTTGTCAATCTATTTGAATCATATATTTTGTAGTGCAAGTCTACTATGGATGCATGTATGTAAATTAAAATCCAATGAATATAGTTTATGAAAATGTGTTGAAGACAATTAACTGGGAATCTATGTATAATCCTATGATTGCATACGTGTGTTGTTGGTATCCTTTCAATTGTAATTTTTGAACATATAATATTTGCAAATTGTAACTACTAATTATTAGTCATTTGTGAAGTGACTTTATGTCTCTCTATTCTCGGTTCTTTGAGCTGATTATATTTGAAAGTACATATGCTACTCGTGAAGGAAAAATGCAAGTGTATTTCTAAAAGTTAAATTGTGTTTGTAGTTGAAACCGAATAACTTGCCTCCTATGCATCATTTACGATTTAAAATTGATAGATCTACTTTCCAAGCTCAAACACCTCAAATCCTAGAATTTTATGTCAAATTATCATTCATTTATACTAACCTTTAAGAATTCAACACCATGTTCAACTTAGCTACAAACCACCAGCCATTTGAAATATTATACCTAGCACATATGTTATTCAAATCTAGTTTGCCTTAGCTCATTAAAAAGTTAACTACAAGTGCACCTTGCTACTAAATCCTAAGCTCTGTAGTTAAGCTAGTAAAAAGTTATGCCACCAAATTCAAAAGGGTTTTACAAAGGTAGTAAGTTCAATTTGGTTACAAACCACCAATCACTTGAAATATTATTCTTAACACATACATTATTCAAATTTAGTTTGCTTTAGCTCATTAGAAAGTTAACTACAAGGCGCACCTTGCTACCAAATCCTAAATTCTGCAGTTAAACCAATAAGAATTTATGCTACTAAACCCAAAAGGGTTTTATGAAAGTAGTAAGTTCAACTTGGCTATAGACCACCATTCACTTGAAATATTATTCCTAACACATATTTTTTTCAAATATGGTTTGCCTTAGCTCATTCAAAAGTTAATTATAAGGCGCACCTTGTTACCAAATCCTAAGCTCTACAGCTAAACCACTAAAAAGTTATGTTACCAAACCCGAAAGGGTTTATGAGATTTTTCTAAGATTTCAACCTCCCAACATTGTCCCTACTCACTTCCATTCTTTCAAAACTATTATAAATGTCCATTTTACACTCCTTCTTCCTACCATCTACCAAGACTAATCATTCTTTTATTCTTCAACAAGGTTGTGGGAACAAGTATTCTTAAAATTTGAATTGAAAATTATGTCTGGGAAAGAGAAAGCCCCCAATGATCCGAATTCACCTTCTTAAAAAAAAAGGGGGGGAAGGATGTGAAGGAAGATCCCAATTCGGTGGCCGATGGAAGGTTCCATTACTTAGTGGCCAATGGAAGGTTCCATTGCTTAGTGACCCTTGAAAGGTTCCATTATTTGGTGGCCCTTGAAAGGTTCCATTGCTTGATGGCCCTTAAAAGGTTCCATTGCTTGGTGGCCCTTAAAAGGTTCCGTTGCTTGTTGTCCAACGGAAGGTGAAGGAGAAACACCTTTTCACCTTTTCTCACTTTCCCCCCAACAAATTTTACTTAAACCTTCAATTTTTTCCCTTTGACCTTAAGGTCTTACTTTACCATGGTTCTAGGCCATTACTTACGCATTTCATTCCTTTTCCTTGACCTATAAATTATAACTGCGCATCTCGATGTAACAAGTCTTCCACACATTCATTATCGATTTGATTTTGATTGAAGATCTTATTTTTTTCCTTTCCTTGATATTATGGCGTCGCGGATGGTCACGTTTTACAGGCCCCAAGCCGCTCAAGTGAATGAAGAACTACCTCCGAAGTCATCTTTAGATTTGACACTGACGCAACATCCTCGTGATGAAAATCCCAAACCTCGAGAGGTGCACGCTCGTTTCGAAGTTGAACCCCTTCGAACCTAACACTATCGTATTTCTCCGAACTCTCGCACCTTGGTGATCTTGTTGCAAGTCGACCTTATTTCTAGTGATGAACCTAAAATCATCTATGAAGGTTGTTACGAAATTGAAGACAATTCTATCTTCGCATGGTCTTTAATTCTCAATGTTGGACATTATTGTTGATTGTGCGGTTCGATTCATGAACTACCTCCTAACAACAAAGCGGACTACTTAATTTGCATTATTCGACGCCTCCTAGATTTCCTACAGTTATGAACCATCACTGTGGCACAGCCAAGGATTCAACATGTTACTGCATCTCTTCGTTGAGCTTACCCATAATTTGAATAAATGTTTCATTCATTATGAAACTTTTGTTGCCATTGCCACACACTCACACTATTTATTTAACCATCACGTTGTCTTGAATTAATCTTATGTTTATAAGGTTTGATTATCATTCTATCTCTATTGGACCTTTCATTGACACCCTTCAATGGCTTCATGAATCTCAAACATCCTTAATATTTGCTAAATTTTAAAACAAGATGAATGTTTTGCTGAACACCACAAATTTTGGTGTCTGCTTCTACCCCCAACCCTCTAGAGATTTTCACCCTTAATTACGCAACTGAGGTTCTAAAACTATGGGTACCAACTTTTTTCTGAAGAAAAGAACTAACCCAACATCTTATTCACCAATATTGTATTTCGAAAAAAAAAACACCCTCCGTGCAACACTACTAGAAATTTTGTCTTTTGCAACTTGTCTTATGTAACTAAAAAATCTCACATGCAACTATTTTGGAGTTGCATGCGACATGTGTAGTTGCATGCGACATTTTTTAGTTACATAAGACAAGTTGCAAAAGACAAAAATTTTAATAGTGCAACTATGCGCATTCATCATTCATTATTCTAATTTAAAGTTACCAAAAACCCATAATAATTTTACCACACTCGAATACCCCTGATGTAATTCTTAAAATTTGAAACTACCGCACATGATTATGTTGGTATGGCTCACAACATTCAACCATCCATTTAGATTGAAAAATATATTCTCATCATTTTTAGTTAATTGGAATTTTTCATGCCAATAATTAATGATATTATTGTCAATATTGTTGTCATCTGAATCAAAAATAAATGTTTGTTCTTTTCTTTGTAGGATTTCAGTGGATTATTATTTTGGATATTTTTAGTTATGTTATGTTTTGAAATAGGTTCCAACATTTATACCGATCATTTTTTGAAGTTAGTTTTGTTTATGTCTTGCATAATAATATTTTGTAGGATTATGAATCCATTTATGGATCATAGATCTGATAAGGTTATGTATATGGTGTGCATATTTAAACACACATTGTTAGGTGGTTGCCAAAATAGGTCTATGATTAAGTTGTTTAACGTTTGTTCTTGTGCTTTGAAGTCTATGAAACAAAAAGTTGAAATAAATGGCAATTGATATCTATTGATTATGAATGTTTTAAATGTGTTTCATTCCAATATGTGACGGTGATATTGAAAATTCCTTGATATGGGTATTATTGGTATGACATTTTTAGGAAGGCCTTTTGGTCTTATGTTTTATAGTTTGATGTTGTTTTCTATGAAATCATTAAAATTGACCCAAACATTTATGGGGGGATGCATTGTAATGTTTTTTTTATCCATTTAGAATCTATGAGGGAATATATTATTAATGTATCTAATGCTTCCATTTACAATTCCTAACTTAGAATATAATTTTTTTGTCATAATGACTTTCTGTCATGGATGCCAATGTCATGGGGTTCATTCCTTTGAATGTTCATCCATAACTTGTATTGAACTTGTACCTAGCTTTTAGTTTAGTTTTAGTTCTCTTTTGGTTAATTTTTAGTTAAATCTTAATTCACTTATAGTTAATTTTTAGTTAATTCATAGTTAAGTTCTAATTAAATCTAAGTTAACTTCGAATTAACTCCTAATCAAGTTCAAGTTAACTCTTAGTTAATTATTAGTTAAACTCCTAGTTAACTCATAGTGAACTTTTAATTAACTCTTAGTTAAATCCTATTTAACTTTAGTTAATTCCTAATAGACTCCTAATTAAGTCTGAATTAACTTTTAGTTAAGTTTCAATTAACTCATAGCCAACTCTTAGTTAAGAAGGTGTTCAAAAACTTTTTTACTTAATGCACACATAGAAGCTTGCTTGGAAATTTTGTTAAGTTAAGTCCCCAAAGGGGTATAAATATAAATAAAACCCTTCATTTCTTTCAGTCTATTTAACATTGATATTAGGCACAATCTTACACCATAACTTTGTCATGTTCTTTTCATGTTCATATTTACATATGTTAGCATAATAAAAATATGTTTTCATGTTTGTCTTGCACATTTCGGGTTCTTGTTCTTAGTTCTTGTGTTTTTATTTTTTAATCACATAATCTTGTTTTGTTTCTAGTTTGAAAATCAAACTTAGACTTTTCCTTTAACCTTTGTTCTTGTGATTTTTCGTGTCTTTAACACTTTCATTCCTCTATGGAATTTAAGGAAAGGTGTTAAACATTGAATTTTACTTGTGGACACTATTTGTCTTATAATGCATTCGATATCATTACGCATTAGACCTTTTTTGTACATGTTAGTCGCAACAATAATGTAACATTTTTTATTTGATGTTTTTGAATGTATATCTATCATGTAATGGTTTATGACATTTCATAATTTGTTAAGAAGAATCATGAAGGTCGGTGTCCTCCATGGATCATTTAATAAGTTGACATTTAAATTAGACAGAATGTGGGTCTTTAATCAATCAAAAAATTTAATTTTAGAATATTTCCAATTCGAAGGTTTTCTAAAAGGATAACATATTGAATGTATTTGTTTTATTTCATTTTCTTCGTTAAGATCATATTATTTGGTTGAATGTAATTTTCCTGAAGGCTTTTACCTATGATTTTTTTTGTGTTAATTTTGTGAATGTAAAAATCAATTATATGTTTGCTGAATATTATGGTGTGTCATTGGTTAGTGGAAATTGTAAAAAATCTCCCATGACATTATGTTGATTCTTCCAAATGGTAAAATGCTAGATTTTAATTTTTGTAATTTTAAATGTATTATGGCAAGCAAAATGCAACCTACCATATTCAATAATAATGAACTAAATATTGGGCCATATGTTTATGACTGAATTCAATTTGCTTATAATTATGTGTTTATCAGTTGATAATCCCAAATAAAAAATGTATTTTTTGTTCCATTTATTAATAAGGTTGCATTTGTAGTGTATGTTACAATTATGAATTTTTATTGTTTTTTTCATTTTCAAAAAAAATTCTTGGATAGCTTGGTTATCTGTGTTTACCAATACTTGTAGCTCTTCCTACATATTGTAATAATTGATTATTTGTTTTATTTGTAATGAAATGGCTTGTGAGTTATTTAACTTATAGTTTTCCTTTATGATGTGTGTAATGTGTAATGGTGCATAAATATTTGTTTCATCAATAAATGTTATGTTTTATTTATTTTTTCAATATTATATGATTGCATGTCATTAAATGGTAAGTGGCGTAGCTCAGGTTTTGTATTATCAATTGTATAGGTTATGTTTAATATGGATGTGAAATTTTTAGTATTAATTCATCAAGGTTTGATATTTGTGGAAGTTTCAAATCTTAATTCCATTTTTCGATCAAAATTTGAAGTTTGATAATAAAATTTATGTTGTGATTATTAAATTTTTCATTTTGTGTTTTTATTTCTATTGTTTCTAGATGTTTTGTTATTTAAATTACATAAATTTTATTACTTGTGTTATGTAATACATAATCAATTTATATTTGCTCAAATTGAATTCTATTTGTATGTTGTTGTTTTGTTCATTTATGTCATGGACGTTTTGTTGGAGTTTATTTTCAATATCATCATAAAGTGGATTCATTGCTGATTTTTCTTCTATGTTTTCTTTATCAAATTCAAGTTGTGGTGATTATATACTCAATAATCTATTTGCATTTCTTGATTCTTTACATTCATGTAAGATGCGATTTTTATTTTTATTTTTTTGCAAATCAATAAATGTTGGATACACATTATTTAGTGTCATTTCCCAATATATAGTGAAATCTAATTTGATGTAAAAAAAGTGTACATCATGTTGTAAATAAAATACAAATTGCTCAGGCATAATTTTCAAGGTTGTTTTTTTTATGAAGGTATTGTGTAACTTTGTAAAATTGAAGATTTTGGTATTTTGAATTCGTAAAGGCTATGGGTGTTATATTGAGCGTGTTCATTATTCAATCTATGACAAAAAATGTTGTTGATTTTATTTATCAAGTACTAGAAAATTCATATGGACATAGAAAATTAAAGTAAATAGGTTTGTGTTGGTAATCAACCGCAAAATTGTGTATGATATATTGTTGATTTGATGAGTTTTTATCAACTATGAAAATTTCATAATTGACATTAGTATCATTATTGTTTTCATTTTGAACATTTTGATTTTTTTCTTGTCCATTCGCCCATGTTGACAAACTATACCAAGGCATGTAATTCAAATCATGATCAATTATGTGTTTTGATAAGTTCAATAAGTAACCAATTGCTCTAATGGCTTTTTTTGTTTTTGACTTTCTATTGTATTTAAACAACTTATGAGGTGACGTCAACTTTTGTCGATAATTATTATTTGGGATTTCATTTATTGTTTTAATTTTTTGTACTATTATTTGCAAAATAGAATACATATGTGAAATGTAAATAAATGTTTTTGTGATGTAATATGTGTGTAATAAATCAATGATTTATTGTCTTTATTGGAAGTTGCTATAAATTTCAAATCATGGTTACATCTTGAAGCCAATAATATCCATGGATTTGCATTATTTAACTATGTATCAAATATTTTTATGTGTAAAATTTTCATATCAATGTGGAAATGAGTTTCATTGACTCAAAATTGAGGGAATCTATACATGCATATTTGTTTTGTAACATGCTGGATTACATACATGTCTATTACATATATTCATTAATTTATGAATGTCATTTTGGAATAGTTTTGTAAAGGTTTGTTATTCAAGACTTGGTGCCTTTCAGTGCAAGGATGTATGTTATCAAGATTCTCATCAATGCATTTTGTATATGTCATTATTGAACATGATTTTATATTGATTGATGTCTTGTGTAATTATATCATTTAAATAATTAATCATATTTTGTCGAAAAATCTTGTCATCATGCAATGTCTGTATAAATGTTTTGGGATTTGGATAATCATTAAGCCATAATAATGTGTTGATATGTAAACTGCCATTTTTTACAATTTCATAACATCCATAATGAACTTTTATGTGATTGAGAACACCAAAATTGTTATTAGATGAATTCTTTGTCTTTTTTACTTGTAACATATATTTGAAGATAACATTGACAATATCGTGTACAAATATAGCTTGAGCTTTTGGATTTATCGTTACATATTTGCATCTTTCATTTTTTGTTAGCATATTTTTGTAATGGAATAAATCGAGATTCTTGTTTTGTCCACTTAAAATTGTTATCAACAATGATAAATGAATGTGAGATTTAAAATGAAAAAAAGCTTAATCTGCCCATAAATTTTATCATACTAAAAATTTGGTCTTTTTATGTTGCATGACTACTTTCGGAAGCCATGACGTATTTACTATAAAATTTTAAATGTTGTAATAAACTACATATATATCTTTTGAAATTTATGTTTTGTGGGTTAATAATAATGTGATTGAAATTTATAGTTCGTATTTCATTGAAGATTTTTCTTTCATTCATGTTTGATGGTTTTGATATTATATGTTTCTATGACTCATGTTTTTATAATGTTCAATTTCATTGTATTTTTTTTTGTTGGTGTAGGTCCATGATATTTGTAAAATGTTCAACATTTGCAAGTTCAATATTTGTCAATTGGAACATTGATATCATTATTGACTATAGTATATATTTTCAAGCAATGTGTTTAGAACATCCATATTCATAGTTATATTTTTGTACATATTATATGATTCATTTTTAACCATGTGAGCCATATGGTTATGTACGTATAATAATTTGCAACTTTTAATTAATATTCTATAGATGGGTGTGAACTTCCAACAAAATGTATTGTAATAATAATGGATAATGATTCTAATGACAATGGTAATGTGTCTAGAAGTTTTATCGCACTTTCAAGATCTTGTGCAAAACTTACAATGTTTCCTTTGAGTACATGTTGACATGTTGTGCTCCCTTTATTGATATATCTCAATTTGACCAATATGGTACAACAACAATAACATGTTATCAATGTTTTTTCAATTTTGGTGATATTTTGGTGTGATGCCAATCCATAAACCATTGGATAATCCAAGTTTTGGCATTTTATTATTTTTCAACAAAGCATAATAGGTTTTAGATCATGAAAATTAATGTTCAATAGTTGAAATACCTTGATTTGGTGACAAGAGTCCTTCTAATTTTGGATGCACGTGTTTGGTGTTGTTCAATAATTCTTCTAGGATGAATTCAATATCATATTCAAAATGAAAATTGGATTCATCTTGAGTACATTTTTCATATGCCTTAATTTAAAATCAAAATTTGAAATATCACATATTATTAGTTCATGTATAAATTTATTTTCATTGTAAATGCAACAAAGTTGGATCTCTTTATGAAATTGTTGAATTGTTTTAAACAAGACATGTTATTATGTATGTTCATTTGTGGTGGAAAAACATTTAATTAATGTATTTTGCAATTATTTGAATAAATCTTTCGTCTTTTGGCATTAATTAATTTTTAAAATATATTTTTTCTTTTAATTCTTCTGAATTTGTTTTTCTTCACTCTTGCCTTTGGGCATTATTTTCATCTTATATATATATATATAGAGAGAGAGAAAGAGAGAGAGAGATAGTTTATTTCTTTTGTACTTTGAATTGTCATTATGAATAATTAGTTGGAATTGTACTTGTAATGAAACTCAAAATTGATTAAGTTGTTGTATTGAATCATGATGTTTGATATTTGATATGTGGATGTAAAAACATATGAATTATTTTGATTAAATGCACATGGAACAATATAATGATGTATGACATGTAATGGTGATTTGAACATTATAATGGAAATAGATATTCACATTAATAAATGAAATTTATAAATAAATGTGTATTTTTACCCAATTTTAAGAAAAGGTTTAGGGTTTAAGGTTTAAGGACATTGTATTCATATGATATATTTATGATTGTCATATCTTTTTTTATCAGGTTTACTTGATCTAGTAATTTAACTATTGCTAATTCTAAAGTTAATTAATGTCGTTTGAAAATGAAATGCCTCCAATATCTAATGTAAAATTTGATGAAAATTAGATCTCCTAAATTGATTGTGTTTCCATCAATTAATTTGTTATTTTTGTCAAAAATTGCAATTGTGTTAATGTTTTTTGAATTGCCATTTTGTATGGTAGTTTTTTATTTTTGCCACATTAGTTTAAGCAATTTTGAAGTTGTTAGTATGGTTTTTGTTTTTAATATATTTTTTTTTTAAATGAATTTTTAGTTGGCATGCCAAATAAAATCAATACATTTTTTCTCCATTGTTCATTCCATTTGGGTCTGATCACAATCAAATGAGCCAACAATGATGAAAAACTCAAAGATTGTAGTCCTTTTGTGGTCATTTTCACTTTCTCATATAAAGGACTTTTGGGATGAAATCTTTTGCAATATGTTACTAAAAATACATATATTTTTCAATACATCACATTTATTGTATTAACTTTTCATAAATAATTTAATTTTTAAAAAAAGTCTACAGATTTTACCAAATTTTGCGTTTTGTTTTGAAAAATTATATTAATTTCAAATTGTATAAAAATATAATAATTATTTTATTTTTATTTATTTATTTCATAAAATACAACTTTTTTTGAGATGTCATGTACATTACACCCCATTTACATGTAGTAAAGGATTTTTGAAATTTTAAAATTTTGTTTAGTAGATTTTTAATTTAATTTTTTTTCAAATTTCACAACTTTCAAATTGTGAGTGCTTTTTGAGTGTGGATAATCAATTAACATCTTTTCAATTTTTGTCTCATCAAAATTCCTTTAACAAAATAGTCTTTAATTTAGTAATTTGTAAAATTGATTGTTTTTGATGCAACTGTTGTTCAAGTTCAAAGGTCCTTTTATTAAAACCAAAACCCAATATATATATTTTTTAATTTTTTTAAAAAAATCTTCAACATTCATATTAATCATTCAACACTACATTCTATGATTAACATGATATTAAAATGGCACCACAAAAATATATCTAACAAAATTACAATTTTTATAAAGTTTTGGCAATTGGCCAATGTGCTTTTTGGCTTGTTTGATTATGATTGCACCCATTTTCATATTTTATTTTTATATTCTTTGATGAATTTTGGGTCATTCAAATAAATGTAAAATGTTGCATCTACATATGTGTTAGCAAATGACACTTGATTGTAATTTTTTCTTTCCCCCACCTAGCAAGATCATGTAGCTCCAATGAATAATGCAAAAGTTGCATCCTTTATTGATGACATGGTAATTTTTTTCATATTGATCATAGATACATTATCAAATGTTATATTCCTACCAAGAAATTTAATGATTTTTTAAAATTAATTATTTTTTAAATTAATGGAATTTATGTGTGTGATATGTTTGAATTTATGATTTTTTTTTGTATTATATAAATGTTTGCCATTTGGTATATATGTGACAATAAATATATGTCATAAATATGTTTAAAGTTTCTTTGTTATAATGAAAAATGATGCCATAATTATGAATGAACATTTATTTAAACATAACTTTTCATTTTATTCAAAGGATAACAATATAATGAAGGTGAATCATTCATCATCATATATATTATTGGAGTTAAATAAAAAAACATTTGTCTATTGTTATAATTTGAAAAGATGTGTTTATTTTATTATTATTTATGATGTATTTTTAAAAAATTAATAAAAAAATGGAATGTTTGAAATTTTTATTGATGTCAGAAAAAAAAAAGTTTGATATCTTTGAAATCAAGCAAATTTATTTTTCTTTTCAAAATTTCAATTTGCATAATCAGTTTTTCTTTTTGAAATGGGGAATTTTTTTTCACAAAATTTCATTAGGGTCAAAGTAATTTGTCATGAAGGTTTCCAAATCTATAATATGCAAGTCTTTTAAATTTGACAATGCTTCCAAGAGATGTAAAATTAAAAAATGAACTTGAAAATATTGGAAAGGATATGTATATATAATAGAAAATATTTACAATTTTTCATGGTAAAGCTCAAATGTAGAAGAGGGTTTTTTTTGGGATAACACTAAAGACTACACATCAATGTGCATTCTTGAGCAACATTCACATCAAGATTTCACGTGCCTTATGAATGGTCTATACACAATTGTTTTTGGTTTTTTTTCACTCTTGGCTATTGCAACTTGTTTGAATTGACTCCTTGAGGCTCTCAAGATTTGCCACAACCCAATCACACTAGTTGAGCAAATGCAAGCAACAATGCTACTGCACATTCACTAAAACAACAAAAATCAATTTCTAATTTATTACAACAACAAGATGATTAAGTTTTTGGCCTTTCATTTGTTGTCTAAAAGACGATGGATCCTTATACAATGATGATTTCACACCAACCCATCCATCACCCCTCCCCAAATTGACAAAAGAAGCAATTATTGCAAGTTCATCCATAAAAGACCAAAAGTTTTAATACATTCAATGTAGCCAAAAACATGAATGAACGAATAAAGGCCATTTCATGTGAAGCAAAATAGAAAAAAAATAGTGATGGAAGGAGCATGAGTTACATTGTCCATCATTAACTTTCTATCTCTCTCAAGTATCTACCTCAACAACCACAACAAGCAAGTTCAGAATTTACAATTGAAATCCAAAAGCTAAAAAGGAAAAAAAAAACCCAAGAGTTAAAAGAGGTGGAAAGTGGAAGAGCTTGGAGGTGATGATCATGGGGGTGAAATGAAGCAGGATCAAGCTTATCAAACAAATAACTAATGGAATGAGTTCACATGCAATAATTTTAATTTGGGTTGCCACATGTACATGATGAAGGATCGTTGTAACAACCAAGTAGGAAAACAAATATGCAATTCAAAAAGGAAGGAATAAGGTTGTAATGAAGAAGAGCAAGAGAACAAAAATGTAGTTCAAGAAGAAAGGAATGAGGTTGCAATGAAAAAGAGTAGGAGAACAAAGATGTAGTTTAGGAAGGAATGAAGTTACAATGAAAAAGAGTAGGAGAACAAAGATGTAGTTTCACGAAGGAAGGAATGAGGTTGTAGTGAAGAAGGAAAAACACCTAAACCATCATATGGAATATGATACAAACAATGAATTACAAAATTAAATGTCGAAATCTCTAGATGAAACCACCTTTATCGTTGTTGCCAAAAAATTTGGTGAAGCTTTTAGAAGTTATGAAGAAGGGAACGAGGGATGCAAAAATGGTCGGGTTCCACGTCAACATCATCTATTTGTTTTTGTTCTATATTCATTTGCTCTATGTTGTTTGTGAGTGAAAGGTTTGTCTCATTCTTTCCTTTTTTGTGAGAAATTCACTCCAAGATTTTTAATTTTTTCCGTTGTGATGGGGGCTCTAAATGGATTCTAAAAACCTTTATCTACAATAAGTACTAATGTTGTTGCTTTATTATGTGGTAGGAGAAGGAATTTTTTTCTATTATGGCCTTCTTGTTTCTTTCATTGCATTTTATGCCATATCGACATCATTCTCTTCTTTTCTTGATCAAATCTTTTTTTTTCTTTTCTTTTTTGCATCATTCGGCTATAAGTTTTCGGCCTTACCATTGTTCCAAACATCTTCCTACTATGCAACATCGGTCTCTACACATAAGACAAGTGCCTATCATGACTTCTTTCTTTCTTTGCTTTCTTATCCTATTTGTTTTGTTTGAAGCAACATTTTTTCTTCTTTTACTTCTTGATGGACAATTTGGAGAAACAAGATGATTATGTGGTCTTGAGTTCTATCCAAAGTGCATATAATGACAATATGGCAATTCTCAAGGCATTTGAGACATTTGCTTCCATATATACAAGCTCTAAGATTCTTATCAATGTTTCAAGTACCAAAATGGTTTCTTTCCTTTGAAGAAAATGGGAGAACAAGGACCTTGTTGGATAGGCTTAAAAAACACACATGCATACAAAACTCAATAGGTTTCAACAACAATAATGGTTGTTGTTAGGTTTAAGGTTCAAAGTTTAAGTTTGTGAAACAATTGTAAAAGTTTAGATTGATATGAAAAGAAATTGGATTGAAATGAATTTTAAGGTGTTTTTTTTCATGTGTACATGAACTAATAAGATGTGATCCGAAACAAACGAGGTGTAGGAAACATCCTTAGTATCTATAACCAAAACTGCATTTGGACCAACTTGTATTTTGTGAATTCTTTCCTTTCTTGTGTGTTTTCCATATTTGATTTTTTTTGTGAACTTTGGTGGGTTGTTGTGATAGTGAAAATTTCATTGCAGGCAAGGTTTCCATTCCCATCAATCTTTTGTCAATCCTCCTTTTGAACATTGTTGAAAGTAGTATATAACATGTTCTCATGGGTTACTTTTGGAAATTTTAAGTAAGATGAGTTTGTGTCTCTTCCACCCATTATTCTAAAAGGTTCGGTAACAATTCTAGGTCTAGTATGCTTCTCTTCTACCCTACACAACAACATATTTTTTGGGTGTTGGTTTTAGGAAGACAAGAATGCATAAAAGCTCGTAGGGGTTTTTGATGGTTTTTCTTGTAGGGAATGGGAATGGCAGAACTTGGATCCTTCTAGAGCTTTGGCCATCTCAAAAACTCAAAGGGTTGGGAAATTGAAAAGAAGTGGTTAGTTGATTGTTCAAGATTTGGTGACAATTGATTTGGTATTTGTTCATGGCGATGGTGATTTGTTTCTAGCTATTTTTTATTTTTTAAAACAAATCTTTAGTTGTTGTATGCTCAATTTGACCTTTTATGTTGTCTCTCCATGGGCATAAATTAGGTTATGAACAAAATGAGTATTGTCAATGTAGCTTGTTGTTCTGCCAAGAATTCACCAATGTTGAACCCTAAGGTCAATATCACACACATTCATTAATTTTCTTCAAAAATGTTGCATGTGAAAGGGAATGTCATAAGAGTAAAACTTTCATATAAATTGGTGACTAGAAAACAACATATCATGGTTGTGTTGGAGATTGAAAATTGAAATACAAATAAATTTGTTACTCTTTTGAAAAAGTTGTTTCATATGCAATGACATACCTAGCAATGTCAAAGGGGTACATTCAAATAATAAACTTTAATAATGATTTATTATAAATATTATTCACTTTTATGAAGGATTCAATTTGACAACTTTAAATTACTACACCACATTCCACACAACATTTCATGTTTTGAAACATATTTATAGTATTATAGTCATGGTCACAAAATTAGCAAATGTCCCATTAATTGACACATTAAACTCAATAATAAACATCCTTTATTAATGTCATTTGGGCTCCATGTTGTCATGCACTACTAGTGACGACAAATTGATGAAAAAGATAACTTAATTTTGTATAAATTTGTTCCATTTGAATGATTTAATATTAAATAAATTTAGATAATGCAACTTGAATTAAATGCAACTCAATTGAATTTGATTTGAATTCAAATATATTGAATGAATTTGTATTCGATTCAATTCACATTCAATTGAGTTTAGATTGAATTGAATTGAATTGTTTTCAATCAAATAATGAAAAGGCACATTTTAATTTGCATTTTCATATCCTAGTTACAAAATGTTTTCATAATTGTCAATTAGGCCATGTTCAAAATTGTCATGGTGATGACCACTAATGGACCATATATTTGTTTCATCTAAATTAGTTATGATTATCATTGTCACTAGAATTCTAATGTAAATGGCATTCACAATATGGGTAAGGTGATGTAAAGCATATAACTTGGAACTTCCTACCATATCACATTGCTTAAACATACATTTTTTTGCCAAAAGCTTTGCAATATTTTACAAATAATTACAATTACAAAACTTTTGTGCAAAAAAGTAATGTGAAATGATTAACATCATTACCACACTTGTATTTAACTATAACTATGCTTTGAATTCCATATATATGGAGCTATTTTCATCAATATAATATAAAGAATGACATTTGAAATCATTTAAATGAAGACCATGTATAGTACAAATAAACACATATATGCAAACGTGTGCATCAATATTTAGGAATATACTTATAAATGTGGATTTGACCAAAAGCAATTTTTTGTGCCTATAGGATTTGGTCCATGAAGATGTTTGCTAAAATAAAAAAAGTTGAAATATCTTTTAAACTAATTAGTTCCATTTGGAATTTCTAGATTGATATATTGTCCATTTAAAGTTTTTTGCACAATTGTGACACTAAGTCAATATGTTATTTTGGACCCATCTTTCATTTGTGATGCATATGTTAAAAAATCTTCATGTTTGATGGAAAATGGGGGGTTGAGGTGAAATTATTGAAACGCGAATTGTTGAGAATTTTTCATAAAATCTCTTTTCAATGGGGATTGTTTTACACATTGCAACAAAGGGATCATACATTTTTTAAATCCAAGGGATGGAACCAAGCCCATGATGTTGTCATTTAACACATTCAAAATGTTTTGATAATTTTTATCATTTTTGTGTGCATCCTAAAGGCATTTTATCTTGTGTTAATTTAATATCAACAAGTAATGTGTGGTTGCTAGGTTTCTTCAAAGGATCTTATTGCTCATTCAAAAGAGTGGCCATGGTGGGGATTTATATCTTTGTAAGAAGCTCCTTTCTTTGGTCATTCAACTAAAATGAAATATGTAATTTTTCTTGCATGCACCCAAAAAAATCAACACCAAGTATGAAATCATGATCATGTTGTGGCAAATGCAAAATATTTTGATTAATATCATGTAGGAAATTGATAAAAAGGTGAAGTTCCCATAAATTGTTTGGCAATAAATGCTAAGAACCTCCACACATGTGAGTTGGAACTAGTGTAAAGGCTTTTTTAGGCCTTCGTATGAGTTGTGATTGTATGCTTTCAAAACATTACAAATTGTTGATTTGGTAATCATTTTACAAAACAAACATGGGTGCAATTTGGCCTCTTGCAAAACTAAATTTAAATCAACTTTGCTTTCACGTTTTCATATTCTGGTAGGAGGCCCAAACAAGCATCATGCTTAATTAACAATATTGATCAACCTAGTAGGTTTGCTTGAATGCAACATGGGATGTTCTTACAAGTACATTTTTTGGGCATATATCTAGTGTGTTAGGTGTTGTATCGTTTTTGAAATTGAATATTTAACATCCTCCACATTTATAATACTTCAAGTGGAGAAACAATATCTAAATTAATATGCCATGGAAAAATAAGATCTTCTAGTATATTCATATTCCTATGCAAAACCTTAGGCTTTCCTTGAGGCACTTTGATTGGTGAGATTCTTTTTGTACAATTAGCTTTGCCCATTCTTTTTGGAAGGTCTCCCAACCTCTCTCATCCAACTAAGCCTCTTGATTGGTAGGTTTGGTGTTTGTTTTAATTTATATTCGAAGCACTTTAAAGTCTTTCCCCCAAAAAAAGGCCATGTGAGTATAATGATTATTGAGTGATGATTCAAACTAATGACTAAAAAAACATTGCTCTCATTAAAAAAAAAGAACCCCCCATTCATCATAACAAGAAATAAAAAATGAACGTGAAATTTGCTTCAATTACTATTCAACGACCAACATGAAGTTGATATGCTTAGCAAAAGCAAAGCTTGGACCCAAGCATTTTCTATGCATCAAAGTTTTTGAACTTATACGATTCCAGCATATGATAGAGTGGGAGTGTTGGAACTACCCAATAGTCATGCTAAAAGTTGTTGGGCTAATGTCATAGCAACAACCAACCGTCATAGATTAGCTCATCAACTCTTTCCCACTAATCTTTATTTAGAGATTAGCTCTTCAATCATGTGTATATTGGTCTACTTCTACTTATATTATTTTAAACAAAGCTTTCATGCTCAGAATCATGTTCAATGCACATGTTCACATGAGACAACAATTCTGAACTATTGCACTCTTATTAGTTTCTTCTTCCACAATCTTCTCTCTCTCTCTCTCTCTCTCTCTCTCTTTCTCTCTCTCTATGTTTGTCATAATTGCCACATGATTAGTTGTGTACTTAGTTGTTGAATTTTCAATCTTATTCAAAGTTTTTGGTGTTTGGCCAAAAGGCTTAAGATATGGGAGATGTTTGTGCTTCTGAAAAGCAGATATGCCTGCCAGGTCTTGATGCTTCTTCACAAACTGACTCCATCAAAGCATCATAATATATGACTCTGAATGGTCAAGCGAATCTTCCTCTTGGGAAAATGGATGGAAGCTTTGTGGAGTGTTTGTTTTTCCCTAGTGGATTGTGCCCATTCCTATCTGTTAGGTGAGCATTGTCACTTGCTCATACAAGGGGAAGGGGAAGGGGGAGGGGGAAGCCAAGTATTCCCTTCCATTGGAGGTGGGGCCAATGGCCCATGGGTTCTTATGTAGGTTGGCACCTGGGCAGCCAATCACATGATGATGATGATGATGATGACATGCTACTAACCCTTGGCAACATAGCAAGGGGAACCAAGGGAACATCCCGTTCCCTTGCATAAATAGCAAGGGGAACCAACGAATGAAGTTGGTTTAAGTGAAGGGAACAACTCCCCTTGAATGGAAGGGAAAGGGCTCATAGCTACAACCAGTTCCTCATCCAATTTGGAACAAAGGACCTTACCCATCATCAGCATGGGCTGCTGGCTGTAGTAGTAGTAAGTAGTAAGTAGTAGCAAACAAAAGGCCCCACCAGTCCCAGGGGACCTGTCTGTCTGTCTTTCTTTTGAGCAGAAAAGACAAGTAGGGTTAGGCTAAGGCTACCCATATGGGCCAGTTGTGAACAACTACTACTATATACTACTACTTCAACGGTTTTCTTGTTGTGCCTTCTTCTTCTTCTTCTTCAACTGCCCAACTGGCCCCTCTTCTTACATCTGATATACAATACCTGTTGCATACAACAGGTTTGCAACTGTGCTTGACTTAGTCACACACAAACTGTGACTTAACATGCAGTAGTGTTCACATTTCTGACACTATTTTCCTCTTTACTTCTTGACTTGTTCAGGTTTCTCTTATTGTAAAGCACTGGCTCTTTTTTTCTTTTTTTCTTTTTTAAAAGTTATTTATTTATTTATTTATTTATTCCCTTTGCTACTTTATTGGCCTTGGCTACCAAGGTAAGGATATTGTGTTTAGATTCATTATAGAGTATTATAGTAGCTTATGGGATTTTTATAGGCCCCTACTAGGTAATCTAGGTCTATAGGTCTATTTTTATATGAGGATTTTTGGAAGATGATCATTTTGGCTTGTGTTGAAACTTGAGATTAGTCATAGAGTTATTATGATATCTTGAAGGATTTTGGTTTCTTTTTTTTAGAGGATTTTTTTTTAATTTTCTTTTTGATGATTATATTTTTTTTGCATGGTGAAATATTTGAATTTTCATAATTCTTCTTTTGCCTTAAAGATACTTATTAATGTAAATTGGGCAAGGCCATCATAGTGACCCACCCCTTTGTTTACAATTGTGAAGCAGAATAATATATCTATGGGCTCTTTTACAAGTTGGAGGATTTCTTTCACTCTGTAGACCATCCTCCTCTTGGCCCCCTTCCTTTTTTTTCTCTCTCTCTTTTTTTCTTTTTTCCTTTCTTTATTGTCAACATTTCCTTACATTTCAAAGAAAAAGGTAAAATGAAAAAAATGAAAAGAAAAATGTCAGTCCTTGTTGTAAGAAAAGGGTGGCCCTAGAGGCCCTTCAACCCATGTTTTGAGGTCCCTAGGTATGAGGACTCTAGGGCTATCTCATGCTAAGGCACCTCAAAACATAACCGGTTCCTTTATGGAAATTGGTGGCGTGGTGCCATTCCATTGGCGGAGAGGTCTCAGGTTACAACCCGTAATCAGGCTGCTCTCGCCAGTTACGTAGTCCATAGAAGGGCCTCCGGGGCTACCCTTATCCTATAGGTTAAGTACTCATGCAATCGACCTAATTTGGGTTGGTGATGAACGATCTCATACCGGCCATGTATGCGGTTACGAGTCCCGTGACATTCATCCAACTAAAGTTAAGCTCTACATGGGGTCGGTTTGTCTCTTCCTAACGGGTAGTAATCCTAGGGTTAGGTTCCCTAAAAATACGGTGTTTAGAGAAGCTATGACCCTTGAATTGAATTTTGCCATTTGAGCTTGTTTTTATTGTACCTTGCGAGTAGTGGTTTTAATTTTGTTTGTGGTGTAATATTTTTGTGATTTTGTGAAAAGTATATTGAGAAGAGAATAATATTTTGTCAACAAATTCCCTATTTTTACATTTAAAATTGTAAGAAAAACAACGAATTTTAAAATTTTAAAATTGCCACAATGGCTATGATTCGAAAGTGTGCTTAAGATTTTCTACTTTCATATTTTGAATAACACTAGAGTTGATTAATAAATATGCATGATTTGCACTTGATTAACATCACAATGTTGAACAAAACAAAATAAAATTGCTTGGGATTGGGGAGAGTTGGACCTTTAGCGAGTGACTTTGTCCTATGAGTTAACTATGAGCAATTTGTGTTTGTTGATACAATAAAATGTCTCCAATCTTTTCATACCCACCATGAACACCCAATTCAAAATTGGGATAGATTATAAGAATTGATAGGGATGCAAATAAATCTCTTTTGGGAACTAGCCAAAATTCCAATTTTTTGGTTTAAGATTTAAGTTGCAAATTTTCCCGGTCCATGCACAAAATATGGTTTAGCCTTGATTTGCCACTTTTTGGTCTTGGACCCTCATCTAAAGGCTATGGGTCCAATTTATGTCTCTGAGCCAATAGTATTGCTCTATTTCATTGGACCTTGGACCTAGACCCTCATTTTAAGTGGCCCTTATCATACATATGTGAGAATTGAAAGTTACAATTCATTTAACTTGAACTCTCTTGATGGCAAAAGGTTTGCATGTGAATGGCAAAAGGTCAATTGGGCACAAGATATTAAATATCCCCCTACAAATTTTAGGTGAGTTACGTTGTGACTTGTGCACAACGACCATTTTGGATGAAAATTTGCCTATGCAAAAACAAAAAAGAAATAGACAACATATGACAAGGCCATAGTAAAAAAAACATTGTATTGCAAAAATCATCTAATGCTATTGCCAACAAGTTTTAGGATTGGCATTTCTTAGAGAGCCTTAAACCTTAAATTGCCGCTCTACCTTTCATTGTCACCATTCCCTCACCACCATTGCTACCATCATTATTGAGCTTTTACATCTCCCATCTCTTTGATGAAATTGCCAGCACATGGTGATGTAATACAAGATAATAATTGTTAATCACATTTTTAGAATATAAGGTTTCACACAATGGAGGTAAAAATTTAGTGATTTTGTAGAACTCAAGGTTGCAAATCAAATTTGTAGTTGTGCATTTGACATTGTTTTGGCAATCAAATGAAATTTGAGAGCTTGTGGTTAACCTAAGGAGATATGGCATACAAACAAACAAGGTATGATAACAAGGATGATATACGAACCCTTTTGGGAACCCTTTGGATAAGATTTGGTAATTAATGACATATATTCATTATTGTTTACTCTTTGAGGATTTATATGTTTATATATGTTTTGGAAATTGAAATCCATACATGGTGTTTGTTACCATTACAAACACATGTGTGATGAGTATTGAGGATTCAAATTTTTAAAGAAAAAAAGGATTATTTTACCTTTTTTTAGTTTTGATCTACAAATTCTACCATTGTTTTACAAGAATGCAATATCAAAATCTATTATTCTATTGAGCTAGATTTTATTTACAATTGAAAGGCAATAATATGTAACATAATTTCTATTAGGTTCATGTCTAATATGTGCATTTTTTAATTCCTAAAAAACAGTTCAAATTTCCCAAATGTTTGAAACAAAACATGAATTTGGAAACTAAAAATTTACATTTAACTTGTGAAGTGAAAAAAAAATAGATGAAAATGTGTTGCTCTATTTCAAATTCGAAACAAAAAACTTGTTTATATGTCTAAAATTTTATTATAAAACTTTTATAACAACTTTGGTTTAAAATTAAAAGACTTCTAGTTAGTATAACCAATAAAAATGTAACTAATCTACAAGTCATTATTTGTATCAATCCTAATTTGTAACCTAATACTAATTGTTGATATGCAAGTTACTAATCCCTACTCACCACCCCTTAACAAAAATACCCAAAGGGGTTCATATATGTATTTTATGATTTTAGTTTTTGAAAAAATGTGAGGTTATGGAGTTTGTAATACATGTATGTTCTTGATTGTGGCATGTGTTGATTATGTTCACAAGTTGTAGGTATTGTATGAAGTAGAAGAAGGGCCATGCATATGTGAGAGTTCATATTCCAAAAGCTAAAACAAAGATGAAATAAATGCCCAAGGATGTGAATCTCCTTTACCTCTATCTTTTATGATTTTGCTTTGTTTTTTGTAAAAATGTCAAGTTATGCAATGTGCATATTTTTGTTCAATGTGGCATATGTTTTTTTTATGTTTGTAGATTGTGACGTTTTATTATGTAGGAAGTGCAATGCATGGGAGGTTTGTGTAAAACTAAAGAAGTTATAAATTGCATCTAATTTGTGTGTATTTGTGGTTGTGGATTGCTTAGAATGTCAAAACTATTCAAATAAGAGGCGAGTTGAGAAGCTTTCAAAAATAGCAAGAAACTCAAGGGAAATTTTTTTATATCTTGAAGTTGTTGATGTTGTTTTGAAACATGTCATGTAAACTATAGTTGTGTAAGAAGGTCTTATTATTCCACTATGCTTTTGTGAGCTAGGGTGCATGTCTATAATACCGGTAAGTTAATAAAACAATATAAGATAACAAGGAAATGATGGAAAATGTAGGTGATTATGGCACAATGAGATTATCAAAGAAAAATAGGGAGGAAATTGACAATTCAATGTGCTGAATGGACTCATGAATGTAATAAAGTTCAAAGTTCTAGGTCTATTGAAAGAAGGTGTGATGTTAGTGAATAAATTAAAATATGAATATTATATATTATTTTGGGGGTGGGGCACACATGTTTTAAGTTTGATTAAACGTAGTGTGTGTTGGGAGAAAATAAGGGGAGCTCTTGGAAAAACTTTCATTGCAAAAATGACATGTTAGAAAATGGATACTGGAAGTCGGAACTTTGAATTGACTAGAGAGGGCAGATGAACCCAAGAGGAAACATTGAAAGATTTTATCCATGCTATTTTTGCGTATTTTAGGAATATATAATTGATAATATATTTAGTTGTAGAATATCAATCTTTATTTCTAATGGCATGTGATAAGATCTAAGACATTGTTGTGTATTGTTTACATCTGATGTTCATTAACTTTGTGATATGTATTTGCTATGCATTTGCATTTATTATAAATTGCATACTCTTAGGTCCTCATTTTTGGTCACTTATCAAGATGCAAATAATGTGTGATGAACATTGAAGAAGTCATAAAGATGAAAAAAAGATAGACATGTTCTTGATTTACCTTTGCTTCTTCTTTTGGTCGTGGTCTTTTTAAAGAAAAACTAACGTCATTATATATTTCCTTTGTTGTGTGCATGTGGGTTGTGTTTGCAAGCATTTTATTGTAAAAGGTTTACATTTTGATGATTATATGATCCTTGAGGAAAGGGGGGATGAGTATGAGAACTCATGAATTGATATTTTTTTATAGTTAATGAACAATAGGCAAAAATTAGTGGATGATGTATAGAAATGTGAGATGATCATTGGTGATTCAAAAAAACCAATGAAAAGAAGAAAACTGGCATAAACTAAAAGTGTTTGTTTGACATCTAATTTTGTGATTATGTTTCTTTTCAAAGTTGTAAAATGTTTATTTTCTTGTTTATTTTTGTAAATCTATGAGAAAATTATAGTATAAATAATCTTCAAACTATTGTAACAAGGAATAAATAAGAATATGAATTATTATTATAAATATATTGATATGAATTTACGTAGAAGTAGAAATAACTCAAATTTGCATGAATCATGATCAATTTTTTTATCAAAAAGGCATGTACCACAAATAATGGGAATGATTAAATAAAATTTTATAAAATCTATAATGTAATTTGGCAATAGAATAATGCACATAGAATTTTGAAGACAAAAAAATCTACCCAAGGTACTTCAATATTTTTGTGAAGTAAATAAAATTAGAAGTTCTAAAACACATTTGAAAAATCTTAAAGTGGTCATCTTCTTGAAAACACTTCAAAAAATGATTAACTATTTTCAATATTTCATAACTACTTATGGTAACCATATTTTATAGTTTCTAAGTTATTTTCAATTTCTAGTTTCTATAGGTGGTTTTTGTACCTAATTAATACCAAGGTATTATTTCAAATTTGTCCTTTTAACAATTTTGTTTACATGTGTTTCATCACAAAGGAAAAGCTAGATGAATATAACAAATATGACAAGGAATTCAAGATTTATGAAAGCAAAGCAAAGAAGATTTTTTTTTCTTTTTCTTCACCTTTGTTTTATATGGTTTTTTTTTGCAAGTATGAGTCTTTAGATACATTTTGATTTATTGTTATACAATTTGTTATCTATGTTTGTAAACATATTATTATAGAGGAAAAGCATGATAATTGTTGAACATCGAAAGGATGATTTCATGGTTAATGAAGACAAGGAAATAGATGATGCACATTCAACATTGTAAGAAATAATAATGATGAAGAAGTCAAAATAAAGGAAAAAAATGGAAAAAAGGTCTTTGTTTTGCCTTTGTTTTTATGTTTTCTTTTTTTTCTTTTTGCTACTCTTCTATGTGATGGATAGTGGAGATCATGTGTAGGTAATACTAGTTGCTAAATCTTAATGTGTAACTATGAAGTTGTAGGGAGGATGCATTTGGAAATTGGAAAAGTTTTTGGTGTCATATGGATGATGACCTAAAACTTAGAAGGTACTTTACTAGATACATTATGATTCATAATATCATATTAATACTATACAGTAGATAATAAACACATTAGAATTTAATATTCATATAACATTTACACTAACAAGGCAATGGTGATCACCAACTTCCCAAATCTATCTTTAAGCAATGGTGCAATGAATTCCTTCCATGAACATATATAAGTGTAAAACATGTTTTGTCATTCATGCAAGAATTTGAATCATTGTATAGATTAATGAAACAACAATCCAATTGATTCATTCCATCCATATGCAAGTGTAAAATGTGTTATATATGTCATTGATTTAAGAATTTGAATTGTTGTATTTAAGTGAAGCAATGGTGCACTTGATTCCTTCCATCCATATGCAAGTGTAAAATGTGTTTTGTCATTGATGCAAGAGTTTAGATGTGAGATTTGAATAATTGTATCTAAGTGAGGTAATAGGTTCCAAGTTTTAGCTTAGAGGTTGTAAGTTGAACTTGCAACTTGTGAAGTTTACTAGTTGAGTTTGGGGTTGCACATTTGCTTTCTATTAACCTTGTTTGGTGCTTTAGGTAGCCAAATCTATTCTTTTTGTAATCACCTTGTAGCCAAATGCACTCCCCTACAATGCACATGTCATCAATGTTTTTTTATCACCTTTAGTATGGTTCTACTTAATATATGGACATTTGTTAATGACAACTCATTAACATAACCATTTAAAAAAAAAAAAAAAGTCACTAAAATTTAATTTCACCTCATAAAAAACATTTAGCCAATTATGTTAATTTAAGTTTGAATTATGTAATCATTGCCTATGTGGTGCTCACATGGTTTGATTGGGTGCAAATTTTAACTAAAATCAATTTGAACACTATTACTTATAAGCAAATGAAACTAGTCTATTGTTAAAATTGTCCCCCCCTTCTCCTAGGAGGTTTTTGGTTCAAAGTTGAGGAATGGTAATACATGCATGACATTTTTTTGCTCTTGCATTTAGCAAGACAATTGTTCACATAGAGGTCATGACTTGAGCAATGCCTAACCATGCATTGTCGTTTGGAAAATGTGTACGGGATGTCTAATGTCCCCCCTTCAATTGATGATTTTTGTTTTCCCTATAGGGAGTGTTTGAACAAAATAAAAAGAAAAAAACTTTGAGTGTTTTACATATAATTTACTACCAACTAGAGACCTAATTAGTTTAGGTGTCTAATTATAGAAATTGTTTTAGGATTTTTCCTACATGGGACAAATGATCATTTTTGGTTTTGCTAGTTCCATTCTTAATGTGAATCAATATTGGGGAACATTGCAATGATTCAAAATAACAATAAGGAACATCAATTAGACTTTTAAATAGGTGATGGTAAAACTTGTTACCACCTAACAAAACCACACCTCACCTTATTAGGCTCCACATGTTCATAAGTCGCATGTTGGACATAACACAATCTATAAGTGCTCACACACATGGTCATTTATACATCCTTCAAGGAAAAATTAAAATGAAGTACTTGGAAGGTTTGTGTTATTCTAAAATATTCAAATTTTAAAATAATATTTTTTTGTGTTAACTATGTTAAAAATTACCCAATTGATTAAACCAATTTTAAGCTCATTTTGGTTATTCTAATTTTCACCCAATTTATTAAACCAACCAATTGTTTTGTGGTTATAGAGGTAGCCAATGACAACTAGACATTTCATGTATGGTAAAAGCTTGGGGTGGGGGACATTCTTGAAATGTGGCATTGAATGAACTTGATATTTTGTGTCATTAAATATGGGTTCTACACTAGTATTGAATTGGGTAGAAATAAGACTTACAATCACTAAATTAGAAAGAGTAGCTATGTACACAATGGAAATAAGCATTAGGTCATATCTTCCACTACATAGACAATACAATATATGTAAATTGAATTTTTGTGTGGATGTAGGTCCTAGGAATTAAGGTGATTACAAGTGCATCAAATGTAATTATAATTTGCATTGTTATTTAAACTTAGGATTTAGAGTAGAATTGTGGGGTTTTAGCAATTTGGTGGGATTTGGGCATTGTTGGTTGTTATGTTGGTTATTGTATTTCTTGGAACTTGCATAATCCACAAAAATTAGTTGTTATACAAGATGTTGATGCCAATATATGACTTGGTGTTGGTCTAGTTCTTCTAATACTCATGCAACACTAATGATAAAACCTCATTGGTGAACCTTGCATCATTGTGAAAAAGGAAAGATATTGGAGCAAAGTCACCAAAGGGTTTTACTTTGGCAACAAGGAGAATGATGTCTTTTGCACACCTTGTGCGAATGTTGCAATTATTGTAGGGTGTTAAGGGGGGCTACCCATGTATGCCCCCTTGGTTTAACGACCTAAAAGATATAATATTGGACTTGTAAGATGACAAAGAACCAATCAAAAAAGCAAAAAAATTGGTGAACATCATCACAAATGTGAAGATGGTTAGGCAACTTAATTCTCCATGGTTGAAATTATCATGAGGAGTAGCAATATTAAACTCCAACATGTGAAATGTTTTGTTTGTGAATGACAATTTGAGTATGAGATTTTTTGTTAGCACCATGTAATCTACCAATGTGGAAAAGCATGTCAAAAAGATAAAGGTTTTGAAAAACTTGTCACAACTTGGAATTCAAATTGGAATGTGATATGCCAACAAGTAATGTCTACATGTACAATTTAATGAGTTAATTTTTTCCCACATGAATCATAACACAATGCTTGATCAACAAATATAGGGAGGACTAAAGGATGAATGAGGTTGCAAGAGGCAAAAGTTTGTCACCATCTTTCATCTTTTCAAACGAGGGACATTGATGTGGGAATATGAAGTTTTAAAGTCTCCATTTTAGTTTTTGGGGATCCCAATGATGACCAAAAAGCATTAGTCAAAACAACCAATTAAATAATGGTCTAGTTTATGCATGTTGAGGTTGTGAATAGGGTAAAAGAAGTGATAGTTATTTCAAAATATCTTGCTTTGATCCTTGATGAAATCACCACCATTGACAATTCAAGTTGGATAAACGTGGGTGCCTATGTGATGGTTGATTGAGATTGGGTTCCTATTTTGATTTCTTCATAACATGTCATTGAAGGGGGACCTAATAACATTCGGCCAAAGTTATCATGTCTAGGCATTCAAAAACAATGGAAGATTCTTACCAGAAAGCATGGTTAGCAAATTATAATCCTTTGGCACATATGGTATTTCAAATAGGGTTTGAATTTTGAACTCTTGTTCTTTTGTTTTAGTTTTATTTTTTCTTCTTTGAGTTTTAAGATTTCATGTTGCAATTTTTTCATGCCAAAAGTCAATTTCAAAATAGGGTTGTTAGTCTTGGTGTCCCACGAGATCTTGATCCAAACACACCAAATGAAAAATAAACTTGGAATGGGCTTTAAAGTTTGGGGGATGTCCTATTTTGCCTTGGATGAGGGCAAAACACATGCTAGAATGGCAACATGGTGTTCATGCATGGTTGAACGGCTCACCTTTTGAAAAAAATAATAATCATGCAATGTCCACTCCATAGTGTTAAATTGGTAATTTAATCTAATATCATTGGTTAATTGGTAATAAAATTCATACATGCCAAAAAAATAAAATTTCATATCAATAGCAACCCAAGTAGATTTTCCAAATATATGCACGTGAAAAAATAAACTAAAAAAAAGAAGAAACAACAATTCTAAGAATGTGTGTAATTAAAATTTGGTTATGTATTTTGACTAAAGGATTTGACATAAA
>Ga0209611_10002080_pt1 | contig 35029 bp, 22 predicted proteins | sample S1TSphgellanicum_3_FD_187693 | JGI IMG/M metagenome (GOLD analysis project Ga0209611, IMG submission 187693) | Host-associated microbial communities from peat moss isolated from Minnesota, USA - S1T2_Fc - Sphagnum magellanicum MG (SPAdes) (version 2) | ecosystem: Host-associated > Plants > Peat...
CTTACTAAACAGGGAATAATGTGTAGTTATAGAAGTCATGGTAAGTACCTTATCGAAACCATGTAATTTGTCTGCCGAACTGAGTTAAAACTGAACTAGGGAAAACATGTCATCGAAATTTGGTAGGAACTACTAGGTTTAGTTGTCAACACATTTACCTGTCGAACTCAAGGACTTGCCACAACGACATAGGCATAACGATATGAAGGTTTGAGGAGGCAGGGGAGGGGAAGGATAAAGATATAAGGGAAGGCAGAGAGTAGTCGTTACTAAACAATTTAGGACGATGACACTTATGTACTCAGACTTGTGAATAAACACTACATTTTTATTTTGATGATCATGAAGATTTTTTTTGTATGAATGTTCCATTTTCTTACAATGCTTATTAATAGTCGTTGCAACATATAACATGTATTTATTGCTCAAGTACTTGGTACTGCATGTAGTTTGGAAGACAAGAACCTAACAGAACCAATTCACCTCAAAATCATCACTAACAAACGTTTCCAAAAAATGATGGCAACATAAATTAACTTTTGCCCCATAGTGAAAGGTGCATAGTTTTCAAGTCCATGTCTTTCACTTGGCTAAGTTTGAAAAACTATGTCTCATAGTCATCACGATTTTTGTTTGAAAATGCCTTCAAGTTTTCTTTATTTTGAAATACATTACAATGTGTGTACATAATTGTGTGCAACCATATTTTTACACAATTCACATTGCTTCACATAACAATGAAAACGAAAAATTAAAAACATAAAACTAACCCTTAAATAGAACAAAATTGGTTCAAGAACCGATTGAACTTGACACAACTCTATCCCCAAAACCACATGTTTCCAATAGTTGCAAAACCAAGAACCAAGAACTGGTATGAAAAAAAACCCAAAAAACCTTATGTTATAGTTATTTATTTATTTTTTCAAAAAAAAAAAGAAAAAAAGAAAAGAAAAAACATTAACCGAAATCCAAGGGTATGGTTAAAAGATGGAACCGGCCAACACATGTAGCTACTAGCCAACCAATCTTGTCACTTCACTAGGGGATGGTGCTATAAACTACATTTGATCTTCTCCTACCTAAAACCCTTGCTCCAAATTGTTTACCAACTTGAATTCCTATTCATCTGAATTCCATACATGATTTCATACACTGTAATTGTGTTGGTTGTATAATGATTGCATGCTGGTGTGAAATGAACTATAGGAAATAGGTGTTAGTCCTTGTGCTTTGTAGACTTGTTTGTTGAATGTTCATTCATAGGTGTTTCTGTTTGAACCAATACCACTAGGTATTGCCTGGTATTCCATCTTAGAATGGTGTATCCCGTGTTTATGTTAGCTTTGCAACCTTCATCTTTAGTTGTTGTAGGCTTATGGACAGTCCACATTCTTGCATGTCTAAGGTTCACTTGATCACTACAACATCCTCTTCTTTTGTAAGCACACCTTTTGGCCCCATCTTCCTAGATCTAGTTTTTCCATTTAGGTGGTTAGTAGTGGAATTCATTGGGATGTTCCATGACTTGCTGGCCCTCCTTAGGGAATGTGTCGCTCTCTCAACAACGTCCATTGTTGCTTCTAACGCTTCATTTGTCCACATGATTCTTTTAGTTTTGGAGGCATTCCACTTAGCTGTGGTGTTAATCTTTTGCTTTGTGGGTTAAGAGTAGGGGGAAAATTTTCTTTGTTAGCTGCAAGGTTTGCTGCTTGCAAATCCAACATGCTATTCTATTTCCTACGAGGGATTATCAAGTTCATGATTGCTTATTTCTTACTAGTCCCAACCTCTAACAACCTGGTGGAATGCGTTTTGGCCTCATTAATGGTAGTATGCCATTTTCTTCCCTATAAACTACCCAAAAATCCAAAAAGTGTAATAAATCTGGAAATTTTGCTATAACATGTTCAAAGATTTCTATAGTAGAGTATAATAACTTATAATTTTTTTCAAAATCATCCCAATCTAAATTAACATCTTTTATTGCTACACATGTAGTGGGGAAAAATGTGTAAGAACGATTGATATGACTTAGTTGATCTCTAGCTTTCTTTAAGCTCTTTGATGTAACATTTCGAGTTATGGATTTTTGGATCCAACGGTAATCCAAATATTTTTGGAACCTTTGATTGTAAATTTGGTCTACAATTTGAACTTATATGTTTGATGTTAATTTCTCTTCTACATGCTCTACTTTCACCTTTTGCAAATCTACTTTTGAACTTAGTTTTTGGTCTTCTACTTTTTCTTTGAAACTTGTTTTTTACAAGTGAACTTTCAAACTTGGATTATTGTTATTTACATGTTCTATTGTCATTGGTAGATCAAAATTCTTCACCACTACAACATTAGGACCTAGGAATTCTAAGCAAAGTTGGAATTGTTTTCCTACCCTAGCTCATAGAGAGGACACACTTGGAGCTTAGATTAAAAGTAGAAAATGATGTAGCCTACTCATTTGATGTAAGCTTTATTGTAGTTTAAACTTTGATTTCTGCCTTTTTTATTTTTGGAGGGAATGTTCAATTTTTATGCATAATAGGAATCTTTGGGGACTCTCCTTTGAGGTTAATAAATGTGGTGCCTTAAAGGATTCAAAGAAAGGATGTCCTTTGCTGATCCTTATGCATTGTATCCTTTTTAGGTTTATGGTTTTAATGAGCAATTTCATGGCCTTTAATGTGAGCCTAAACCCTCGTAACCAAACAATCAATTTTTTATTTGCATTTTAATTATGTTTGTTCTCTGAAAAACAATTAAACCAACCCTTAAACCCACCCAAGTATGTGCATTACAATGGGCTAGTCTTTTACCATAACCAAACATGACTACACATACAATGTGTTAATCCTTTCCCATAACCAAACATGACTACATATGACATTGTGCTTTTTTTAATGTTATTGCTTTTTCCCATGCCCATAACCACACAAAAAAAAAGGGATTTCATTTGAATTATATGAAAAGACTGAACATATTTTTTCAAGACTGGGTGTTCAATCATAGGGTTTCATTCAACCACTTGCACAAAGGACTTTGTCCATTCACCGGCGCTGGTTTGCACAAGAGGGGTGTTCGGTTACGGGTGATGACCGGTGGGGGGCATGCTTACCCTACTTACTTCTACTGAGGTTTTTCAAGACCTGATTTTGTTACACCGCTGTCTAGCCACGGCAGCCGTGGGATCCAACATCCAACGACAACGGATTTTATTCCATAGCAGCCGTAGGATCCAACCCAACGACACCCGATTCTACGCCACAGCAGCCGTACGATCCAATATCCGACAAACAAATGACTCTATGCCACAGCAGCCGCGGGATCAACATTAACAACAACGATTTTCTTACGCTACAGCAGCCGTACGATAAGGCAAACAACGACAGAAATCTGCCTGGCTTCCTTGACAAGCATGGGAGCCGTCCATGGAGGAACATGAGGTAGAATCGACGGTCCAGATCCCCAGTTCACACGGATCGATCTTCGAAGAAAGGAAAAACACTGTGAAGCGATTCTTAGGGTTTAAAAAGGAGAGTAGCAAACAGACTCTATGTCTTTGCTGCTTTTGAGGTTTTGCAAGTCTTGTTTGAGATAGTAATTTGTGATACTTTGTTGCTTAAGTTTTTATCTGCCGCCATGTCTGGACGAGGGAAGGGAGGAAAGGGGCTCGGAAAGGGAGGAGCAAAGAGGCACAGGAAGGTGCTGCGGGATAACATTCAGGGAATCACGAAGCCGGCCATCAGGAGGTTGGCAAGGAGGGGAGGAGTCAAGAGAATCAGCGGGTTGATTTATGAAGAGACTCGCGGTGTCTTGAAGATCTTTTTGGAGAATGTCATCCGTGATGCTGTGACCTATACTGAGCATGCCAGGCGTAAGACTGTGACAGCCATGGATGTTGTGTACGCGCTCAAGAGGCAGGGACGTACTTTGTATGGATTTGGCGGTTAAAGATTGTGAGTGGAGGCGAGGAGGCTCTGTTGCCCTCCTTTCACCAAAAAAGCAAAATGGTGTTCTTTAACACCACCTTTTGTCGGGAAGATTGAAGCTCTGATGTTGTTTTTTTTATAGGCTGCTAGTGGCTGTTGGTCTGGCATGTCTTCGCTGAGCGTGCCGTTCTTTGTCTATGAGTGGTGCATGTTTGATGTTGTTACTCGTCGTGGTTTGGGTCGAGGTTGGTGATGGCACTGGCGGCGGTCTAGAACGAGGCTGAGGAGCAGTTAGGGAGCATCACGTGCTTATGCAGGGTAAAATACCGTGCATATAATATGCATTTGGAATATCATATAGTATGTTTTCTGGGAACTATATGTGGTTTGGTGTCTCGTTGTGGTTGGTAGATTAGCACACTTGCTGTTCTGATGTGGGTTGCACGCCTTGTTCTTTGATCATGGTCCCCTCTCTGAAGATGTTGAGGTTGAACCAACTCGTGCACATAAATTAAGCTCGCTCTTGTCAATTCGTGTTGCTCCTTGCTATTTCCTAACTGCTGAGCTCAATTTTCTCTGGGCATCTGGTTGCTTTATGCCAGGGTTCATATCTGGATCCGAGTCAGTTCTATTCTCATGCCTATGTTCCAGGTGGTCCAGGATTACATACTCTGTTACCATACCCTCCATAGTGGTTTGATAAGAGGAGGTTTTCCTCCAAATCTTTTATAATTGACAAGTGTGGTTCAAGAAATTTTGTGCAAAATCTGCGTCATGTATTTCAATGGTGTACTTGGACTCTAGCTTTTGCTTCAACCAAGTAGTGATATTACTGAGCTGGACACAGCAATTTTTCCTAATTGCTTTACATGTGCTCTCTGGCAAAAGGTTTTACAACTTGGCTCAGTGTGGCCTAAACCTGAAAAACCTGAATCTGAAAAACTCCTCTAAACTTCCATTATGCTAAAACTTGGGTCACCTACTGCCGGTGTCATCCTGCATGGCCTAGTGGTGAATTGAACCCACAATCACTTGAAAAGGTAGCTTTCTTTCTCAACTCCAATTGGCAGGATTCTACAAATGATACATCATAATGTCTATTGAGAATGCTATGTGCAAATAAATCCATCGAGTCATAGAAATACAGCATCTGAGGGAATAGAAAAACTTGAGATCCCAGGCCCAAGAAAACATAGAAAAAGTACTGGTTTGAACCATGGCAAATCACACGCAACAACTGAACTTTGAAGCAACATAATGATTTTTACAAACAAACACAAACTAATTATATGCATTTATTCAGATATGCAATCTGAAGGGATAAATCACACAGTAAACTGAAGATGAAGGTTAAAAATTCACACATCTTGCTCTCTTATTTTTGATTGGACCCAACAAGGTAATAGACCTGATAATATAGGAAGGAACTCTGTGAGGGTAAGATGATGTGATTTACATCTAACTGTAGGACCCTGCCTGTATTGTCAGTGCTTGGACAACTGATCAAAGAGAACCCCACCTGTCCCTTTAAGTGATTCAAACCTCAAGAACTTGGCGTTCCACTGTTCGGCCATCAGTTGCAGCTAGACCTCCCATGTATGCCTTCACAATCAATTTCTGTTTTCCCTGCCCTGGTCTCCCACTCACCAATATAGACTGGCTCTGTTTCTCATTGATCATTGCCCTACAACATGACACTGCAATTGAACTTTGAGCAGAAGCAACAATTTTGATCTGCCACAAAAGCGTACATAATCAACCAAGTTTGAGCAATCTGACAAGTCTGAGAACCACTGAAGCTAAGATAAATAATCTAACATACATTATGAGCAAAAAAGAATATAATGGTTGCAAACAGTTCCAAAAACGTTTACCTGTAAGCAGAATCAGCAACTGCAAAAAACATGGGGCTTAATTCTCCTAAGGGCAACCCCCTATATTTCTCCATCATACAAATGTGGAAGCTTTGCAAATGGGTTCACAGCAATGAAAATGTTGCCAGTATATATCTGAGAAGCAAAACTTCACAATTAGAATTATATACTGGCAACATTTTGAATATATAGGTTTGAACCAATATATTGCCAGTATATTGGTTCACAGCAACCAATATGTTGCCAGTATATGTGCCAGAAATCTCTGCAAGTGGCTTGACAAAAAGTGCTCATAGATGACTAACATAGATCAAACTTATACTAATAATGGATGATGCAGATATCTTCATAAGCATTGAGAAGTTTTCCCTACTTGAAGTTCAGGTCAATCTTAATACAACTGGGGGATGGCCAGGTAATAAGGTCATAGAGATTTCAGATCCAACAACATATCATCAAAAGCAAAAAGAGGAGACTCAAACCTCAAAAACACAGAACAAACTGAGGAGCAGATTGAACAACACTGACAGCATGTTAGTCATCATCAGTGGCAATATGTATGGTGGTGTACTAATTCATAGTGCATGTAGGGAATATTACTGGACTCAATTTTCACAAGCAGTACAGTACATGGGTCTAGATTGCACAACAGATCTGTTGGCAATGAAATCCACATATTCTGTGAATCTTCATAAATTGCTGCTTGTGCCAAAAACAGGTCATCTACCTCAATTTCAAAACCACAACATTGGCACATGTTGAAGACAATCTTCTTCCTCCCATAGCAAATCAGCTGACTGACACTTTCAGCACTCTCCCTCTTCTGAGAAGTATCACTCAGATCACATATGGCAATGTTTTTACGATGGCTGATGATATGGGTACTGACAACAGTCTGCATGCCAACAGTTTCTGCATCAAAATGTAGATGGAAGAAGGCAACTAACTTGCCACATTGCCTTTGAAGGTCTGATGATGGTCCGAGCTCCAACTTCCTTGCCATCACTGTGAAGAACCTCAGCTTCCACCCAAGGCATACAACAAAGAGATGTACAATCAAATCATCTTTAAATTAAGGAATGTGAAATGATTTACACAAGTATGACACTAGAAACTTTGCAGGTAAAATCTGCAAGTATTACATACCTTCACTCAATCACAACCCTTCACCCCAATTTGCATGTCTTTTGTGTGCAAATAATTGGGCCCCATACAAAAGACATGCAAATATTACAAATAAACTCTTCCTTCAATGACAACATTAATCTGATAGTTCACTCAAGACAATTGAGGGCACTGATCCCAACAATCTCATTCATCTAAAGGATTTTTGTTTACACCTAGGCACAAGCCTGTAAAAGCCTGTTCTGGCATTATACTGTTGGTTAACTAAGATTACTCCTCAAAACAATTCAAACCACAAATTCTACCAATCTCATTGGCCAGAAGATTTTTCTTTGTAAGCACAGGCCTACTCCAAGGGCAATCCATACTTCTGTGCCTTTTTTATACTGATACTATAGCCCTTGTCTATAGAGGCAGAATTAAAACTATTCAAGAAGTATTCTTTTCCAGCAAATTTCTGTATTTAGAACATATGATAACTGTCAGCATTTGACAGCATCCAGGATGATTCTTCCATCAAGAAGAACCTGCCATCTCCCCAACAAAAAAATTCTTAGTGTCACAATTTCAGAAACCTAACAGTTTCCCGTTCCAGTGTTGACACATGGCACAGAGAATACAAGTCGAATATGATACAATGGTCAAAAGATAGTTACAGTTGGTCGATTTCTCCATGTCTGAAGAACCTCCTGCCTAAGCTACTCCCTCAGTTCATTTGCAAGGGATTCGCTGGTTGAGAAGTACTTCACATGATTTAAAAGAGAGACAAATAGCACAAAATGGCTCTATTGACCTCTTTTAGACCTCATAAACTTGCAGCTTTTCCTGTTGTCTTTCATTCTCCAGCACCTGACCTCCACCAAGCTCAGAAAGGTCAATAGTGCAGCCAACTCTTCAAAGACAGTTGCTCAAGACCCCACAATGTGCTGTCATGGGTGAATTGGACAAAAGGTTCCCTCCTTTGCCCCCTCATTAAAAAACAAGGTAATGTAGAACCCTTTGCCAATGCCTTTACAATATGCTGCCTGAGAGGGAAGAACTGATGTCCAGAATTTGAACAATGGACATAATGACATTATGAGAGACTATAGACAGTAAGATGACATTTGCTGACTGAAGTCTACCACCTTAATAGAGTTCCTGCTCAGTAATTGTGAGCCATCTGGTCCCAATAAACCTCCAGAACTGGGCAACAGCTGCCTCGGTCCCCGTAAGTTATCCTTTGTCCTCTGCACATACTCAAAAAACTCTGCCACTTGTTTCGCATACCTTCAAAGCCAAGTTGGATGGTGTTATTTCAAGAACTGTAGTGAAATTGAAAGCATGACTCACTTCCAAACACAGTTGCAAATAACAGTGACTTTCCACAAGGGGTTACAAGTTTTTTCAATAGTGAGGTACACATTAGAATACTATGAACTCCAGGGGGCCCTGTTTTTGCAGGAGGTCAGTGGTTCACAGAGAAAAAAATGGGCTACACTGGGTTCCATACAAGCATTCACAGAAGTTGCTCTGGGAAGAAAGGGAGGCCTCATACTTACTCTGCTTTAGCTTCAATGTCATGGCTAAAATCAATATTGGCATCACAGTCAAGCATCAGGGCTGGCACCTGCAACCAGAACATGGGCAAGAATAGTTAACAAAGTAGCAGCCCAAAGGGCCCTGGAATGCAGATGATCCAAATACATACTGGCCAACAGCAAGCTGCCTAATATTCTTGTGCTAAGAAAAATGAGCTGGAAGTGAGAGTCAGCGAAATCAAGGACATGATTCAGGGGCTGGCAAGACTGACCTTTTGGATACATGAGTGAACATGATCACCCTCCAGATAAAACACACGATCATGAATCCGCGTTGACATTGGCTCTCGCAAGGCGGGACTGACTGAGAGTACTCCTGCACTGCGTGGGTTTGCAGGGAGGAGCCACTGTTCATGCTTTTCATGAAGGCCCCGCAGATACTCCAAACTCACCCCTTGTTCCTCAGGTCTGCAGAGAGGGATAGCAATTAAATAGCATGAAGAAACCCATGCCTCTCAGCAGGATATGATACTTCATTGTTGAGTCAATAGCTTTTGCAGTTATTATTGGCAAGATGGGACCAATCTGATGACAAACCCTTTATTTTAGTGGCTATGTTCCACTTTTTCAAGCAAGTAGTCACAAAGCTATTTGAGAGATTTGAGAAGTGCTGTTTGCTGACAGCTTACCTCTTGCGTGACTGCAGCCGTTGGAGGCAAGTGTCAGGACTGGCTCGCAGATAGATGAATGCATCTGGAACCAAACCTGGAAGCTCTGAAACAACGGGATTGAACCATGAATCATAGATGCTAATTTCCATCTCACTCATCCACTTTGCCTCATGTACTGCTCGCACAAACACCTGTAACAATTAACACAATCAAAAGGACACTAAAAAGACTTACAAAACATCTATAGTTCCCCACCCACAACTGCGCTTATGCACCTGTTCTGTCAATATAGCACAGGATCATAAGAAATGCATTCAGGATGGTTGAATAGAGGGCAAGGGATCTGCATGCCCTCTTCCTCTAGCATGAGATGAGACTATGATAGGATGCGGCCACCTGTGTGCACCTTAAAACACCTCCTAGATGTGGACTGAATTGTTACTTGCTCTTTTGACCTCAAATTTTCAGAAAATTGGTACTCATTCATATTATATTCAAATTCATTCTGCTATGAAAGCCTTGGATAAATTCACTTTCCCTTGAAAGTGTACATCTTCAAAAAACCCCCTAGATGTCCATCCATGGTTGAGGATACCCTATCCATTGGAGGTAAGCTTTTGAAAAACAGGTCCAAGGAGAAGATTCTGTTAGATACACACCATGCGGTCACTGAAGACACTGCGCTCCATCAAGCGCAAGGGTTTCACCCCATTTGCAGATTCACGCTCCTGCATGAGACGTGTAACAAAGACATAGTTCTGGAATGTGTAGGCATATCGCTCAGGCTCTGCATAAAAAGACTCCAGGATATTGTGATGCTCTTTCCCCACATCTTGCCACTTTGCAACTGGCTCAGGAACAATCTGTGTACCAATTCTACAGAATGAGCAGGTGGCATAACCATTTCAAACACAATCTGCCAGCTACTACTTATGTTCACCTCTTCTTATATAGATGAAAACATTGATAATGAAAAGATCACCATACCTCAACCAGGTCCTGAAGCTCAATGGTTTCACTTGCAATTTTCTGCAGAAATGTCGACTTTCCAACACTGATGTTGCCTTCCACACAGAAAGTGAGGCGCTTCTTGACAGGAGGGCAATCTTCTTTAGGACCCAGCTCTGCATCAACAGTGTGTTTGATGAAGTTGGTGATACTTTCAGCATGATTCTTGTGCAATATGCCCACTGAGCTCCGCAAATATTCTACCATCTTCTCCGAGCCATCTTGACGAAACTGCAAAAAAGTGATACCTTGAGCCATCTTCTGAGCCATCACCATAAGGTTCTCTCTCAACAGTATCAGCAAAATGACTTATAACATGCTATGTTAGTAATGTCCTTTCCTCTTGAATTCCCAAGGAACTCATGCCCAGAAAGTAAAGTGCAAATCAAGAAACAAGGATGTAGCTGGACGATCACCAGTGACTGTATGTTTCTTGAGCATTAGGCTCTGCTTGAACTCCCCTACAACATTGGAAATGACCCTTAATGATACATCCTTGAAATGAAAGACTTGCAAATGAAGGAAGGACCATGTGTTAAATCATATTCTTGAATTGCATCCAGGCTATGGACTGGTGGCATATGGAGAATTTCTTAGACCAAAATATTGGGCGAAGGCTTTCAGAAATTGCTTCCATTATAGCAAAGGAAACTCTGGCAATAATGCTCAGCCAAATATGCAGCACTATAAATAATTTGATAAGAGCACCTTATCAAGGTAGAGCTGCTTGAGCTTGGCCAGCTTGGCAATCCCTTTAGCCACCAACTTCTCCATATTCCGGGGTCCAATTCCAGGAACTGTTAGAAGGTCAGGCGAAGGAATGGCCACATTTCGTGCAGCATTTGCCCCAATTGGTCGCCTTTGGCGCTCCCATGCTCTACCTGCTGCTCTCTTCCCATGCAAACTAAGTTACTCAAATGATACAGAAAGCATGACAACATTGGCAGAGTTCTTCTTCTGTCTGTCAATTTCTCTAAATTTTTTGCTAAAATTGACATGCCTGCAACATTGCCGAAAGGTGCAAGAAGGGTTGTCTAGTCTGACTGTCATGCCCAATCTCTTTGGAATGTAGTGTGCATCGCAAAAAAAACCCTAAAAAAACAGAAAACAAACACAGGAAGACACAAGAAGACAGGCACTTCAAGATTAAAGTTTGTAAATAACCTTCAGCATCCATTCCCGAGCTCCCTGTAGCAGTACTGTCCAAGTCCCTATGGAGACCGGGCGTCTCCTCTTTTCCTGAAGCTGTTTCTCTCTCACCAGGAGCCTCTGCTAGTACAGATCCAGAGACTTCAGCCTCCACTGCGAGGCTATCAACATGAAGTGTCATCTCTTTGGCCCCCAGTCGTCCATCAGCTTCCGAATCTGGAGCTCTCAAGCAGTCCACATGAGGAGCTGTACCGTAAGGCTTCTTGCATCCAGACCTAGAGAAAGCTCTACTGCTGTGGAATGTCCATTCTTGTGGAAGCCCTTTGGGAGGAGGCTTGATCGGGACATGAACTTCAAGTACTAGAGCGTTTGCTACTGATGAGATAGGTTGGCCAACAGCGTGGAGGGAAGAACGGAAGACAGTCCTGTTGCGTACAAGTGTGCTCAACTGAAAGCCACAAAAGCAATCCCCTATTCCCAAGAACGAACCTCTTCTTCGCTGGAGCAAAAACTCACACGAACCTTCCAATGTGCGAGTAGGCGCCTGAAGCTTCTGCATCGTCGCCGGCATGATGAACCTCTTCGCCGAGGTGTAGAGAAGGGACGAGTACAGAAGACTTAGCATCAGATTACAGCAACCATTTCCCCGGCCCCCCTGGCTAGCAGAACGAAGACTCCAAGCGCCTCCCTCTCCAACTCTAGAGCTTCTCTCCTTCTGGAAACAAAGGGAATACCTACGCTACCTTTGTAGGCTTCGGAAACAGAGGCAGCGAAAAAAAGAAGCAACAAAGGAAGACCTGAAAACAATGCTTTTCTTTTGGAGATGGAGAGATGCAGCGAGACTCAATGAATATTCTTTTGGAACAAACTACAAAACCCGAGCATTTCAGGGTTTAAACAAGCTTGCATGCGAAAAGGGTTTAAACAAGCTGCTCATCGTGGAATGGTTTTGTCCTTCAATGGTAGCTTCAAATAAGTAGCTCATCCCATGATGGCTCTATCCGTCCCTCAAATCACAAGTTCTGATGTAAACTCATCATGTAATTGTTCTGTCCTTTTGAGCTCAAACAAGCAGTTCATCCTCTAATGGCTCTGCCCCTTACTGAAAGTTCAAAAAACCAGCAACTTTTTAAATACTAAGAAAAGTTACATGAAGTTCTTGAAAAATGAACTCTCATCTCACACAGTCACACTTGGTGAACATTGCTAAAAATGTGGACCAAATGAACTGTGTGTCATAAAATCATTAAAAAGGATGGAACAATGTAACATGGTTAGGTGATGTGAATGCAAGATGAATTTGATAAATGAGCAGCTGAAAGCATATGAGTCTTCACTCTTTTACACATGATGACATGAAGCTGTTATGCATGGGAGTGATACTTTACATATGTGGATTGTTGACTTTGATTCTGCAGAACACACTCCTTGATTTGGTGCCTCCTCCCTCAGGCCTCATGGTTCCCCGCACTATTCCAAGATTTCAAACCCATTTGTGCTGCAGACTACAAGAGCTCGTATTTGGAAAAAATCTAGCTGCCCAATAACATATAGTTCTTTCTCACAAATTTTGGTTTTGGAAGACCACCACCATATTTGGGGTTAGAAAGCATCCACTCCCTTTTCTCTGCCTCTGGCTCCTCAACATGCAAATGTATCAGCCAAAGTGTGACAGATATGGCTGATAGATTTGCAAAGGCTGGATGGTAGTCCATATTTCCAAAACATGGGCAGTGAGTGTCTAAACACTGCTGTCTTTCACCGCCTGTTGACAGAATTACATACATGACAGTGTCAATATAGTAGAAAAAAACAGGAACCTTATATACAACTTACATGCATTACATTCATGTGTGCAGATATGACTTGTAGTCATAAGACGCTCAAGTTTGACTGAAGCAAGAGCAGAGAGAGGGACATACACACACACACACATGAAAACTAAATTATTCTCTATTCCTTAAAGATGATTTTGTGTTCAGTCACCAAACCATGTTAAAGACCAGGTCAATCCAATGAGGATACAATCCAGGAATTACTGGGAGACATGGAGGAGAGATAACTATTGTACTAACCTTTTTCAGCTATATTGGGTTGTGATATGCCCCTTTGTGAAGCTCGCCTGTCCAGCAGGGTTCAGAGAACAGGAGGAGAGAGAGAGCAGCTTACAAGTATACTACATATGCCAGGCTCTTGTATATAGAAAGAGAACATCAATTTGGGCTTATCAACATTCATTTCATATCATTGTTTCCTGTTTATTTGTACTGTGGATTCTTGTGGAGAGATGTCATTGGAAGGTTGACCCAAAAGCAGAAGATATTGTTGGCCAGATGATGATACTACCAATTGGGGTATGGGCCCAGTGCATTTGGTATCAAGGCTTGTTCAAGGCCATTTAAATTGTCAAGCATGATGGGGTGACCACTACGACTGGGATGATCCCTCAAAATCAAGAAGGCATATCTCTCATCACCCATAGTACTGGACAAGTGAGGGTATTGCTTCCCCTGCCATTCGAAACCAATCTGAAGGTAAGAAAGAGCATGTCAAGCATGATCACACAAAAGGGACTACACAAACAAACAAATCCACCATGTCTCTTGAACTATCTGCCAAAAATGGTTAGCTCAGGTCTAGACAACACATCTGCACACCATATACTTCATGAGGCTAGCACACAAGTGAAGTTAATTCCCTTCACAATCATTCCCAGAGAGACTAATTAAGATAAGTGAGAACCTGCATTCATTTCAAGAGTTTTTTTGTCTGTAGGAAAGTGGATATTCTCATCAGCAGTTATTCTAGCATTAAGCAATGCATTGTGTGCAGTTGAGAAACAGAAAGGAAGGAGGTCCCCCAACCTGACAAATAATACAAAAAGATAAGAGGCAGTGGATGGGCACAGATAGTTGGCTCCCCACATGCTCCAAATTCCATATTATGACAAACTGCTTCCATCATGCCGAGCTAGATACATTAGCGGAGTTTGCAACATCCGAGACAAGTAGCTCTTAAACTTGAGAAATTCTACCACTGAAAGTCCTGCTTGCAATTGCAAAAGTGCAAAAGTCTATGCAGCCCTAAGTCCTTTTGTATTGCTATGATGACAACACCTCTGAAATAACTTTGGTTAAGATGGGAAGGAAGAAAAAAGAAGTAGAAAGACTTACAGAGTTTTCAAAGAAGAGCACTAAGCATGCACAAAAGGATCAGAAGCACACCACTGAAGCCATTGTGAATGCTCCTACCTGAAGTGACATCTCAATCATGTAGAAGACTGCCAAGACCAACAATGGGTAATAGCAAATACCCCAAAGAAATTTTTGTTGCTAACCTTGAAAAATACACATTCCCAAGAGTGAAACTGCAACTTCATGAGAAGAAGGAACAACCACAGTCACTTTTAGGGGATTCTGAAACAGGTGAAATTCACCTTATGAACATTTGCAGATGCATTGCTTGTCTTGACCCTGCACATCTTGTTGCATAGCAGCAAGCCTGCAAAGAGCCAAATCACAAACACCATTAGAACCAAGTGCTACAAAATACTGGAAGATCAAGTACTCAGTAATTGACCAAATCCTGGAACAGCACCACTGGACCCAATTATCACACCTCATCATGATGTTCTCTCTAAGAGTCCAACTTTCGATTCTCAGACAGGTAACTGATATGATCACCCACTAGCCACCCATCTGAAGAGCTTGGCCATAAGCTCCAGAAGTGGAGCTGGTCTTCTTCTTCATCATTTGTATCATGGCTTATATGAGGCACTCCCCCTCCGGATGACAAAGTTCCAGATCAAGGATTTTTGTTACTTCACAAATAATGTTTCAAACTAATTATGGTATATAATTATCTCATGACTGACTGACAGACAGACTGAGCAGCCCCTACTATTCAACACAAAGCAACACCAATACTTGTGCACCAGCAAGGTGGGAAATGTGGCTCACCATGGGCTGCAAGTCCTCCTGTCGGAAGTATAATGTCAATAGCAAAAGACATCTGCATGCAGGTATATGGACCAGTGTTGATTGGTTATCGATTTCTTTTACATAACCACCTGGTAGTTTCAAAAATAAAATAAAATTCTTGTGCCAATTAGGTTATCAATATCAAAATCAAAAAAATTGGGAGTCAGATAGGCTATCAATACTTTTGGTAATAACCACTGGTTATGCATAAGGGTAAGTTATCAAATACTTGAGCCATTGTTGCAGAATTGATATTACTGTCACCCATCCCATGCCAAAACTGTCTTGTAAATGCTGCTGTCAGGAGACATAGCAAATTTGCAGTTTCCTGTGAACACTACCTCAAATGTATTTGGAGATCCAAATGGTGTATACACTTATTACAGCTCATTACAGGTTTTGGGTTTCCCCAAAAACATTGTTCTTACTAATAAGGTGGTGCAATCTTGGAGATTGCTCCTTCCATTTGAATGTGTGAGAAGAAGATTGTTGTTTCTTAAGATGGTTAAAATTATTTCCATTATTGCAATTTCCAAGCCTATCTGTCTCAAGAAACATTGGTTTACCTGTCCCCTCAACTAGTAGTGATATTGTGTGTGGTCTCTCAACATTGCAGTCTTTTACCTGAACCATGAGCCACCATTGCTCTCAATTGCACAGTAGCAGTATGCACCATGTGTAATGGCAAAAAACACTTTGAAGTTTGAGAATGAACCTGGATGGCAATTGTATTTTCTCCTCGTCTTCTTCTTCCTCCTCTAACTCATGATCAGCGTTTTTTTTTCATTTTATTTTCATTTTTGCTTGCGTTGGCTATCCAAGTGGCAGATAGGCCTTATGGTGTTGTGACCTCCTTTGCCAGATGTGCAATGGATGATTATACTTACATTTACATCTCTATGCAAGTGGCAATTCTTTAAGGCATGTGTGCAATGCAAGTGGTGAATCATTGGTTGTTGCATGCATGTAATGGAAATGGTGACGATGTTGCTAATTTAACTTTTTCAACTTTATTCAAAGAACCTTCCAATGGAGTTGAACCCAAAAGTTTGCTCCTAAGTGCAGTGGAAGGTGGCCCGCACAATACATACATGTTAATACCCATAAGACAAGTTGTTGATAGTTATAATTCATCCATGAATGTCAACAATGTCACAGCCAAAACATAATACCAAAAAAACCTTTGCATGCAAAAAATATCATGCATAAATTCAATTTATTCAAACCCAAAAACAACAAAGGGGGTTTTCAAAACTTTCAATTCCAAGTTCACCACAAAACTATAGCTTGCAAAACAACTAGATTGTTGCTCAATGAAACCTAAAAGAGGAGGGAAAAAATGCAACTATTACATGTGAATAACAACCTACGTTAATGACTATACATCCATTTCATACTAGACTTTGTTGTTGTTCCAATTTGTGATTGTAATATAAAAGATTCTTTTTTTGTTTTGAAGAATTCATGTGCATACATGTCAACATCCAAATCCAAGTGGGTTGTTCAGTAAGTGATTTCACAACTTGGATTTCATAAAGTTCTGATTGGAGAAAATGTGTTCATTTTCAACACTGCCCAAAACAATGACTAAGCACGTGTCCACCAACTTGAACCATTTTGATAATCATTGGTTCAAAATTGGAAGTGACCCCATCTTTTCGCACATGTAAAATGTGGGTTGCAATTTGGTGGTTCCATAGCTTCCTTAGATTGGTGTTGCATGGCGAACTTGAAAAAATTGGATTGTTGTTCAAGGAATTCTCATCAACCAACGTGGGAACAAAAGCTCCATTAAGACCCAATGGCTTTTTATGACCAAAATGAACCTTCAAGATAACTAGATGCTTGGAAAAATCTTGCTCAAATTTAAGGCATCACTAATAATGTGAATACAGAATCGTAGTAACCTCATCAATTTTTTATGCAAAAACCTCTTGCCCAACTTAGCAATGAAAGAAGTGGTTGTAATAGTGCATTGCATTTTCACACTCTAAATAGCCAAATCTCAATCCTCTCAATTCACCATAAACATAACTCCCAAAGCTAATTGTTTTTTTATGCATCATGTACAACCTATCTTTGATCTAGAAAGCTACATATTCAAATCTAAAGTTAGGTTGCTTCCACCAAGTTGTTGAAAAAGTTTAACTAATGCACAAAATTAAGTATAAAAACTCAACAAAACCATCATAGCTATACTTTTGATCAAGATCATAGTACATCTTGAACAAGTCATACTATCAAATCTTCATAGTAACAATGAAGTTGCAAATAAAAGCATGGTAGCTTTGTGCTAACTTTCTTAGGCTTTACACAAATTCAAGCAATGAAAATACACAACCCCATCAAAGTATCCGCGTTGCACAACAACTCATAGTTGGTCTTGCATGGTGAATAGTGGCAACATCTTCCCTCATTTCCATAAGTAATGGTTTGTATTTTGACCACACATGTTTTGCAAATGAGGATCATGTTGATCCACCTAGTCTTTACATTTTGCAAGATTTTCAACCTTTCTTTTGCAACATTTAAATTAGCTTTATTGTTCCAAGGTTCATTTAGGGGAATGCACATAATTATTGTACATAAAAGTTAGGAAGAATTCAATCTTAACAACAAATCCTAGAAGTCCAAAGTCTAGACCATTAGGTTGGTTCAGCAAGCTACACAATGGACCCCAATTAGGAAAGGTGCATGTTTATCTTGTCATTGTTTGATGATTCTAATCTAAACCCCATCAACACCAAAACAAACAAATTTCCCTATAGCATCATATTCCACCAACCCCCCAAATGACACAAGGCTATTAATAATCATGGTTGTTAAATTGTTAGTTCCAAAACATTTTGTCATTCTTAATTACATGTTCAACAAAATAAGTAATCACTAGAAACTTACATCACATAAACATGCATAAAAATTCAACCTTGGTTGTTGATGGTGCTCACCTAGTCGTAGTTCATAGAAATAAACTTGGCTTTTTATACAACCATTTTGGTGGCTTGCAAAACCACATCCTTCATTTTTGGTGCCATACAGCCCAAAGAGTCAAACCAATGCTTTGTTGGTGTATTTGGTATCATTGGAAACAAAAATAAACCTTCCAAGTTCTCAAAATTCATCATGGGATGCCTTTAACAAAAAAGATGCGAAATGGGTGAAAGGATGGTAAATTTAAAATAACATAATAAAAACATGGTGCTTTTCTTTGAGTTTATAATGAGGTGATTACAAAATTAGAGAAACTTTGGCATGATAAAAATAGATAACAAGTATGTTTGAAAATGATTGGTCAAATTGAGTTTAAACCTATTTTTTCATTAGAAGTTTGATGTATTCTATAATAATATTTAAATGATAAGAACTTACAAGTACATTTTCAAATTACTTTGTGTTGAAAATGAAAAATATTCAATAATTCATCCTTTCACCTACTTGTGCAAGTTTGGACAACCTAAAAAGTAGGAAAAAATACAATTATTTTTTAAAAATCTACTTGAATGCATATTAAATATGTGATTAATCAACATCATTATAATAAAATTAAAAATTATTCTCATGTTGATCATTAAATAAAAAGACATTTCTACTTTCAATACATTAAAACTTGTTTATGGCTATTTGTTTTTTGTGTGACAAGGAGCAAAAAATGTCTATTTTACCTTGCCAACACCCAAATGGCAATGAATTGGACATTTTTTTTCCTTAGCTTGACCCCCATGGTGCACTTATTTTGCAATGTTGTCCTTATCAAACCACACATATTTTCATTCTTAACACGGGTAGAATCAAGGTATATGTAATATTCACTCATAGCATGCCCAAGCATGGGCTTCTTCACCTTCCTTTTATTTAAATGTTTAATCAATGAATCAAACTTCAACATAAGAGGCTTTTCCATGCTTTCGATATTTGTGCACATTTTACAATACACCATTTTCAATTGCCCATTTATAGCTTGCACAAGTACTAATCAACAAAAATGAAATGTCCACATGTCCTAATACACCCAATTAATTTCCCATTCACTTTTCCTCTTTTTCTTCTTTGGTTCAAGTACAACAACAAACTTGATGGTCACAACCTATTTGATTTTGTCAGAATGCATAAGCACCTCAACTATTTTTTCAACTACTTTAAAAGAAGGAAGGTCAATGAGCAACAAATGAAGAAATGATGGATTTACTAACTAGTTGTGAAAAACATTCACCTTATCCAACTATTGAAGGTGCAAACACATTCTTAGGAAAGAAAAGCCCAAACTTGAAGTTTTGAGATGGCTTCAATGGAACCATTTCACACAAGAAAGTGAACAAAAGAAGACCAAAACAAAGCTACCTTAAGAAAGGATATAGCAAAATGAGGGTGAACATAAAATAAACATGAAAATGATGACAACATGATTTCCTTAATGCTCAAACCAATAGCAAAAAACAAGAAGGTTTTAGGTGAAGATGGTGAAGGTGTGAATAAGAGTGCAAATTGAAGAAAAGGATGTCAATGTGGGTTTCAAACAAAAGAAGATGACCCAAGTAAAAGTAAAATAAAGCATTGACAATGGTGGCCAAAGAATAAACACAAGAAAATGATGACAAGGTTTTTTTGAAATTTGAATCAATTGTTGAAAACAAAGGGTTTAGGGTTTAGGAAGATGGTGATGGTGTGAATGAAAATGCAAATACAACAAGAGGAAGACAATGTGGGTTTCAAATAAAATAAATTTGTCAATCAAAAACAAAAGAAGGCATTGATGATAGTGACCACATAATAGACATGGGTGAAAGCACACTATGGTGACCCCCTTAGGGCCACTTTTGGGTCAAATATTATAGTACATATAATATAATTGTTCTAAAACTATGGTACATTTAATTTTGAGTATTAATTTTGGGTTTTGAGCCTTATAATTATTATTTCTACAAAACTAATGTTAGATAATATTATTTTAAAAATTAAATAAATTTCATTATCTATGTTGAACGATGTATGAGTATATTTATAATATACATTGGTATAATAGGGCCATTATTTTGTTTTGATTACATTAACTTTAAGGTTTCATTAGTCATTAAAATAATCAATTTTAATGAAAATTAAAAAATGGCCCATCTAGCTATGCTTGTTATCTTCCATGTGAATGTGATTATTTGTCAAAATTTCAAATTACCACACATTTACCACATTTTTGCTAAAAAATTCATTTCTTGAAATGATAATTTTCAAATTAGTCACATGGCATCTAAACATGGTTCAAACTATGTGAAATGATATGGTTCAATGGACCTTCAACTTTCATAAAGATTAAAAACCATTTAAATTGTTTTTGGAATATATTTTTGTTTATAAATACACAGGTACATTATATTTATTTTCACAAATATATTTCAATCTCTCACTTCATAAAATGAAATGAAATTGTTTCTTTTTTAATATCTTGCTTAGGTTATATTCTAACATAATATGTAAAAATATTGTGAAATTCTTTCAAAAGTTTGAAGTTGGATACACTCAAACATATACACTTTTAGAAAGTAGTACAATATGACACTTCACAAGGGGTCACTATAATGTGTTTTCACCCACATAGATGGCTTGTGCAAGAAAAAGAAATGATAAATATAGACATGACCAAAGAACAAAGAGGAAGACAAGGATGATATACATAAAAACACAAATAGGACAAGAGGATGATGATGAAGGCCTAAGTAGATGATGATGGTGATAATATGAACAAGAATACAAGAAATGAACATGACCTTGATGAATCATGTAAACAAAAGAAAAAATTGAGCTTCTAGGGGAGGCGTGAAATTTGTGTACTTCTTGTGAAGCAACAAACTCACATTGTTTGCTTTCATTGTTGAAAATCTTGGTTGATTTGGTTTCAAACTGAGAAATTTCCAAATCTATGCAATCCTTACCAAATACAAACTACAAAGTGGTAGGAAGAGGATTGAATGCTTGTGAGGCAAGTTTTGAAAGGTTGGAATTGATGAATATTATTGGGATTGTGGACCAAATTGGAACTAAAGTGATGAGCAAAGAACAAATGGAGGGAGTGAACTTGCAATGCTATCAACATTCAACATTGAGGGTGATAACTCCTTATTTGGCTTCTCCAACCCAAGTGGTAATGAGCACATCTTTGTGCCTTAAAAAAAGGTGAAATAGTAATCATGTTTTGTCAAATGATGATGATTTGGGTAATTTTTTTCTTGGTTTTTTCCTTTGTATGTTTGATATGTTGGAATAACAAGTAAAAAAATTGCAAAACATCAATTCATCTATAAAAATGGGTTCTAAGTTGTATTAATCTTAAGTTCAATTGGTCCAAAATAAAAGACTCAATATAATAAAACGACACAAGTAATGTGCGAGAAACCCTATATGCTAATATGGAGAAAACCTTAAATAAAATCTCTAAGTAAAATAGTTCATATTCATATCTATTAGTTCATGGGTGCATTCACAACCTTTTTTTTTTTGAAGGAGCCATATTGATTAGCCCACCATCAATGTTTTTGGAACATTGGGTGCTCCCCAATAGAAGCACCTCTTTAGACCCCTGGCTGCAAATGGAAACAAATGTGCTCCCCTACAACCCATCTTTTCAATTTTTATTCATGAGAGTTGAACTTTGGGCAAAACATATGGAATAAACATGAGATGCTATTGGGAATGTCATGGGGAACATCTTGAGAACTTGGGGAACTCTTTGAGCACCTGATGAGAACACGTTAGCAACAAGGGGAAAAAATAATCCTCTCCTCCCCCATCCCGACACCCCTGCCCCCCTCCTGCCCCAAGAATAAACCAAACCCCTTGCGAGTGCAGGCTAAGCTTTCTCTTTAGTTGCATGAAACTTTTATTTCCAAAATTGTTTATCACCACTTTTGGCATGGGCTAACATTAAGGGCACAAACTGCAAGACATAGTACAATCAGAGAAATGATGTGTAAAAACACCAAATTCTTGTCAAAATGCTCGTTGCAATCTGTGCATGACATGTAGATACTAGTTCACGAAGAAAACTATCAAAAACAATTCAAGGCACCTATTTCAACAATCTCATTGGTCAAAAATTTTCTTTAAGTATAGGGACAAGCCTATGATGCTATTACAACATTTAAGCGTCAGTTTACTTTAAGTTAAGTATTCAACACAATTTGAGGCTCTCATTCTAACAATCTGTGTATAATTTTACACTACTCCTATAACCCTAGTCTGGATGGAGATAGTGTTAAAAACAATGGCCCAACGAGATAGCACATATCTCCCAAAGAGAAAAACAAAAAGAAACAAAAAGATTGTTTCCATATATTAAAGTTATCTGTAATGTCATCCTCTCTTTCACCCCCTGTCCCTTCTGCTTTCACTCCCTATCCCCTCTTTCGGTGGTATCCACAAAGTAAAGAAACTTTATTAAATCTCAGTATGAAATGCTGAAACTCAGCATTTAATGCACAAGGTTCGAGAGTAGTTATAGTAGTTGTACAGGTAAGAGCAGTGAAAATATAGGTAGCAGCAGTGGAAAGGGAAAAGGAAAGAGGGGATGAAACTCAATTTACTACCAAAATAGGTGGAAAAACTAGTTTGGGTCCCAGTTATTTCGTTTTGTAAAATTTCATTCCCAGTTACACATTTGATGCCCTATTATGCCAGATCTGGCCGTTCTCGCCCCCTAATCTCGCCCCTTAATCGCCTGACTTTACGGATAACTTATTGTAGAGATAGTTTTTCAAACATTCCACTTTGTGTTGTTTCCCATCATTGAAACAGATATGATGAATTCAACCAGACATGTCGCCCTGATTTATTGCTCCAGGAACCATGGTACTGGTAGTTCGTTCCTGCACGACAGATAAGAAGTCATCCAAGGGAACAAGTAGGTACTAGTTACCTATGAGTGAGAGGTTCTTACACCTACTCCTTAGTGGGTACCCATTAGTGAAAGCCTAGAGGAATCCTACACCTATAAGTACTTTGTATCTATGAATATCCCTTATAGATAGTACACCCACTCATTAGTAGGAATTCAAGTTGCTTCAGTGTTTTTTTTAAAAAGCCAAAGTGGCAATCACCCCTTCCTAGGGATGCAGCTATGAACTAAAAATAATGTACAGATCTTTAATCATCCTTTTATATTTTGGAGCACATTGAAAACTAAATATTAAAATATGATGATTTTTAAATTTTTCTCTTACTTCTGGTAATTGAAAACCTCCAAAATTGCCTCATTTCCAAATTTTTAATTTTTAAGTTTTTTCTTTTTGGCAAATCTTGTCCATAATTTTTTTTTTTTGAGTTGTTTCCATTCTATGCCACCCATGCTTGTTATTTGGCCCTCAACAATAATTCTCACATCCTACATGGCTTACTTGACCCTTTCCCAACCCCACACACATAAAGATGAAAATTGGGACAATAAGAGGTGAGAGATTACTTAAATAAAAATACATGGACCATTCATTTTATGTAGCCAGTCAAGAGCAATTAAATTATATTGTACAGTCTCTGTAAACTAAAGGCACTAGAGTTGTGAACATATACTAACCCAAAGCCAATTTATTACCCCAATTGGTATAAAATCGACTATTTTTCATCCAAAACATATTGGCCACTGGTGGTGGAGATACTCTAAATCAAGGTGGGTACAGGTGCCAAAATGAAGCATCAATTCAGCAAAAGGCGTGGATGGTAGTGGATAGGAAACATTTTGTCATCAAGTTTCAGTTCTTGAGCTAACCATGGTGGTTAATTAACTAGGTTTTTGTTTTCTAGTTTTTACTACTTATCTACTTAGCAACCCATTATCATTTGATTTTGAACATACTCACCATTATAATTTTTTCAGTGACTATTTGTCAGAATCCTTTTAAAAACATTAAGACTACCCATGTACTGTAGTATCTTGGCATCATTGACACTAATCATATTGTTTTCAGAAATGTTGGAATTTTCACCAAAAAGAAAATTTCAAAGAAATAAGGAAAATAGAGAATATTTAAATTATTCTAGAGTGTCCAATTTTTGACATGGGATCTTCAGAATGAATTTAATTATTTGACACTGAAATGTGGAACTTGCCATGGTACTATGGTACATGCATATTCTACCTGGTAGCCACCTTCTTACCTCCCTATAGAACATATTTTTTACAGGATACATTACCAAGATGAAACTAGGGTACTGCCTCATCCTAGGCCCCCTTCTTTGGGGAATACCATGATCCATGGGTATTCTAGTGAACTTTCAATTTATACATGGCAGTGAGAACCAGTGTCATTTCTAAGAATTTCTCTTTGTACCTAAAGTGGTGATCACTCATTGGAAGATGTAGAAAAAGAAAAAGGTTCTTTTTCCCTAAGAAGATTTAGTCAACTCTGGCTATAAACCAGAAATAAACTACAAATATTTAATCATCCTTCTATATGTTTGGCTCCACAATGAAAATCACTTTTGTGAATCTGACAATTTTTACTCTTTTTTCACCCCCACTTCTTATGAATGAAAACCTTCAAAATCATTTTCAAATTTTTTTTTCACATTTTGGCAATATATTGCTGGTATAACAACGGCTAGTGACACGAGTGTTGGGTGGTTATTAGATATGACACCAAATGAATGACAATTAAAAATATATATAGCCATGGTTATCAAAAAAAAAAAAAAACCAAATCTCATAATCATGGTTCTCAAAAAATCTAATTCAGGTAGGTAACTACAATTCTCAAAAAATTCTAAGAATCAGTGAAATAACCTCTTATGAAACCCATCAATTCTTTGCCGATTATTTCACGAAAAAACTGCTTGTTCTTTGAGAGGTTTTTGAAAAAAAAACACCAAAGGTTCTTTCAATTTTGTTTGTCCATATAACCATAACTAGACTTTACCAAAGAATCAAATAACTATCCAACTCCAGTGAAAACCCTTTTTTATTTTCCTTCTCTATTCATTAGTTTGCAGATGCATTGATTGTTCGTCCTTTATCCAGGATGGATCAAACTGAACGGGAATTAAGAAGAGATAGCTGCACAAGTGCATGGCTTTAGCATTTCTTCCACAACATTGAAATAAAAATTTCCCAAGTTCTAGAATAAAAATTCTGGTAATTAAGTGATTTTTGGGGTTTTTAATGGCCAGTTTCAAAATTGAAACTAAAATCACCAGATCTTTATATTAAGTTGGAGTAGGTAGTCAACAATATAGAAGGATGATCAATTTTCTTAGTTTCATATCTGATTTATAGTCAAATTGAATTAAAAGGACACATTGGCTTGGTGTGTCCACAAGGAGAGGAATTTATTGCCACATTTAGTGATATAGAAGAAAACATGCCTAAAATTGAAATGTTTATTATAACCCTTGCCTACATGAAATGATACTGATTCAAAAGATGGGGAAAGATGTTTTTGGGCCTCTAGTGTTGAAGAAATGTTAAGGATGCCCAAGAGTTTTAAGGTCAACTAGTGCAAAAGTGAACTATGTCATCACAATGTGTGCAATAAGTAGGTGCAACATGTACCATTCTCGGCTTCCAAGAATTTATTACACCATGTTGGCATGGTTGCCATGTGTGCAAGTTACAAGTTACACATAAACACATGGCATGGCATGCCATCCATTGTCTTTATGTCATACCATGTTCCCCCATAGCAATTATACCACACCATATGAGACCATGCATGCATGCACATAGCATGTCGTGATACCATATATGCATGTCCACTTTAGCATGTCAGAGTCCCATGGGTAACATTTTCCCATTTCAAATTTCCCACCCCTTGGCACAACATATACAAAGTGAATGGGTGGAAAACCTTAATAAGCTATGGTTGGGTGAAAACTTTCTTTGATACATTAACAACATTCTCACCTTCAACATATGGGTTTTACACAAACTATCAAAATGTACTTGGAGTAATTGCAATAAGCTGGTTCTAACCCATGCATTATGGAGATATAAACACCTGAGATTAGATGATTAGTACAATGCTTAAAGTGCTGATATGATGCAAAATTAACCTCCCATGAATGTTATGGACATACAAATTTACCATTTTGTACAAAATTCTTAAAACCAATTATGCTGAGATCAGGGTTTTTTTGTGGTTCCAAAAGTTTGGCACTTTTTTCATTCTTTAGCAAAAATTTTTTGAATTTACACTAAGAAAATGAAAATTTTCAAAAATATATATAAGGGAAATATAAACATTTCCCCTAAAAACAAAATGCTACTTGAGATGAGAGAAAAAAAATGTATAAGAAATTGTGTATATGGAAATGTCTAACAAAACAAAATACCTTGTTTGTATTGTTTTCCATGCATCAATTTCCATTCTCCTCTTGATATTAGTGTTAAAGGTTAGAAAAGACCGTTAGGATTATTTTAACTATAAACAAAATTGATTTTACAAGTTTTAAAAAGATTTTAGGAAATCTACTATTTTCAACGAGATCATCATTTTGGACTTAGATTTACCAATAGTTTTGATGTACTTAAAGGTTAGGTTTTGTGTACGTTTGGCAGACCTTGCATATTGTATTTTGATGTTGAGTGTAATTCAAGTTTTTGTATTCTTGAAGTAGTTTTTTTCACTGCAAATTTTCTTTTTGCATTTTGAAGTTGTATTTGATTCATAACTTTAAATGTTGTCAATTTTTTTATTAAGTTTTGATATTTTGAGTTCTTGTGAAAATTCAATAGTCTATTTTTACTATTGTTTTCAAAAACATTGTGACTATTTATCGCTTTAATATTATGAAAGTGTATTTCACTTCTTATCCTTATTGCTTTCATTTCCCAATCTTGGAATATTATTAGGTGGTGGCCTTTACATTTGGTGACCACACCTAAAATATAGAACAATTTTTTTTGGTTTAATAACTTTTATTTTGAAAGTTCTAGTTGGAACTATTTGTTTCCATAAAAAAATGGTTCCTTTTTTTTACAAAGTTTCTTTTTTTTTTTTCTTTTTTTTTGGTTAAGATTCATACAAAAAAATTTCAATTTTTAAAAAAAATCTTTATTTTTTTTGTTAAGTTGTTTGTTGTAGCAGTATGCCAATAGTGCTAACTTAAAACATGAAAAAAAACTAAAGGTTTTGCAGGAGAGTGCAAAAGGTGGACCTTTGGGGAGTCAAGGAGTGCAACTATCGAAAATGGAATTGGAGCATGCAGTTAATTTCCATAGTGGCAAATTGCAAAAAGTGAAGGTGATTACTAAAAATCCAACATAAAAAATTAGAAGATATTTGATACCATAACAAATGGGAAGGACCTTATCGGAAAGGACTTTTATGATGTCAAAATTGGAGACCTTTTGAGAACTTGTTTGAGACCCTATTGAAAAAAAAAGTTTTTGGTATCATGAAATTGTTTTGTCTAGGTCACAAACTTGGGACAATGAAAAACTTCAACTCTAGAAGTGTTTGGAAGGATTGCAACAATTTCAAGAAAAAGAAAGTTCATATGGTGGACCTAGTGGACTTTCTTCAATGATGAGCCTTGTGGATGAAGAGGATTAACACACAAAAATTCTAATACCTCCCATTTTCAATATAATTTTTTTTCCTTATACTCCCACATTTTGTTCTTTTTTTCATGGAATTGGACATGTCATAGGAACTATCCTAATAAATCTATAATTACCATCCTTCTGGTCAATCTTGTTTCAAGCTCCACCACAATTATTTTTCAATTTCCATCTTAGACCATTGTACCTTTAGTTTTAAAGTTAGCATGTTGGGTGCAATACCTGATTTTGGAATGAATTTACTTCTATCTAATATGTTGTAGTACCCTTTGTGATTATTAGAATATCAAAGGATATAAGTTTGGTAGTGCCTTTTATTGGAAATGTATTCCCCAACCAATGAACACAACTTCCTTCATATAATCATAATTTTGTAACCTTAAAAAGAATCTTTGCACCATGGTCATTGATGAACCATTTTTATTTTGGCAAATATTCTTGTTTACCTAGGACAATGTTGACGATTTTGATGATAAAAGTTGTAGTCGTTGGAAGAGGTGATGAAAGATTGTCAAATAAAGATGGTTTTGCTTCAAATGATTTGAAAAACTTGACAATTACATTCCCTACTACATCAATATATGTCCAAGTTCACTCTATGTTTCATTAGATTTTGAATGAAATTGAATAAATTTACCATGGTGAAAGTAGGCAACCTTTTATTAAACACAGACCAATTGCTTTAGACAAATGAATTCATTAATAGGTAATTGAATTCATCAATAGTTAATCAAATTCATTAATAATAATAAATTCACTAATAATTAATTATGAACCTAGGCTAGGCACATAGGAACCTTCACTACACTATGTAGTTTACGTTAGAAACCTAACCCATTTAAGCACTTTGTTCAACAACCTAAAGTGCAAGTGTGAAGGTTTGAACCTTTCATCTCCTTTCACCTCCATGTTTAAGGAACAAGCTTTTAACCATTGAACCACTATTTAAATGAATGATATTTTTTTGTCATCATATATTATTATGCACATTCTTTTCTACCCTAAACAATTTTGAACAATTTATTATTATTATTGGTAGTTCTAGGCAATTATGTTGTACACCGCTGTTGGCTATTTTATGTTATTTCACTAGAAGTTATTATTGACTATTCTATGTTATATTACCATAGGCTATTGATGGTTATTATATTGTAAACTATTGTTGGCTATTTTAGGTTATATCACCATAGGCTATTAATGGTTATTCTATTATAAACTATTATTGGTTATTTTATGTTATTTTAACATTGGCTATTGTTGGTTATTCTATCGTAGGTTATTACTGAGTATTTTAGGTTATTTTACCATTGGTTATTTTATCATAGGCTATTATTGATTATTTTATCATGGGTTATTATTGACTATTTTATCATAAGTTATTTAAAACTATTTTGACTATTTTATCATAAACTATTGTTGGTTATTTTAAATTATTTTTACCATAAACTACTTTTGGTTATTATATTATAAACTATTTTTGACTATTATATTGTAAATTATTTTTGGTTATTCTAAGTTATTTATTATAGGGTATTATTGATTATTTTATTACATGTTATTATTGATTATTTTAAATTATTTTATTTAAGTTATTTTAAAATATTCAATGTTATTTACCACAGGTTATTATTGGTTATTATAAACTATTATATATTATTTATCATAATTTAATCTTAGTTATTGTTGCTTATTTTATCATAGGTTATTATTATTTATTATATTATAGGTTATTATTGATTATTTTAAAATATTATTGGCTATTTTAGACTATTTTGTTGTAAATTATTTTTTTAATATTTTAATATTTTAACTTATTTTATCGAGGTTTATATTGATTATTTAGATTATTTTACCCTAGGTTATTTCCACTTTAAATTATTATATGTAATTTTTAAATATTTACTTTTACTTAAAATCATTATTTTATTTTAGGTTATTGTAAATTATTATACCTTAGGTTAAAATATCTTATAATAACATAAAGTAGAATGACCTTGAATAACCTAAGGTATAACTTGAAATAACTTACATTAGCTTAAAATAGAATAATTTTAAATATATCCTAAAGTTAGTTAAATAATTTAATTTAAAATAACTTAAAGTAGAAAGCTTATAATAAATTAAAATACCTTAAGGTAGAATAAATTATAATAATTTAAGGTATAACCAAAGGCATAATAACTTATAATAACTTAAGGTATAAATTAAAATAACTAGGGTAACCTAAAATAACATAGGGTAGGTTTAAAATACCCTAGGCTATTGAAAATAACATAAAAATAAAATTATTTACCATATAATAATGAATTATCATTACTAATAAACATGATTTTTTAAAAGGTCCAACTTGATTGAAATGTTCACATTGACAAAGGGGGATGGTCATTTTGACTAAAAGCTTGGGGCATGAAAAACATGGGTTACTTTTGACTAAGACATTTGACTAAAGTGACATTTTTGACCATGTGACAAACCAAACATTTGGTCAAAAAGGCCAGAGGTCCATCAAGATGACCAAGGTTTAGGATACACACCAAACCTAAGTTCATAACTAGTAGGTTTTAGCTTAGGCATATTACACTTAGTAGTTACTTATAAAATTTATTAGGTTATTTACATATTACTTTTAAGCACATGTAGGTACTTAAAACTTAGTACATTAATTAGTTAATATGACTTATCAAAGGAGGACATCTAGGTGGTGGTAATGAACCCCATGGTAGTGGAAATGGACCATATGGAGGAGGACATATGGGAGGAAATACTACACCTATTAGAAGACCTTGGATGGGATCTAGAAATTCTTCTTGGAACACATGGTATTCATCCTTTTTAATTACCATTTGCAAAATTGAAAAACTCAATTCAGCCAAAAATGGCAAACTTTATATATAACCATTGCCACAAGACCAACAATTTGCCATTGTTTCACTTGTGGATCAATTGAGCACAAGATCAATAATTGTTGTCAAAGACAAGCAACACATGAGATGTTCAAGGAAAACTTCCAATACATAGACAAAAACAAAAAACGTTGTCAACATGCATTATAAGAAATCATGGTTTTTCTAACAGGGGATTTCAGTGTTAAAAACTCCCCATATGGTTTTTTTGCCCCCATGTTCAACTTGACCAAAATGTCATTTTGGACAAGTCGATTTGGACCCAATTGTTTTGATTAGGTCTTTTTGGTTGGTTTTTTTACTAGGTTTTTTTGGCCAAGTTTTTTCTACTGAACCACCATGACAATAATATAATTTGGGCAACAACCAAAAATATTTTTTATTTAAATTATTTTATTTAAAATTAATATGAAAATATTAACTAATTAATTAATTACCCTACCTACCTACCTACCTACCTAATTAATAAACTTAATAATTAATGAAAACTATTTATTTATTTATTTACTTACCAAACCTTTAGGCTAGGCCAAGTAGCCAAGGCTAGGTGGTCTAATAACTATTGCAATCTAGGCTACCTAATTAAATCACCTAATTAACCAAGGTAACCTAGGTTGCAAGTGTGGGGACTTGAATTCCTCACCTTCACATTGAGGAGTCAAGTCCTTAACCATTACACCACCACTTCATAAGGTGAATTTTTTGGACAACATATTTGTAATGAACATGATTTTGGACCAACATATTGTAATCAACTTCCATGAATTTTTTTTCAACATGCATATTGTACTAAAAAACTTGAATTTTTTACACTACTTACATAAATAGGTAGGTTATAGGTAAAGTAGGTTAAGTAGGTAGGAGGTATCTATTTAAAAATGCATGTACTTAAGTAATATGTAGGTTATGATCTACCAAGCCTTATAGGTACCTACTAAGTCTATGTTTATACCTACTTAATAAGTTATCTATGTTTATGTTATTTAATAGGTTGTGTACGTACCTACTAACCTATTAGTAGACCTAGCCTAAGCATATTAAATATATAGCCTAACATATTATGTAGGTTTAAGTTTAAGATATCTACATAGTAGGTGAAGCTACTTATTTAGTAGGCCTACGTGGTTTAGGTTAGGTTACTTACCTTATAAGCCTAGGTGGCTTAAACTAGGCTACATGCCTAGTAGGCCAAAATGGCCTAGGTTAAACTACCTACTTAGTAGTTAGGCCCAGGTGGGTTAGGTTACTAACTTAGTTCGTAAAATAAACTACCCAAAGGTAATTAATCAAAATAATTAAAAATGATTGATGAATTATTATAATATTATAAATAAATAAATAAATAATATCAATGATTATTTCCTAGGAATTCTTAAGTATTAAATATTAATTATTATTATTTACCATCAATTAATAATTATTCAATATAAGTGGCTGATTATTGAATATTTCCTATGAAATACTAAATATTAAACATGAAATAATAATAATTTACTATTAATTATATATTTTAAAATATTAAAATATTATTGATTATTTACTATTTATTAATGAATATTTATATTTAATATTAATTAATCATTATTTATTATGAATTAATATATAACAAATTATTATTAACTAAAAAATTAGTTTTAAAAATCACTTATCAATAATTATTGAAAATTATATATTGAGTAATATTAATCATTATAAATTACTATCAAATATTAGCCAAAAATTAGATAAAATTAATAATTAAATAATAATAAATGATCAATTAACAAGTTGATGGATTAATTAATTATTGATTATCAATTGAAATTTATTTGGTAACTAATTAATTATATAAAATATTAATAAATTATAAATATTAACTATCAATTATTAAATATTAAGTAATTAATGTCCTAAGTTTAAATACCTACATATGCTTAAAGGTAACATGTAAGTAGCCTATTAAACTTTATAAATAGCTACTAGGTGTAATATGCTTAACTCAGGGCCTATTAATTATGAATTTAAGTTTAGTATGTACCTTATGCAAAATAAACTTGTATGTTAAATAACCAAATTAGTATGGTCAATTTGATTAAATGTCAAATCAGAATGACCAATTTAATGAATTGTAAATCACAACATGACCATTAAGTATGGTCAATTTGACTAAGCTGTGGTCATTTTAATGGACTTCTAGCCTTTTTGACCAAATGTTTGGTTTGTCACATGGTCAAAAAAGTCACTTTAATCAAATGTCTTAGTCAAAAGTAACTTTTTTCTTTCATGCCTCAGGCCTTTAATCAAATGACCATACCCCTCGGTTAATGTGGACATTTCAGTCAAGTTGGACCTTTTAAAAAATCACATTTTCTTGTAATGATGGTTTTGGTAATAACCATTAGAAGCAAACTACTAAATTTTTTTGTACATTTTAAAGAGAAAAACCTAGAAAACACTAAAAGAAATCCTGTCCATTTTGACCATATATCAATGGATGAAATTTTTTAACATGTTTAATGTTATGAACAATGGCATTGAAGTTCCTTACACATGAAAAGTAATTGACCTTGAATAATATGAAGAATATGGGCATGAGGAAAAAAAACATTATTTAATTTGAATGAAGATTGTGAAGTGGTTAGTCCCTTCAGGAAAGTTTTATGGCCTTATTCAACCCCTAAAACCCAAGAAATGACACTAGTTGAAGTTGAATCCCTTCATGAAAAAGTTTGCAAAATCTTTGGTGTTGAAAGGAAGTTAAAAGTGACGCACTCCCAAGTTCCTTGATAGACTTAAATGTGAATTTGAAATTAAAACAACGGAAGAGCAAGGAGTTGGGTGCACGTTCCTTGGCTCGTAACACTTTGGGGGTAGAGGGGTGTGCTAGAGCCTCGAGATGAGACTAAGAAGAATGATAAGCACTCAATCACTCACATGAACCTACATAAACCAAACAACAAGTTGGTTAATGCATAGCTAGAACACTTTTGGTGCTAGGATGAGCCACGAACAAACTTGGACTCACAAGACTCACCATGGCCCGGACTTGGGGGAAGCCACCACCTTCTTCCTTATAATATATTCTATGGTTGGCCACAGGACCAACATCCAAATGGCATTTTGTCCCAGGACTCCCAAGTGGGATTCCCGAAATTCCCAAAGTTGGGACTCCCACGATTTTGGGGGCCCATAACTTTGTGTGCAAACCTCCGATTGATATGAGGTTTAAAGCAAAGTTATAGCCAGCCCTTGTCAAGAGCTTTCTAATGGTATGTCGCACGCCACCTGCGCACAAGGGAATCTGGGCGATTCCCAACTTTTAGTGGTCGAGAATCAAATTGTCAATTTGATTCCCGACCCTTCTTTTGACCATAACTTGTGTTTCATGTGTCCAAATGGGTCATGTGAGCCCATTTCAAACATTTACGTTCCAATAGCTTTGCAATGATATAAAGGACGCTTCAACTCAATGAGTTTTGACCTCTGCAATTGTTTTTTAAAAATTCAGGAGTCCATTGGGACTCCAACTCCCAAAGTGGAAGCTCACTTGGGAGTGTGGAGGTTCCTTCCTTCACACTCTCCTACATTCCTGGGAGCATGAGATGTGACTCCCGAGCTTCCCTTTTGGCCCGCAACCTTGCAAGCCCTTGCCTTGGTTGTGAACCCAAGGTTAGGGTTGCTGTCGCAACCCCACTTTGGCCAAGTGTGGGGGTGAAGCCCAACACTTGGAAAAGTTGGAGGTTTGGAGTTCTCCGGGACTCCCGAATGTTCAGAGCTCGACAGCAAGGACCAAAACACCTCGCATTGAAGTGTTCTTATTGTCATTGGAAAGGTCTTGAAACGTAGATATCGAAAATGGCCTCGCATTGGCCATTCGGACATCTGCAGCCCAAGTTATGGGCAAAAGAAGGGCCGAGAGTCAAACTGGCAGTTTGACTCCCCACCACTAAAAGTCTGGAATCGACCTCTTCTCGACGTCGCCTTGAAGAGTGCGACACGGCGTTGGAAAGCTCTCGACGAGAGCTACAACTTTGATTTAGGACTCGTCCCGATCCGAGCTCAGAGCGAGGAGCTATGGCCGTTCAAAGTTCCAGGAGTCCAGCCAGGACAGTTTCGGGACTCCATTTCGGGAGTCCCAACAAAATGTGCCATTTGGATGTAGCCTCGGTGACCAGCTGCAGAGAATACTAAGGGGAGTAAGGTGGTGGCTTACTCCCAAGTCCGGGCCGTGGTGAGTTTTGTGTGTCCAAGTGCCCGTGGTAAGTCCCAACACCCAAAGGTGTCCCGAATGCTAAACTAACCCTTTTTGGTGGGTTTTTGGATGCAGACTCACATGAGCTAAACTAGTCCCTCTTC
>Ga0209611_10002081_pt1 | contig 35027 bp, 19 predicted proteins | sample S1TSphgellanicum_3_FD_187693 | JGI IMG/M metagenome (GOLD analysis project Ga0209611, IMG submission 187693) | Host-associated microbial communities from peat moss isolated from Minnesota, USA - S1T2_Fc - Sphagnum magellanicum MG (SPAdes) (version 2) | ecosystem: Host-associated > Plants > Peat...
TAAGGCCCATGGGTCGGGTGGGTTTCAGAAATAAGGGGTCTATGGGGAAGGGCCTTACCCTACACTTAAGTAATTTTTAGGTTTTATAGCATGTAAAGACTTGCAATAAAACTAAATTTCGTCAAGTTGGGAATTGGGATCAAGTTTTTTTTGTTATAAATATTTTTAAAATAAATATATTTATAAATTTGTGATATCGAAAATTTGGTATTTTTTTTTTAATTAGTTGACTTTACACTAGGGAAACCAAAAAAATTCCCAATTTACACTAGAACTTGGGATCCCTTTTGTTTCCTTGGTTACCTTTCCCACATGGACCTCTTCACCTATCTCTCCCCCCTTCAACACAACAACCCTCATTAAACCAATGACGAAGAGGAAGAGGAGGCCCCTTGGGAGGGTTCGCACGTTTGCCGGAACCGTCTTGCTCGGGAGGGGCACGATCTCGGTTTAAAGGAAATAAATATGGTTACATAAATAAACTGGCGGACTTCACAGTGACCAAAGGTCACGGGTTCCCACTAGTATAGGTAATGTTTCCAACTTGTATTTCAGAATTTTAGCTCACATTGCAAATTCCAATTACTAGTTTTCTAGATGCAAAGTTCAAGTTTTCAAAGGAAGGAGCTTCAATAATATAGAAGAACGTGCCGCCACAACTAAACAAGTTCAAAACAGAGGAGGAAGCATTTATCATTGTCGGTGATCGAAAAAGAGGAAAGCAGTGAGGATTCCATGATGTGCGAAGAAGAGAAAAATGCACATCTCATGGACATGATGGGTCATGTAATACATATCCTCCAAACCTTTTTTGACTTCATTTCTTGAAAGTATATCTTTTTATAGGTGTAGTTGATGTTTAACCTTTTTATTTGCCAACTTAGAATTTGAGTCCATTTCTTTTGAAGGGTGAAGGGAAGGCTTCAAAAACTGAAGATCAACAAGAGAATAAAAAGGAACTCAAGGAGGAGAAGCAAAAGCTAGAGACCAGAGAGGGGCTTTTTCTAGCTTTCTCAACAGATGAATCTAGAAGGCAAAACCTTCTCAAGAAGGTATGTTGTTTTTTCCTTCTATTTTGCAATATTTTTCTTTAAAAAAATTCCATGGACAAACTTATTCAACTGAATAGAATACTTTATGAAATAAGTGGAGTACCAAAAATTGTGCTAAAGCAGCCATGAGAATAGCTACATACAAAATGCCTATACGTACTCAAATTGTTACTATTATATCCCATAAAAATATGAGTGATGGGTAGAGACAAATGATTGATAAGGATAAGTAATAGATAAGGAAAACTCCTTATAATGATAGAAAAGAATTATTATATAAATGAAATTAGTAATATCCCCCCCCCTAACCCCCCTTTTTTTATTTCTCCCTCCTTTGGGGGGTGTTAATCCATTTTTGTTTGTTTTTTAGCATAGCGCATTTGGTCGTCTTGAAAGGTTCCAAATAAAAAAGTGTTGAACTTCTTTTGGCATTGAGAGAAGCTCGATATATATTTTTTTACAACCTTCTTTTTCTTCTAACTATCCATCTTTTTTTTCTTTCTCCTCTTCCTTTTTCTTATGTAGCCTTTTAGTATCTTCTTCTTCTCCTCTTCATTCTTCTTTTTCCTCCTCTTCATGTTTTTTCTACAACCCAGTTTTTTTTCTTCATCTTCATTTCCCATGTCCTAGTTTTGTGCCTCTAGAAAAAATGCTTGTTAGGCTTCTCTCAATGCCGAAAGAAGCTTGGTGGGGGCAACCTTTGACTTTTTTTGTAGAAATAATTCCCACAAGCATACTTTCGATGTTGAGAGTACCCTTGTAAGATTTTTTTTTGCAAAAAAAATTGTAAGTCTTCTTCTCCCTCTTCCTCTTCCTCTTTTTCTTCCTCTTCTTCCTCCTATTCCTTTTCTTCCTCTTTCTTCTTCATTCTTCTTCCTTGTCCTTCCCCGAATCCTAGTTTTGTGGTTCCAGAAAAAATGTCTGTGAAGTTTTTCTTAGTGTCAAGAGAGGCTTGACGAGGGCAACATTCTGCTTTTTTTTTGTAGAAAAAAATCCCGCAAGGGTATTCTCAACGCTAAAAGTTCCTTTGCAAGATTTTTTTTATCAAAAATTTCTACAAGTCCTTTCTTCCTCTTCCTCTTCTTTTTTTCATAATTCTTCTTCTTCCTCTTCCTTTTTCATTCATCCTTGTCCTTCCCAAGGTCCTAATTATATTACTCTAGAAAAATCGCTTGCTAGGTTTCTTTTGGCACTGAAAAAGCTCAGCAGAGCCATCCTTTTACTTTTTTTTGCAAAAAATAATTTCCACAAAAGTATTCTCGACGTTGAAAATTCCGTTGCAAGATTTTTTTTCTGCAAATTTTTTTGCAAGTCATTTGCTTCTTTTTCCTCTTCTTCTTCACCTTCCTATTCTTCTTCTTCTGCATCCTCTTTCTCTTCCTTCTTCCCCTTTTTCCTTTTCCTTCATCATTCTTCCTCCTTGTCCTTCCTCGGGTGGACTAGTTTTGTGGCTCTAGTAAAAACACTCGACAAGCTTCTTTCGTCATTGAAAGAAGCTTGGTGGAACCATCCTTCTACTTTTTTGCACAAATGATTCCCACAAAGGTAATCTTGACACCGTAGCACCAAGAGTACCCTTGCAAGATTTTTTTCTACAAGAAAATTTTCTTCTTCCTCTTCTTTTCTTCCTTCCTCTTTTTCTTCTTCCTCTTCCTTTTCCTTTTCCTTCTTCTTCCTCCTCTTCCTCTTTTTCCTCTTTTTCGTCTTCATTTTTCCTCCTTGTCCTTCCCCAAGTCCTAGTTCGATGGCTCTAGAATAAATGCCCACCAAGCTTCTCTCAATGTCGAGAAAAGCTCAATGGGGGAAACCTTCTACATTTTTTTGCAAAGAGAATTCCCATAAAGGTACTCTCGGTGTCAAGAGTACCCTTGCAAGATTTTTTTCTACAAAAAAATTTGCAAGTCCTCTTCTTCCTCTTCCTCTTCTTCTTCCTCTTCTTCTTCTTTTCTTCTTCCTCCTCGTCCTTCCCCGAGTCTTGGCTATGTGGCTCTTGAAAAAACACATGTAGGGCTTTTCTTGGCATCAAGAAAAGTTCAGTGAACAACTTATTCTCCATTTTTAAAAATAAAATAAAATCCTGCCAAGGTATTCTCGACATTAAAAGTACCTCGAGGAGATTTGTTTTTGAAAAAGAATTCACCTCCTTTTTTCCTTCCTTTTTTATTTTCCTTATTTTTATTTCTTTTACCTAGTTTGCATATTTTTTCCTTGTAATAAAGCACATGCTGAACTTCTCTTGGCAGGAATTGCTTTATTATTTTTATTAATGTTGCAGCATGAAAGCTTGTCGGGTTTTTCTCAACATCGAAAGAAGCTCAGTAGGCTCATCTTCCACAAAAAAAAATTCCTCTTTTCATATCACTTCTTCATCTTCACCATATTTTTCTTCACATATATCCAAGATTAGAAAAATTATGTTGTTTTCATCGTAATTACTATGTTTTTTACTCTAGTATTTCTCAAGCTTGACAACTCAAATGGAGGAGAATCAATTGTCCTTTGACATGAACATTTAGGTGGTGTAAAACCAAACAAAAATCAACACAAAGGAGATTCTTGAAAAGTATAAAATCACCCCAAAGTGCAAGGCTTGAATTCATGTTCTATTGTGCAAGATGGTTCCCATGCCCATTGTCAAGCCTACTTTCAAGATTAATATCTTGAAAATGGAACAAGCCTTTCACATGGGATATAGGGAAGGTGACAAAGTTTTTTAGTTGTTTTCGACGAACTAGAAAGGTGAGGAGGAGGATGTTAGTTTACACAATAACACCTAGGATGAACATTGGCTCCTTGAGAAGGATTGATTTGAGAAGTTATTGTAAGACGACCTAAACCTTGTGCACTTTTCCAACAAAATGTTTTTTGTGTGGGATGGGAACCATCGCATCTAGGTTTGGATGCCTTACATTAATAGATTACACAATGATGATCCATATTAACACATATTTGCAAATTTGATTTTACTTGACACATCCCATGGCCTTGTGGAGTTGTTCACAACCATGATTAATTTGAACAAGTAAGTCTTGCACCTTTCTTGATTTTTTTTAATCGACTGTAATTCAGCTTGTTTCAAATGCCTCACTTATCGAGTTAATTTGTAGGGGCATTGAATTTGATAATGTCAAGCCAAGCCTTGTGCACAAATTCTTTTGCATTCAAGGGATTGGAATCATTCCCTTGAAGCAATTCAAGGATGTCTTACTAGTATACATGTATAAGAAACGTGAGAACAAGTCGAGGAAGACATGGCATTCCTTCACATTGGAAGCCTTTTTTTATTGTATGTAAAAGGTGATTTTCTGCCTCTTTCTCCCATATTTTCATTTTGGTCACATTATATTTCCATGCGTGTTCCTATTAACAGTTTTTGATTTCTTGTGATGCTTTCAAAGGGAGCTTGCATCCATATAAATATGGCTATCAAATTCTATTGCATGAAGAGGTCCCCCATGAAGGTGATATATCTCCTGCAAAGTTCTAGGAATTGATGGAAAAGGCAATGGAATAGGTGATAAAGGCACTATTCAGTTTTCTGCAAACACTTCCTTTTTTGTGATCTTACTTTTGGGCCCAAGTTTTTGCAAGAAATTTAGGCCCACTATGACAACAATTCGAAGCTTGAAATGTGTGTGAGCCATACCAACACAACCATGTGTGGTAATCTCAATTTTGAAACATTGCATTAAGGATATTCAAGTGTGGTAAGGTTATTAGGGGTTTTTAGCAACTTCATGTTAGAATAAAAAATGGTGAATGCACATGGTTATGTGGGGGGGTTATTTTCTTTTTCGAAATATGATATTGGTGAATAAGGTGTTGGGTTTTTTTTTTTTCAACAAAAAGCTGGTAACCATAGTTTTGGAACCTTAGTTGCATAATTAGGGGTGAGAAATCTCTAGAAGGTTGGGGGTAGAAGCAGACACCAAAATTCATGGTGTTCAACAAAATTATTGGTTTTGTCCTAGTATTTAGTGAGTAGCAAGGATGTTTGAAATTCATGAAACAATTGAAGGGGTGTCAATGAAAGGTCTAATCACTAATAGAAAAACCCTATTTTTCGACTTGTCTTAGGCGACTAAAAGTGTCTTTTGCGACTATTTTTGATCAAAAATAGTTGCAAAAGACATTTTTAGTCGCCTAAGACAAGTCGAAAAATAGGGTTTTTCTACTAGTGAATAGAAATAAAATAATCTTCAAGCCTTATGAACATAAGTTTAATTCAAGACAACTTAACGATTAAATAAATAGTGTGATAGGGTGGCAATGGCAACATGAATTTCATAATGAATGAAACATTTATTTAGATTATGGATAAGTTCAACGAGGAGCTGCAATTACATGTTGAGTCCTAGGCTATGCCATAGTGATAGTTCATAACTGTAGGAAATTTAGGATGTGTTGAATGGTGCAAATTAAGTAGTCCGCTTTGCTATTAGGAGATAATCGGCGAATTGGATCGCGTAACCAACGATAGTGTCCAACGCCAGGAATTGAAGACCATGCAAAGACAAAGGTGTCTTCAATCTTATAACAACCTTCACAAACGATTTCAAGTTCAACACCAGAAGCGGGGTTGATTTGCAACAAAATCACCAAGGTGCGAAAATTTGGAGAAATGAGATAATACCAAGCTTGAGGGGGTTCAACTTCAAGATGAGTGCGCACCTATCGTGGTTTGGGATCTTCATCATGAAGATGTTGCGTCAATGTCAAATTTAAAGATGTCTTCAAATTTGATTCTTCATTCACTTGTGTAGCTTGAGGCCCGTAAGACGTGACCATAAGCGACGCCATCATTTCAAAAAAAAAAATCTCCAATCAAAATCAAATCGACAATGAATGTGTGGAGAATTTATTACATCGAGATGCGTGATTGTAATTTATAGATCAAGGAAAAGGAAGGAATTGCGTAAGTAATAGCCTATAACCAAGGTAAAGTAAAACCTTAAAATTAATGGAAAAAATGAAAATTTAAGTAAAATTTGTTAGGGGGGAAGTGGGAAGAGGGGAAAGGTGCTTCTCCTTCTCCTTCCATTGGTCACCAAACATTAGAACCTTCCATTGACCACCAAGCAATGGAACCTTCCAAGGGCCACCAAACATTAAAACCTTCCAAAGGGCCACCAAACATTAGAACCTTCCATTGGCCACCGAGTTGAGATCTTCCTTCACTTCTTTCCTTCTCATTCATTTTAAAAAGCGGATTCGGATCATTTGAGGTTCTCTTTTCCGAACATAATTTTTGATTTAAGTCTTGAGAATACTTGTTCCTACAACCTTCATTGGGAACAAAATAATGATTAATCTTGGTAAATGGTGGAAAGAGGGAGAGTAGATTCGATGTTTGTAATATTTTTGAAAGAATGGAAGTGAATAGGGATAGTGTGGGGAGTTTGAAATCTCAGAGAAACTTCACAAACCCTTTTAGGTTTGGTAGCACAAGACTTCTTACTAATTTGGGTGCAAATTTTAGAATTTGGTAGTAAGGTGCGCCTTGTGATTAACTTTCTAATGAATTAAAACAAACCAAATTTGAATAACGTATGTGATAGGAATAATAATTTGAATGACTAGAGGTCTGCAGCTAAGTTGAACTTTCTACTTTTGTAACACCCTCTTGGTTTGGTAGAACAACTTCTTACCAGTTTGAATACAAAGCTTGCAATTTGGTAAGCAAATGCGTTTTATAACTAGCTTTCTAATGAGCTAAGGTAAGCCAAATTTGGACAACATATATGATAGGAATATTTTAAGTGACTAGTGGTTTGTAGCCAAGTTGAACTTTCTACCTTTGTAAAACCCCCTCGAGTTTGGTAGCATAACTTCTTACTGGTTTGGGTGTAGAACTTAGAATTTGGTAGGCATATGCACTTTGTAGTTAGCTTCCTAATGAGCTAAGGGAAGCCGGATTTAAATAGCGTATGTGATAAGAATAATATTTTAAGTGATTGGTGGTTTGCTGCCAGGTTGAACATGGTGTTGAATCCTTAGAAGTTGGTTTGAATGAGTGACAAGTTAACATAAAATTATAACATTTGGAGTGTTTGAGTTTGAAAATTATATCTATCAATTCTAAATCATAAATGATGCATAGGAAGTAAATTATTTAGTTTCAATTACAAATGCAACTTAACATTTAGAAATACACTTTGCATTTTTTCCTTCACCAATAGCATATGTACTTCCAAGTATAGTCACTTCATAAAATTGGAAGTAGAGGGACAGAAAATTGCTTCACAATGTTCATTGAAAAAATTCAGATGTTCGTGTATTTTTCGGTCAACAAGGAGCAGAAAATTGTTTGGTTGAAGTAATGTAATGAGTTTGGAGTTTTGAGGAAGGCTAAGAAGTTCCCAAAGTAAGGGTTTTCAAACATCTAATTCGACAAAGGCAACATTTTGGCACCAGGTTACATTTAAAAAAAATTTGTTTGACTTTCCCTTTTCTCTCCACATCCAATTTAATATGACTGACTTTGGTTTTTGTAGCTTGAATATGAAGCATTCAAGCTCTACAATGCCTCAGTCTTTAACCTCAAACTCATTGTCAAAGAGGTGCATGGTTTGATGACCTTGGAGGAATACATCCACCATTAGGAATTTGAGGTGTGGGAAACATGTTCAAGCCCAGAAATGGGATTCATCATAGCAAATCCTAGGAGCAACAATCTAGGAGAAAGGAGGCCTTCAAAAGGGTTTCTTACAAGTGCCACCTCAAAATCTCATCTTTTTATATAATTTTTTCCTTTTGTTTCTTTTGTCTTCATTGTCTTTCATTCAATCCTGAAAATAAAGATATTTTCCATTTGCATTTTGTTCCTAGGTTCTTCTACCTTGTTCTCCCCCCCCATGGGTGTGATTGATGAACTCCCCCATTTGTTATGAATTTGGTGAAATCCAAAGGCAGACAACACCATGTACCACACGGATCTCCTCAAGGATTGGTCCCCATACCATCTTGAGGATTGTGGTTGGTACATTGATTGCCCTTGGGATTGTACCCTGCTATTTAAAGTTGTGCTCAAAGAAAGCCATGAGCCTGACTTTCAATAGAAGCTTGCTAACTTTGGGGGTTCAAATATTTAGGCAAGCAAGAATAAATCTATTGCAAAAGGGGAGGGGAAAAAGACAACTCCTTTAAAAATCGTCAAAGTTCCAAAGGATGTGACATGGTTGATTATGAGGTCACAACCTCAAAGCAGGATTTTGTTGAAGTCCATGATGGATCTAAAAGGAGTTGGCCTAACAAACACTTTGACCTTTCGCTTGATAGTTGTCGACCATCCTCATCTTGGTCGGAATTATCTTTGGCTCCATCAAGGAGAATATCGGGATTCCATTTGCCACAAAGTTGTTGACCCCTACCATTTTGGCATGATTTGTCTTCGCCTCCATATGGGAGGAAATTGGGATTCCATGAGAAGGTGATGTTTACTTCATGGTCATCCTTGGTGTCTTCGCAAATGATAACTAGAAAGTGGCCTCTTGAACATGCCATTTTTATTGATTGCTTGCTTTAGGTGAACACAACTCAAGACCTCAATAGTTTTTGCTTCTCATTAATTTCTTTTCACTATTTTCCCACTTTCATTGACTTAACAAAAATTTGTTTATCAGATGAATCCACCAAGGCTTGTTGATCTTGTCATTGGAGATGTTCCTAGAGGTGTTGGTGTTCCCATAATGTCTTAATCTAGAGCTGACATTCCAGAGTGGAATGCCAAGGTCCCCCACTATGTGGATTTTGTTTTCATTTTTGTTGACAAATTCTTTTCATATAGTGGTGCCATCTTGCTTTTCCATTCAATTAATCTCCAAGTTTTCAAGCAAATTAGAGAATTCTTAGACATCTATTCCATGTCAATTTTCATGAAATGGGCAGTGGTGAACAATCTTCCATTGATTAGCATTCAGGATCTTGGGTTGAAGGTATTTCTTCATCCATATCTTGTTAATCTTGCTATGTTGTTGTAGGTTGTTTATTTCAATTTTCAATGACCTTTTATATTCTTGCAGACTCTATTAAGCCAAACCACATTTTTGGTGAAGATCCCTTAGACTTTTGAGTTCCGGCACCTATTGTTGTCATATTAGAGTAAGGGATCATGGTTGCGAAGGAAGTCATTTTCTACAACTAGACTAATAACAACACTATGACATTCTCAAGATCTGGGAAACCATTATGTGAGGCCAAGGAGATGCATCCTCTCACAGTTGAGGTGTTGACTGGAGCTTGTTCAAAGCTAGGATCATTTGTTGTTGACTTTGTAGCATCAATTAGTATGTAATGTTTCAAACCTTCCTTTCTTGCATTGGATATTCAAACTAAAATGTCTTATAACATTTTATTTCTTGTAGGTAATAATGTGTTGGCATGCCGAAATTTTGGCCAACACATATCGGCATTTGATGAAAATTAGGAAGTTTTCGACGAAGTTTTTCATCCTTTTTTCCAAGACAAAGGAACCCAAGGAAAAAAATCACAAAAGTGTTCCCCAAATCTTGATCAATCCCCTATCCATAAGCACTTGAAGATTGATTTGGATTGTGAGTAAGTTTGAACTTTACATTTAATATGTTTTCTGCTTTTCTACATTGAATTCAGACTAACTAATGACTCCTCTTCTTGTGTGTTGCAGAGGATTGTTTCAGTTTTCAAAGCACATCCTTTTTTCACCCATGATGATTTATTTCCTAGCCCACCTTCAAGCCCCCAACTTCCTTCATATCTTGAAGCCTATGCTTGGATACTATTAGCTTTCCCTTCTCCTTCCCATTTAGTTTTACCCTAGTTTTACGACAAGTTTGTTATGGGCTATAAAAAGATTCTGAAGCAGTTGAGAGATAGACTAGTGTGGTTTGTATTTTTTCTTTGTTTCGATAGAAGATTTGGATTTGGATTTCATTGTTCTCAACCTTTTTTTACTACCAATCATGTATTCAATGGATACATCACCATTGAAAAATATTCATTCAATGTATGTGTTTTGCACCTAACTTGAATAACTTTTTTTCCCTCCCCTTTACTTCTTGCAAATTCAATGTCTCTAAATGAATTATTATTTGCCACAGAAAAAGGCAACCATTGTTACATCATCCACTACATTAATATTATTACTTAGTCGTGGATTAACCTCTATTCAGTTCATATTTGATTTCACTTTTTAAACCAATTGTTTAACCACAATGCCCCATACCCTGGGTCCCCATGACCTTGCATTTGTAAATAATATTTTTCACATTTAGGGAATCAAATTCAGGAGGCTATTTTCCATTAGAGATATTTGTGTTATAAACCATATTTACTTTTTCTAACCCTAAACCAAATTAATTCTTGTTAAGTTTAACCCTAAATTTTAACTTAGGCTTGGAGATAACAAGTTCTTTCTGACTTTACCTTTATGTTTACTTTAAAACCTTCATTCTTTTTTTCAATAAACAATTTCCATACATTTACAAATTAACCAATTTGATGTGCATTCATAAATAATTTTCTCACATGAAAGGAATTGAACTTAGGAAATAATCTTCTATTAGAAATATTTGAGCTATCAATCGAATTAACTCTTGCCAAAGTTTGCAAGCTTTGAGGCAATAGGTTGTATCTAACTTTGACTTCAATGGTTACTTTCAAAGTGCCATTCATTTCTGGAAAAAAATAAATCCATACATTTACAAAGACCATTTTGATGTTTGCAACCCTTGCTTTTAGTGTTCAATATATGTTAAATACTCACAAAACCTAACTCTATACATTTTGAAATTTATTCCTTCCAATCAATTAAATCCTTGGAATTTTTCACAACTGATCTAGGCGTCTTGGTTCTACTTATTTTAAACATCAATTTTATTGTCCTTCTTTGCATTAGACAAATTGAACAGAACCATATTCTTTGGGTGTGTTGTTCACATCATTGGAACCCATTTGTGACCTTGGTGTTGTTAGTTTTGTGGTTTTGTGTTCCTCCTTTGAATTTGTCTTGGTATCTTCTAGGTATGTTGTCTTTAGCACCTTGATTTCTTCTTTTTCATCCAACCCCTGAATGTCCTTTGCGTCCACCTAATTGGTAATTGTGTTGGCCACCACTAGTTGGTCCATTTCCTTATTATAAAAATGCGTAGGTGTTTAGTACAAATCATCCTTTGCATTTGTATTGTTTCTTGGCAATTTTTTTTCTAGGACTAATAAATCATTTATTTTTTAGGATGCTTGGAATCCTAGCAGGTAATCGCACTAGCAGTGAAATTGGGTTCTAAAATTTTTGTTTGTTAGGTCTGTTGGCCATGGATTGTCTCCAAGTGGTTGTGGCAAGCTACTCAAAAACTCTGGGATGAACATTAGGGATTTTGATCACTATCCCATATATCTTATAATCCTACAAATGATTAGTAGATGCCTATTATCCAACCTTTGCTTGGAATTCTACGTCTACACTCTTGAATTTTCTTTTTTCTATAAATGGGTACAAATCCAAATCTAATGGTGTTCTGCAAGAGTGCTGTGGATATGGATATTGCAACATGATGCAATTGAATAATCTTTGTCTTAAATTTTTTTGGTGGGACCTTATTACTTCAAAATAAAACTAAATTAAATGCATAACACAATACACATTTGGGAAGATGTCTACTTGGTGACATGTTTGTAGTTATCTAGTGTAATTTTGCATTTAAATCTAACATCACAACCATTGGTTTGAATTGGACTATCTGGTGGGTACTAGCAAGTTTGGAGCAATAGCATATGCCAAAATGGCTCCAAATGGCAGAACAATTACATGTGTTTTAATAGCCACCACATCATTTATTTGCTTATCATTTACTATTTTGATATAATATTTTCATTGATTATTTGTCTCAATATTCATTATAAATTTATTCAACAAGAAACCAAATTGTTCAAATTTAACCATAATTTTATTTTGTTTCATCATTACGAAATATTTCCTTTTAAGATCACATATTTTGAATAAATATTCATTTTCACAAGTCTATTGAACTACAATTCAATGTAAAGGATGGGATTTTGATTTTTAATTCAATTTTTGACTCATTGGTTTTTTTTTTTTGCTATTGTACACATCTCATGGTTTTGGGGTTGGCCTTATCATCCAACGATTAACAAGTTGTTTTAACACTTTGTTCTTCAATTCTTGTGGCACCCATGTTTGCGTGCATGGAGTTGCATAGAGTCATCGTCGTAGTTTCATGAATTTTATGGATAGCAAGTTCCCAAGTGCACTAGTAGAAAACCCCCCCTTTTGCAACTATGTTTTCAACTACTATTCAATTACAAACAAAGTCGAAAACTACACATATAGTTGCAATTTTTTTTTGCAACTAAGAATTTTTTTGCAATTGCTAACCAATAATGTTGAAAAGTACAAGTCGAGAGTGAAATTATAGTCAAAAGTGTGTGCCATGTGTCAACACCACATTAAAAGCCATTATGTGCCACTATTTGCCAATTTAGTTAAAGATTGTTTTACCAATATAGTCGAAGGATGTTGTCAACTACATTCGATTAATGGATGAACTTCATATGTGAACTAAACATGACATCAACCAAAAATATAATTATAATTTCAACTAGGTTACAACTATGTAAATTGAACATTTCGACCGTGTTGTAATTATGTAAATTGAACATTTGGCTAGTGGTTTAGTGACACGTGGCACATTCACAATGTTGACACATGGCACATTCATAAAATGTGGTGTCAATGAATAGTTAAATGACATGTGGCATGGTCGTAAATTTTGGGGTCAATAAATAATTAAATGACACGTGGCACATCCACATCAATAGTTTAAGCCACATGGTGCTTAATCATAGGTTAGGTCTAAACCTAGGCACCTAGGTTAAACCTAAACATAGGCCATTTAATTTAGGCTTAAGTTAGGGCTAGATCTAGGTACCTATGTTAAGCCTAGACCTAAACCACATGGCAATTAATAAATGAAATCCTATTTCATTTGGTTTAACCTTTAGGGTTAAACCTTTTTTATTGGCTCATCCCAAATGGTTATTACATTTTCATGTTTATTATGTTCTCTAACAATCCTAGTGTGTTCCTTTATATAGTTTGGACTCATGGAATGGAAACCAAACAATATGGGATAAAGATTTTAATTGTGACTTAGGGTAAATACACCTATCACCAAACACTTAACGATATTGGATCATTATAACTTTCTTGTCCATGGTCTATTCTTTTTGAAATTTAAAACAATTTTGTAATCCTCCACCTAGCATATCGAAATCTAAAAAAAATGTTACAATCTAATGGAAAATGAGCAAGATATGCCCTTTCAAAGTGAAGGGGGATTGTGCTTTGGATTTTTTCATAAATGTTTAGTTTGATTTTGAAACTTAAGCTCTTCAACTATTTTTTTTAAAAAAATTCACATTAAACAAGTTTTATAGATTTTGAGTAAATGCATTTGTAGCCTTTGAAATGAATGAGAAATGAACAAAATATAGTTGTTGGAAGTAAAAAGGGTCTAAAAACAAAATTTGAGACAAAATATCACTCTTTCTCTTCTTGCATTATCTATTTTGTTCCATTGTTTTTGAAGTTCAAAAAACATTTGTAACTCTTTATTTTTCGCTTCCAATGACATAAAAATGTTCAATTTGGTGTTGAAACAAGGGAAAACTTGATAGTGTTCAGTGATAGAATACCATTTGTTGTTTACCCTGATTGTAACCCAATTGCAACCTAATTACAATTCAAAAATTTGTAATCTAGTTTTATAAGCTAGTCCAAACTTAATTAGGCCTAGACCTAAACTAATGATCTACCTAGCTTAGGTCTAGCTACTTACCTTAATTATTTATAGTCTTTATTCATCAACTATTTTTAACTATATAGTTGTATAATTAAATAATTAAACAAATTATCATCATTTATTAAATAATATGGTGATTAGTATTTTTTAAATCAGAAATTAAATGTATTTATTTATTAAAAAATTAATTATCATTGAATATTTTTTATAATTCGAAATTCATTATAATTTTTTTGTTTCATTTCATAACACAAATAATTAACTCAAATATAAATATTCCATAATAAAATTTAGATGATATTCTAATTAAATTAATTATTATAAATTTGTGATAATTAATAATTGACTACAATTATTAAAAAACATTAATAATAATATTGTAGCTAATAGTTAGGTTAGGCTAATTATTGAACTATTTTTAGTTGTATTTTTACCTAACTTGTTGGAACTATTAAATGACTTAGTATAATAGATATTAAATAAGAAAAAATATTTTATAGTATATTAGTGTCAAATAAAACTAAAAATTGAAATTATATGATAATTTATCATATATATTTACTAATTATTCTAAAATTTATTATAATTTAATCATAAATAAATAAATAAGGAGTTTTAATAAATGAAAAAACTTTGGAACTAATAGAAAAAATTAGAATAAAATTTAAAATTCTAAGAAATATTAATTATGTATCATTACATGATATGTTGTAAACTAAAATTGAATCCACATGGAAATAATAAATTACACAGGTATTGAACATATTCCAAAACAATATTACTTAAATATCCTTATTTGATATGTTTTAAACTAAAATTGAATCTACATGGAAATAATAAATTACACATGTATTGAACATATTCCAAAAAAAATTATTTAAAAATACTTATTTGATATGTTGTAAACTAAAATTGAATGTACATAGAAATTATGAATTATACATGTATTGAACATACACATTATTAAGTTGACTTATATTTCAAAATTTCTTTAAAGTTTATTTTCAAATTAAAGTGTAATATTTATATGCACAGAAAAATTCATCATACATGTTATCATTCATGCATACAAAAAACATTTACATGTACTTTAATAATTAATGAATCTTTATTGTAATTTTTAATATATATTAAAAATGAATAGACAATAAATTCCACAAAATTATGGATTATATATCATTACTTGATTTGTTGTAAATTAACATTTGATTTACAAAATAGTAAATTACATATATTGAACTTACATGATTACAAACTCATATTTCAAAATTTCCTTAATTTTTATTTGAAATTAAAATTTAATATTTAGGTGCACAAAAAATATTTCATCGTACATAAACATTCATTTGCACAAATAGAATTTACATGTAGTTTAATTTTTAATGAAATTTTATTGCAATTTAAAGCAAATATTGAGATATCATGTCTATAAAGATTAATAACCATTAGCATTCCACAAAAAATATTAATTATGTATCAATATTTGATATGTTGTAAACTAAAATGCAATTTACATATAAATAATAAATAGGTGTATTGAACATGCACATTACTACAATTTGATATTTCAGAATTTCTTTAAATTCCTTCAATCAAATTTTATTATTTGTGTGCACAAAAAATTTGCATCATACATAACCATTCATTTTATACAAAGATAATTTACACATAATTTAATTTATTAATGAAGGTAGACAATTTGTTTTGTTTTGTTTTATTTTGTTACGTTGAAATTTCCCAAACCAAATTATTTCATATAATGCTATTGATATCTTTGAAAACCTAACAATGAATAGGGGTGCACTGACTTGGGTTGAAAGTTTTTGGAACTACAATGCAAAGGTTATTGGTTATTGAACCATTTTTTTAATAAACATTAATAAAATCATAAATAGAAATTTTACTCGAATCCAAAGGTGTACTTGGTGTTGTTGGAAAGTAATTGTTGAGTTAGATTTAATGAAATTTATTTCATAATTTTCATACTTAAAGTGTGGAAGATATTGAATTTTGAATGAATTTTGTTGTTGAAAATTCAAACAAATTACAACAAATTAGGTTTAGAAGGGAAAATGAGTTGAATGTGTTCACATTTGGGGCCAACAACACACGTTACCTTATTTATCCATGAAGGAAAGTGGTTTATTTTGTTTTGTCATAATGATATTTCCCAAACCCCAATATCTTAGCTTATGTTATGGAACTTATCATCAAAAAATTCTTAATGAATAAGGGTGCAATGACTTGGTTTATAATGTTTGGAGCTATAGTGTGGAATCTATTGATTATTGAATCATTTTTTCATTGAGTTTTTTGGAAAACCAAGATTGAAAAGTATATTGGAATTTGGGGGTGTTCTTGGTATTGTTGGAAAACCTTCACCAAATTTGGTTTAATAAAGTTGATTTTGTAATTTTGAGACCTAAAATGTGAACAAAATTATTGAATTTTTGGTGGGTACGTAATGTTATTGGAAATTCAAACAAATTGCAAAAAGGGGTTTGGAAGGAAAATCCAATTGAATGCATTCAAATTTGGGCCAATGACATAGGGTACATTACTGTTTTATGAATTTTAATCATAATTAAAAAATAAAATAAAATATCATGTGTATAAAAATGAATAAACATTATAGTTGCACAATATGATTAATTATGTATCATTACTTGATATATTGTAATGATCTACATAGAAATAATAAATTACATGTGTATTGAACATAAACATTAGTACTAACATATATATATATATATAATTTAACTTTATTTTGAAATTAAAATTTAATATTTATATGCACAAAAACCATTCATTTATACAAATAAAATTTAAATGTAATTTAATGTTATCATAATTTTAAATAAATATTATAATATTATATGTATAAAATTAAAATTACCTATTAGTTGTTTAACCTAGTTGAAAGAGATAGTTGCAAACAAGATTGTATTTCATCCATCCTCTAGTACATTTTATCATCCATTTTTAATACACTTTATCATCCAAAATAGTTGAACATTGGTCAATGTCTTGACTATCTGCCAACTAAAGAACATTAGATGCCGAGAATATCTCAAAAATGACCCTTTAATTCAAACATGCTTCTCATTGTTTATCAACATATTTAGAAGTTCAACTTGGAAACATTGTCAATGTTGGGAATATTTGGCAAATGACCATGCAGTTGAAAAATGCTTTCAACTATATACCAATATAGTAAATGAATCAACTTAATTGGTAATTGCCATAATTTTATTTTAAAATTAAAAAATTCCAATTGAAACATAATTGCAAATGTTATGTAGTTGAAAACTTTTGGTTAAAAAAGGGGTTTTGTACTAGTGGTGTTACCAAGTCCTTTGTCGACAAATTATTGAGTAAGTTAGTGAAAAAATGTTCTAGAGCTTATTTCTTTAAATTCACACGTTCTTTGAAGAAGTCCATTGCATGTGTAAACATAGCCAAATTGTAGTCCTCCATATCCTCCTTGGAAATGTTTATAGTTTGTTTGAGTATGGAAATATGTTCCCCATGTTTTAATTTTGAACAAATGCCAAAAGGGGTCTAGTTTGGAATCATTTTTTGGATATTCCAACAATTTTTTATCATTTCGCAAATTCTATCTAGTATGTTTGATATTAATGTGTATTTAATCATAGTTTCCAAGGTGTTTGGTGTGGTAGTTGGTGACGATTTTCTTTTTGCCATTGTAGTAGAATGGTTTTATAATTACAAGCAAACAATTGAGAAAAAAGGTTGTAAGTAGGAAGTATGCATGCAACGAATGCAAATTGAGGTATTCAACATGCAAATTAGTAGTGGAGGGGGAAAGAATGTAATTTTATTGTGCAAGTAGCCCAGGGGTTGAGAAAGGGAATGAAAATTATAAAATAACTTGAAATGGTAATGTGTCATGGGCTACCTCATGGTGTTTCAATTCCGAATGGGCACGTACTTCTTTGTGGTAAATAAGTAGTGTTTGAATTGGCACATACCTCTAGATGGGTCAACAAGTTTATGTGCTATTGTATTTGATTCAATTTCAAATTCTATATGGTTTTGATGTTGCAAAGTTAAAATATACTTGGTATTAAAGAAATATGAAGTATTAATTGAAGTATGACTTCAACATTTCATGTGACAATTTTTCTAAATAAACTAAGTTAAATTTCTTCCATCTTGTTTCATTTGTTCAATTTTCCCAAAGAAAAGCTTATTGCCAATGTTCATGAAAAAATTCATCCATTATAGTTTTTCATCCACATTTTAATCCATAAATATCATTCATCCATGAACACATGTTAGAATATTCTTCCACATCACCAAATATTTTGTCCTAGGTGTCAAAAAATATTCTTGAAATATTCCATCAATGTGAAAAAAATATTCTAAAAAAGATTTGGTCCTACTCCCTTGTTCATGTTCACATGCTCACACTCATGCTCGTAGGTTCATGAATTAACATCCCTGCTTATCATCAAGGAAAATTGCTATTCACCCCCTTGGGACAACTAGTCAATTTCTTTCTTTTGTAATAAGAAGACACCTCACATAGTCATCCCAATGACCTACGTAAACACCATTTATTTGCAATATGTGAAACAACAACCAACATGCAACAATTCAAACAAATAAACTCAACTTGACCTGTGATATGATCACATGGAATCAAACATGTAGTTTGCCAAACAAACAAATTGTAATAAATGGAAGTGAATTTTTGACGTGAGTCATTCCTTCACTCATTGAATCATAGACTTGTCAATGTTTTTTTCCAATAGTTTTCATGAACATCATTGGTCTGAATAAACAAACACTTTCACAATATGCCCAAAAATTTAGCTCCCACTAGTTTCTATTACTAGTACATAGGAGGATTTTGTTATTTTAAACATTTTTTGAAAGTAAAACTCAAGAGTCATATGGAAGGATAGATAACATTCACAACCATTTCAAATTTATAAGCAACATTCAAAAGGAAAAATATTGTGAGCAATTTTTTTTTCCACATCTCATAGACATTCATGTGAAGCTTGGTTTCAACTTTTTAGACCCACAATGTTGCCACCATATATTAACCACATTACATAATTAAAAAGTTACATTTAAAATTAGGTTTTTAAATCCCTGCAAGTCATGAAATCCCTTTTATGTCTTTGTGATTTGAGAAACCATATCCATGTGATTCAAAAAAAAAATCCACAAATAAATCTATTGCTACACCATTTAATTGAACCAAAACAAAAACTAAAATAACCTTGAGATTATCACTAAAAAAGTATCAAACCATGGCCATCACCTTCAAAATGTTGAGTCAAATCAAAACAAAAACAACAACAATAAGCATTGTCATAATGTTGTGATTGTCTCTCACAAAGTATCAAACCATCACCTTCTAATGTGATTTGAGGATGCCATGAAAAAGTTTCCCAAGAACTTATGCACAATGATGACTTGCAACCACCCGCAATTCATACAAGTTCGTTTTTTCTTGCTATTATTTTCACTAGAAGAATTATGCCTCTAGTTTGGAGGGATCACCATGGTCTATTACTGCCATTTCATCAATGAAAATATCCATGTGATTTTTCATTTTCTTGCACCATTGTTTGCACTTTGGGATTAACTTATGTTATTGGGTGAAAACATTAATCAATGTCCTTTTCAAATTACTCATTTGTTGTTTTGAAACCCAACTTGTAATTGTGAAGGTGGCAATTTTTATTGTTGTTGTGAGTAAGAAAATCGCGTCTAGTCTTTGTGTCATTATTCATTGGAAAAATATTAGTTGATCTAAAAGCTTGAAAACATTTTGAGGTGAAATGGGTTTATGGTATGTAGGAATAACTAACAATGAAAAAGGTAAGTGTTGCAATCTTTGTCATTTACAATTGACAAGACATAGGTTATTGTTATGTTCCTATCTTTTCCTTCAACTCTTCTTTGGAGGGGCACCATCATGACTTGTTGTTCATGGTCTAGTTCACAATTGTAAGAACATGAACCACGTGCATAGTTTGGTTAAATAAAAGAATTTAGAATCAGTAACAACATGGAGCCAAAAAAATCAAGGGACATTACATAGATATCAATAGAGAGGAGACTCCATGTTAATACAAAGCTAATGAAATTTGACAAAACACAAAGAAAAGGGAAAGGACTCCAAATGTAACTAGTTATACATTGTTTCAAAATCAATTATAATATGCAAATTGTTGTAGCATAGAAGTCTGAAAGCTTGATACAAGGTAGAGAACAAAGAGACAAAATGAAAATTCTACCAAGGAATAAAGGATTTCATTAAGACAAAGCTTCGCAAGACAAAAACTCTGGTTAGGGTTTTGTTCACAAACACACATGGTGTATTAGACAAAGTTATGGTGCGTTCTTCCAAGATTTCGAACCATGGTTAGGTTTTTTGGCCATGTTTAGGGTGTTGTTCAGATAAACATCTTTCGTATCACATAAAGTTATTGTGTTTTCTTCCAAGATTTGGAAACATGGTTAAGGTTTCATTCATGTTGACATGTGATTTATCAAATGAAGATATCACATGTTTTTCCATGATTTGGAAACATGGTTAAAGTTTCGTCCATGTTTTAGGGTTTGGTTCATAGAAACATGAATCATATTAGACAAAGTAATTGCGTGTTCTTCTAGGATTTGCCAACATGGTTAGGGTTTCATTCACATTGATATGTGATGTACTAGATGAAGTTATTATTGTGTGTTCTTCCAAGATTTGCAAACATGGATAGAGTTTCATTCACGTTGACATGTGATGTACCAAATGAAGTTACTACATGTTCTTCCAAGATTTGCCAACACGGTTAGGGTTTCGTCCATGTTTTAAGGTTTTGTTCACAAAGACATGTGATGAAGTAACCATGTGTTCTTCCAGGATTTTGAACCATGGTTAGGGTTTTGTTCACAGAGACATATTGATGATGTATCAAAGATAGTTACGGTGTGTTCCTCCAGGATGTAGAACCATGGTTAGGGTTTCGTCCATGTTGAGTCTGGCTCCTGAGCCGTAGATTGGAGTGATCGGACGGCATGGGTTTCTAGAGGTCCTTACCCTTTGCGGTTCTATAAAGTCAGGTCGCCCTACGATCCTTGAGCTCTTTCGCCATCCAGCACTTGCGCGATCCAGCTCTTGCCCGATTCGACATTCGACCTCGTTTGTCAAGGTATGGATTTCTCTTTGCTACTCTTATTCGATTGACATTGCTTATGCAATCTGAATGCCTGTTTGTGTGTGTGTTTTGTGCGTCGACTCTCCTGTGCGCGCGGCCTCTCTTTGTTCTGTATTGTCATCCTTTTTTAGGGTTTGGGGGAAATGCGGCGCTTGTTCTGTGTGGACTACGGTTCAGTTTTTCTTGCATTTCCATGTCGCTGTTAGAGAGGGATCTAAGAAAGAAGCACGGTTCGTGTAGTCGGTAGAATAGCGTACTTCTCTCCTCTCTGTCTTATTGAGGATGGAACTTGTAGGTTTTAAAGTCGTGCAAGAGGAGAAGAGAAACAGATGGAAGTTGTTGGTCCACGCCTTTTTATTGCGGCAGGACGGCACGCTTTCTTTATGCTGACTTCGGTGCTTACACTGTCTAAGATTTGTTCTAGGACACATTGTGCGGAGAATGTATGTTTTAGGTCATGAGGATGATGTTCAAATGTTGAGGAGATCTCTCTCGTGGATGTTTTGGTGCAGGTCGCAAGGTCAGCAGCCATGTTTACAGCTCGTAGGAAAATCCAGAAGGAGAAGGGCCAAGAGCCCGACGAGTTTGAGGAATCTGTAGCTCAGGTGTGTTTACTACGCCGACCAAGAAATTTTTCATCTGCTGGGGATTGGTGGTCTGTGGATGGAGAAACTAGAGTTTCGCCAATTGCTGCTCCTTTTACAGCTCATTCTGTTGTAGTGTTGTCTTCAAGCATTTCTCTGTAACAATGTGACATAAATGGTTTCTCTTCAGACTGGGGTTCTGCTGATCTGCAAATCACTTGACTACCCCTCTGATGCAGGCTCTGTTCGACCTCGAAACGACAAATCAAGAACTTAAGAGTGACTTGCGCGATCTGTTCATCAACTCTGCCAAGTATGATGATACTTTGTCTTCCAAGGAAAACTTGTTTGAGTTTTTAGTTACTGGCAGATTGTGAGCTTTGAGTTTTACCAGGAGTCTGGATGTTCAATACTGTGTACCTCATATGCAGGGAGGTGGATGTTTCTAGCAATCGGAAAGCTGTTATTGTCCATGTTCCTTACCGTTTGAGGAAGGCTTTTCAAAAGATCCATGCCAGGCTTGTGAGAGAGCTGGAGAAGAAATTCAGTGGCAAGGTGAGTTCAGACAAGTCAGCTGCCTGTGTAAACTGGGCATGTAAAAGATGAATTTTGTGTGGAATTGAAATGGATTTCAGGTATTGTGTGTATGATCCTTCTGTGGTCCAGGTTTTGAAAGTTCATAAGCTGCTTCAGACTATATTTGAAGCATCCTATGCATTATTGTTAGTTTTGGAATGCCCTAGCTTGTTGATGTGTTTATCATTGAGAAATTGAAACCTTTTTGTTTTCTCAATTGTGAAAGATTTCATTTGGTTTGCAGGATGTAGTGCTGATTGCCACAAGGCGTATTTTGAGGGTTCCAAAGAAGGGAACAGCAGCTAACCGTCCACGCAGTCGCACATTGACTGCTGTTCATGAGGCGATTTTGGAGGATTTAGTGTACCCTTCTGAAATTGTGGGAAAGCGAATCCGGTTTCGTCTGGATGGTTCTCGAATCATGCGGGTCTGTGCCTTCAATGTCTCATAGCTCTGAAAGCAGCAGTTGCAAAGTTCTGACAAGGAGGCATTGACAGTAATGTCTTTGCTGGAATGATTTTCCTGGCATCTCCATTTAAGGGGACGTACCCTTTTTAGGGAACCTCATCATTTAGTGTGGAGTTTGTATGGTGTATTAATTTTGACCCTTAGCTTGTGGATGTTACTGCTGATATGTTGGAGTGAAATGATTTCTCTTTGGTAGGCACTGTTTCCTGTGTATTCAGTTCTGGGGACTAAAATTCACTCATAACCCACATGCTGTAATTTGAGAAACCTCTTTGTTCTTCAGAATCTTATGATCTGGTGGATCTCATCTGCATCTCATTTGTGTGGAAGGTCTAGGGATTTATGTAGTTGTGTTGAGCATGATGCAGGTTTATCTTGACCCAAAGGAGCGCAACACCACTGAGTTCAAGCTGGAGACTTTCTCAGGAGTGTACAAGAAGCTTACTGGGAAGGAGGTTGTGTTTGAGTACCCAATCCAGGAGACAGTAGTCTAAGATGCCAGTGATGGCTGTTTTACAGGGACCCTGAGATGTAATTGAGCAGTAAAGTAGTTGCTCTTTCCCTGCAATGAGGAATGACATTGATGTTATTGGGATGTATTCCCATTCTGGATTTGCCTTATGGTGCACCTATGGTGGGTTGTGAACAGTGTGCTCTTCAAAATGGATCGACTGAGATTGATTTTATGGAGTGGTCTCTGAGGTCATTTGCATTGAGATGCTGATATAACTCTTATTATGTTCTTGAACTAGAAAAATGAAGCATTTGGGTACACTCAGGGAGATTAATGTGTGACAGACAGGTGGGAACCTTGGATAAAGAAGTTCTTGATCATGAATAAGCCTGTTTGCCGGGTAGTGTAGCATTTTTCTGGCTTCTTGTTTTTGTCTTCCAAATGGAACAGATCTTTTTTTAGTATGCAATTATGTAACATAGTATTTTTAAAAAATTCATCAAGACTGAAAATAGAATGGATTTTTTTAGTATAGAATGAAGTAACATTGTATGTTGAATTTTTTTATTAAGACTGAAATTAAATTTTGGTATATTCCTATAAGAAATTTTAAGCACCTTATTTACAATTAAGTAAATTATTGCAATTAATTTGTTTCAGGGAATTCTTAGACCCATAATTAATGTGGATTGATTAGCTGTGAAGGCTTCTGGAAGGAGAGTGATGCTGGGAAGAAAGATAGCGTCTGGAGAATGTTGGTAGGAATGAAGATAGTGAGCAAAAAGAAACTCTAGACCCTGAACCTTAAAGTACTACCTCCTACAACCCAACTTTGGAAAAGATTAAACTGGCCAAGGGTCTTGAATGCGGGCGACAAAAAGACTATCCCCTCAGTCATCATGATGTCGCATTTTGCCAACCTGCGTAACCTCCCCTTCCTTGCAGAACTCCCCTTCGGTTCCCTGTTCCACCCCCTGACCGTAACCTTCAACCCCTCGTAGGTGCCACATCACCACCCTACAAAAGTTACGCCCTCTATTACCTATTTTGGTGTAACCCACCATCACCATCCCCCATTCCCATGCGACTTTTTTTCCATGCTTGCCCATCCACCATGCCCGCCCACCCGTTCACCTACCTGTCGTCATTGCCAACCTTTCCACTTTAGGGCATCAATGTCATCCTCCGTCACACATGTTTTGCACTCTATTATGCACAGTACCCACAACTCTCCATTGTTTCTCTACACACACAATGCTGGAGCCTTTCACAACCATTATCTTTTTCAATCTCATCAATTAGAAACAATTGCTTCAAGTGGTTTTACAACATGCGATCCACCTTCAAGTATGTGCATTGCCCGATTTGGAGGCATTCCCTCTACATTAGTTGCAAAAACAAGTAAAATTGTTAGTCCTCGGTGAGTTTGGTTGTAGAAATTGCAAACCTAAGATCCTTTTTCACCTTAAAGTTCCAAAGTTGCTAAGCATCTCATGTTTGATGCATCATGTGCTTACACCTAGAGATATTTCCTTCTTCATATTTACCTCCGTCTAGCTACAAGCATGATTCATGTTCTGGACTTGTGCCATCTCCCAAGGCATTGTTATAGTCAAACCACCTTCTTGATCATGTTTTTCCACATTTCTCTCATGTAGTAGTACTAAATCATATTCCATTATACTCAGCCTCTTTTCTAGACTAGGTCCTTGCAATTGAAGAGGTATGCAACATTGTTTTGCACTAGCCATTATAACTTTTTTTTTTGTTGTTGTTTTCTTTCAAAGTCTTTTTGTTGATCATTCTTGTAACATGGCATGTTGGTGGAACCATAGAAGTGTGTTCGGGTCGTGTAACTTGACCATAACCTTGAAAAAGATCCCCCCTTTCATTGTACTTCAAATCAACATGTAACCTGATTGCTCTTGTTGTAATTGTCCCACTTAGTTACCTTGTAATAATGATAATTTCAATTTCATGTGACAACTGACCAAAGGTATTTTTATTGCCCTTGTAAAATCAGTTGAATTGGCTTACAAGTAACCTACAAGACATTGTAACAAGGTACTCATTCCATGTAGCATTATGTTTCCCTTGTAACATGCTTATAAACTATTTAAATGCCTTTTTGTGTCAATCTTATCCTAGTTGTAACATTTGTCTTGCAAAATGAAATCTCCTTTCATGTCAATCTCGTTGTTGTTCATTTGCATGCCCTTTTAAAAGATCCCCTCTGGCATTGTATTTCAATTAGATATATGACATGTAACATGATTGCTCTTGTTGTAACCAGTCCCATTTACTTTGTAATGGTAATTTCAATTTCATGTGACATCTATCAAAAGGTATTTGTGTTACTCTTGTAGAATTAGTTGAACCAACTTACAAGTAACCTACAAGACATTGTAACAAGGAACTCATTCCATGGAGCAATCAGGTAACTTGATTAGTTCTTTCATAACTAGTCCCACCTACCTTGGTATGCTAATTTGAATTTGTCATAACAACTAACAAAATGTATTTGGGTGGCCCTTGTAAATCAATTGGACCAAATTTGAAGTAACCTACAAGATGCATGAACCAAGTATTCATTCCATGGAGCAATCTAGTAACTTGATTGCTTCTGCCATAACTAGTACCACTTACCTCAGTATGTTAATCTCAATTTGTCATAACAATTAACAAAATGTATTTGGGTTGCCCCTATAGATCAGTTGGACCAATTTCAAGTAACTTGCAAGATATTTGAACCAAGTATTCATTCCATGAAACCTTAGGTTTCCCTTGTAACATGCCTACAATATGTTTATGCCTCTTTGTGTCAACCCTATCTTAGATGTAACATGTGTCTTGCAAAATGAAATCACCTCCCATGTCAATCCCATTGTTGTTCATTTCCATGTCATTTAAAGAACCCCTCTTGCATTGTACATCATTAGTTATTTGATGTAATAATTGATTAATTGTGTTGTAGTTTTAATTCTAGTTACCTTGGTACGGTAATTTCAATTTCATGTAATATGTGAATTATTGCTATAAAATGAAGGGGGCAAAAAGAAAGATATGATATGGAAAAAATTGCAAGTGAAGAAAGCGGTTACATTACAAAGGCCATATTATGGGACCATGTACATGGATCAACATAAGGAAACTTTGGAAGCAATAATGGGGCAGCAACCACCGTTAGGTCCATTTAACTACAAAGACATTTATTGGTGGAATGAATATTGTGTAACCCCACAACATGGACTAGATGGAACATGCATCTAGAATAAGGTTTATGTGGCATATATTCCATGGGATAGAGTCTTTGATTTCCTAGTTGGGGAAGAAACCAAAGGGGATGTTCAATGCAAATTCATCCAGAAAGACAACTAAGTCAACAATTATTTGAAAAATCCAGGATGGAATAGTTATTCTACAAGTATGTGGTAAATGAACTCATATTTAGTTGTCCATAACATGTCACTTATAGGTCAAAACATTAATTGATCATCACTACCTTTATTCACCTAGAAGTTATGTGTTCAACAATACACTTCTTATAAAATAGCCATATAATTTTTTTGAACATATCAAAAAATGCAAACATATTTAAGCATTATGTAGATGTTAACATTTTATTGAACTATGCATGCATGTGGTTAGACTAATTTGACATGTTATATTATGTCATAGGGTTACAAATTTAGGGAGATGATTGATTGACCGATGTGTGCCATGGCAATGAATTCTTTTGTAGGTATCATTGTGAATATGGACCAACAAATTCCTCTAAAGCCATGTTCCATGAAAACCAAGAGGAAGAATAAAAGCAATGAGAATACTAACCAAGGGCATAAGGGTCCTCGAACTTCCATGAAGAAACGAGGGAATTCACACAAAAAAGGTTGTTGTTCATTCATTATAAAAATGTTTTATCTTTGCCCAACAATTGTTGAAGTTTGTTATGCCACGTTTGAACACATCAACAAATTGGGTCTTGTTGTCCATGGTAATGTGAAATTTGGTTACATGCCAACATTCTTTGCCCATGTATCAAAAGAGATTAGAGCCTTTGTTTTGGAAAACCTATGGCTAGGCCTTTCTATATATCAAGTTATGAACAAGCACAAATCTCAAGTTAAGGAGATCATGGAGAACAATAAAGACCTATCAAGGGATTTAATTCTATGTGAAGAAGACATTCGTAACCTGGTAGGAAATCTTGCAAAAGAAACCTATAAGAAACATGAAAATGATGCAAAGAATGTTCGAATGTGGGTGTTTAAAAACAATGACAAAGTTTTCTTCTACCAAGAGTCCAAGGTTGAAGTTGAAGGAACCTTGCAAGGTTGTAACATGACTTTCATAACTGGCATACAAACTGAATGGCAGGAAGAAATGATGTTTAGTCATGGGCATGAAAGTGGTGTGTTTATTGATGCTACATTTGGAACAAATGACAAGAAGATAATTGCATTTCTCTTTGCTTTAGGGATAGATAGCCCTAGTAACATGTAATAAAGATGAATATCCTAAAATTCAATGTTGATGCATGGGCTTGTTAACACAGGTCCATTGTAACATGTATTGTTGTGGTTTACATCTCTCATGGCATACATAACATGTTTTTTTGTAAGGATGTCACTTTCTAATTTGTAATTGCTGACATTGTAATAACTTACAATATGTGTTTGTAGTTTCTCATGTAGCATGCTACAAGTTTTGTGGGTCAAATGCCATTATAACTTTTGAGCCACTATTAACACTGTATTTTATGTAACATGTGACATTTAGTGTGTAGGGATGCTAGTTCATGAACCTGCAAGCACAAGCATGAACAAGTGAGCATGAGCAAATCTTTATTAGAATATTTTGTTGATGTGGACATAATACTAGGAGAATATTCATTGACACGTAGGATAAAATCTTTGTTGATGTGGAGGAATATTTTGCCACATGTCCATGGATGAATGATTTTATGGATGAAAAAAATGGATAAAAATGGAAGTGAACTTTATTATGAATGTTGCTAACAAATGTTATTTTTTCAAAAATTTGGACAAAAAAACAAGGTCGAAACAATTTATGTTGGTTTCTTTCAACACAAATCCACAAATGAAATGTTGAAGCCACAATTTAGAGCCATGTTTCATATTTTTTTAGTATGAAATATCTTCAAACTATGCAACATTTAAACCATGCAAAATGTTCAATTAAATCCAATAGACCCACCAAGAGATATGTGTTAATTCGAACATTGATTGTTCACCACCAAATGACGTGTTTTTATTAGGGACAAAGATAATATGAAACAACCCATGACACTTTAAATAATGTACATCAGTGAACATGTATATTTTAATTTTTTTGTTCATTCTCTCAACCTTTAACATCTAACACAATCCTTGTTACTTGTAGAATCAAATCCTTTTTTTTTAATATTATTAATTTTCTTGATCTATACAACAAGCCTCTCTTTTACAATGGCCAGAGGAAAGTTCTCACCAATTTTCACATCAAATACATTGGAATCAATGATTGAAATACATTAATTTCAAGCATACTTGAGAGAATATGTGAGATGACAACAAAACCTTGGGAATGTCAAAAAGATGATAGTTGGTTACTCCCCCTCTAGCATTTGCTAAAAATTAAAACATGGGGAAAAAAATGGAAAAAAATATAGACAAAATAGATGAATGGGCGGACTAGCAATGGGCGAATGCGAAGATAGACAAAGAAAGTCTTGTAATATTGAAACAAATTGTAAACATTCCAAAAGAGGATATGGAAGATTACCATTAGACAATGTTTACACATGCGATGGATTTTTTTAAAGAGCACGCAAGTTTGAAAAAACCCATTCTAAAACATTTTTTCACGAGTTTATTCAATGATTTGTCAACAAAGGATTTAGTAACCCTTAGAAACTTAATATCAATAAATTTCTTGAAATCTAGAAGACAACTTTCTGCAACTCTAGGCAAACAAGCATGGTTGCCATAAGATTTAAAGAACAAAGTTTTAAAACCACTGGTGAATTGTCGAATGATTGGGCTAGCCCTGAAACCACTAGACATGTATGATAGTTGAAAGAAACGACGGATCAACAACTAAAGGAAGAAGAAAAATACAATTGCTTGCAACAAATTGTGGAATAATGCAAATGTTAAAATGAATATTGGCTGAAGTTAAACACTAAAATTGATTATTGAAAAAATCAAATGAACTAATGTTGAAACTTAGAGCGATGAACTTGAAGAAGCCACCAAACATTTTCAATAACACCACCATATTTGGATATGTTCCCAATGGTAGAAAGAGGAGATCTTAAGACTATAAATGTAGAGATGTAGGTAGTGAATAATGGGGATACTTTAATCGATTGCAATATTATAATATATATGGGACAATGATGAAAATGTATTTGACAATGTTTCTGAGTAACTTGCAACGAAAACAATGGACAAGTATGGGTGATGTTCACAAGGAAATTTACTAGGCAATCAATCTAACTACGTGGTTTTCACATAGTGAAAAATGCACCAAATTAAATACATCCAATATGTGTAATCTCTAATCCAATTATTAAAATAAACATCAGTTAAGATATAAACTTGTTTATATTGTCCACACGATTGTTTGATTATAATCATTATATATTTTAAAATCCTTTGTACATCCAAATATCAATCGAAAATTGAAAAATGTTTTGAATGTTTCATACTTGAAATGAGGGACATTGTAGGAATGCAATGAAGTATAGTAATAATACTTGCCAGAGGGTATGAATTGAACACATGGCATGTATACAAAAATGCAAACAAAAAAAAGGCACGAAACCACATTAGGCCCAAAGGCCAATGAGGTGATCACAATTACATGTTAAACACACCATGAATGACATGAGTAAAAAAAATAGTTGTTCAACCAATTTTAACGTTTTAGTGCAGTCAGTCCTATCTAAACGATCTAAAGAATGTTAAACAATTTTGAAAATATCATTGAATGAAATAATTAACAAGCGACCCTATAAAAATATCGCCTTTGGGAGATGTTTAGAACTCTATAACATTGCACGAGTAGAGTTTAATGTCTTTTGTTGAGCTTCCAAGTAGTAAACATAGAAAACAAATTCTTAGTTAAATTGTTCATTTGCATAATGTCAAGATATCCATACCCCAAGCACTCTTGTCGAACACCAAAAGATTTGGACTATTACCCATTAGTAGAAATAAGAGAGATTAAGAGTATAGATGCGGAGTTCTAGGCTGAGGTTGGGTACTTGGCATCTTTTACCACTTGCAGGATTACAAGATATACAAGACAATGATAAAAATGTTTTGCTTGGAGTTTTTGAACAACTTATGATAACCTCTTGGGGATAATTCATGGCCAACACATTTGACGAATCACAATTATGGACACCATTTCACAAGAAGTGTGACTACCTGCTTAGATTTCAAACTAATAGGAGAATAAACGAATCAATCTTGCTACAAAAGTGGCCAAAGAACATTTCTAATGTTGGAAGATGATGGATACGAAACACCAGTACTTGCTTACATCAAAGAGTTGGATGTTCTTGTATCGGCTAGTTCTATTACTAAAAGAGATATTAAAGAGGAGAGTTCCCCACCATATTCAGAAGATGTAGTGGTAGACTCAAAAGAGGAGACAACAAATATGGAAGACTCCACCCCGACAACTACACCACAATCTGCAATAGGTTCCAACGAACTAAATGACCCACCAATGGAACCTAACTCAATTCAATATATCATGAAAAGAGTGTGGTGACGCATTTAAAATTGGCAACATCTGCAAAGGTTGTCAAGAGAACTTAACAAGACCTTGTAGACAAAGGTTATTTGAGGCTTTGATGCACTAAAGTTATATTATGTACGAAGAAAATGTTTTTTGAACCGATATGCATTTTTTGAGATAATATGTTTACTATCTTTGAATAGAGCATATGGGGAGAAAGCAACTTTAAAATTTCACAAGTTACTTTAGTTAGACAATACAATTGGTTTCAAAGCTGGTGTCACATTTTGAACTATTTGGCAAAAGTGATATCCCAAATTTTTTCATTTCATTACCTCTATAATAAAAAAAGATTTAAAATAATTGAGTGTCATGTACAAGGTACAACAAAGCATTGCATGAAAATAAAAAAAGGGCTTGGGAGCATGAGCTAGTTTGACAAATGACAAAGAATATAAACAAAATATTTAATGACAAACATACTTCTAAACAACACAAAAAGTTGAGTGAATTCCTGCATTGAATTTGAATCACTAGACATCAACCAAACCTATATAATAAATTGTCGTAGAAGATAATCAAATTGAATGGGACGACCATTTTAAACCATGAAAACATGAAGAGTGACGAAACATTCCACAAGCTAAATTAGGAGAACTATGGAGATTGTTGGGATAGACCTTGCAGTAATATTATGGGAGCTTCAAAACAATAGATCAAAAGAGATAAAATATGAAGGATGGAACAATAGAACATAAAAAAAACTTTCAAGATGTGTATCAAGCAATGAATTATTGCATAACGAGTTCTTATGTTGTCTTTGTCAGAGGATATATATTTCAATTTTAATTCTGAAAGGATTGATTTCCATGTATGAATATTTGTGCAAAAATAGAAAAGGAAGGGATGGAGTATATCACATAATGCAAGAATCTGGAGAATAAAAAATCATGTTGTTGATAAAATGAACTTATAGGTTGAAGCATTAGATGAGGAGGAATCAAAGGAGTACTTCACTCCTCATCAAAGCTCATATTACAATGAGGATTATGGATTATGAAGTAATAGGGAAGATCATTATTCACAAAATAAAATATTATGAAATGGGAAATTGAATGCCAAAAAAAGCTTAGAGGAATAGTTTAATGAAAGCGGTTATCTAAATGCACAATAGTAATAGCTACAACATGGGATAGAAAACAAAAATGATGAAGTCCTTGAAGTCGGACATTGATCACTTAATTTGCTCCAGAGCGTTCTCCTCGAGGATGAAATGTTAATCATTATAGAGAGCGATATTATAGAATTCAATGAGAGACAAACAATGTATTAAAGGAATGTGGTGCACTAAACTTTATAGTGTTTTGGTAATAATCATAGATAGTTTCATGGTAGTTCTAAACTTGTTGTAAAAGAAAGATAGATTTGAGAATTTTTTAGGTTTACGTTGTTGCAAAAAAATTGTTAAAATTTTATCAAATATATTTTTCCTTGCATCATTTTGCCTTGTTTCCAAATGGAATAGCTTGGAAAGTATACTAACTGAAGTGTTGTTGGATAAAAAACTCTACACCTACCAAGCAGAAAACCTATTGAAGCAAGATGTGTAAGATGCACAATAGAAACATCATTATGAAGAACTCATGCATAGGGTCTCAAAGAGCTATCGTTCCAGAATGAAAAAGTTGTGTCTCAATTAAGTACAAACGAATTATAATCAAAGGAAAAAAAAGCCAATAAACATCCTAAACATTATCTTCTCTTGTTTCATCATTAATGAACATCTCAACACCAAGATGGTAATGGGTCCTAGGTTTTAGAGATGGTGAGATGGAGCATAAGTTCACTGACGCAATTGTAGATGCCTTGGCATATGATGACAAGATAAAACTATGAAGGGGACTATGAAGGAAATTAGGATGAGCAAATAATGGCACATGTTGTTTTATCGATCCACTAGCCTCTCTATAGAAGAAAACAAAACAAATTAAAAAGAGCTGAAAACATTGAAAAATTTAATTTGCATAACTAGATGGGTGTGACCAAACTTACTCACAATTGAAATTAATTATGGCTTTATTCTAGATGGCAAAATCCTCATTAAGGTTAAAGCCAAGCTTGACAATATTCCCGCCTAATTCTACATCCAAAAGTGGCTTGAGAACTTCATGAAAGATCTTTGAATCAACCTCTAGAACAAGGATCGGCTTCCCCAACACTCAGCAAGCACAAATATTATTCCCGAGGTACAATGCAAGAGGGAACATTTTAAAAGGGAAATGAACAACAATTTGGGATTGACATGTGGGAGGAAATTTCATTTTGCAACACACATGTAGCTAGGATAGGGTTGACACAAAGAGGCATTTAAACAATTTGTAAGCATGTTATAAAGGAGGCATAATGCTACACAAAATCAGTACTTTGTTACAATGTCTTATAGGTTACTTGTAATCTGGTTCAATTGATTCTGCAAAAGCAACACAAATACCTTTTGTTAGATGTCAAATGAAATTGAGATTACCATTACAAAGTAAGTGGGATTGGTTACAACAAGAGTAATCATGTTACGTGTCATATATTTAATTGAAATACAATGCAAGAGGGGATCTTTTAAAAGGGCATGCAAATGAACAACAATGATATTGACATGAAAGGAGATTTCATTATGTAATGCAAAGTTAGATGCCAAACGAAGTTGAGATTACCATTACAAAGTAAGTGCAATTGGTTACAACAAGAACAATCATGTTGCGTGTCATATATATAACTGAAATACAATGCAAGAGGGGATCTTTTAAAAAGGCATGCAAATGAACAACAACATGATTGACATGAAAGGAAATTTCATTATGCAAGACAAATGTTACAAGTAGGATAAGGTTGACACAAAGAGGTATTTAAATAGTTTGTAAGCATGTTATAGGGGAAGCATAATGCTACATGGAATGAGTACCTTGTTATAATGTCTTGTAGGTTACTTGTAAACTGGTTCAACTAATTTTGCAAGGGCAACATAAATACCTTTGGTTAGTTGTCACATGAAATTGAGATTATCATTATTACAAAGTAAGTAAATGGGACATGTTACAACAAGAACAATCATGTTACATGTTGATTTGAGGTACAATGAAAGGGGGGATCTTTTACAAGGTTATGGTCAAGTTACATGGCTTGAACGCACTTCTATGGTTCCACAAACATGCCATGTCACAAGATTGGTCAACAAAAAGACCTTGAAATGAAACAACAAAAAAATATGTTACACAGCTAGTGCAGAATGATGTTGCATACTTCTTCAATTGTAAGGACCTAATCTAGAATAAAAGCTGAGTATAATGGAAAACGATTTAGTACTGCCACATGAGAGAAATGTGGAAAACATACGATCAAGAAGGTGGTCTGGCTATAACAACACCTTGGGAGATGGCATAAGTCCAGAACATGAATCATGCTTACACCAAACAAAGGTAAGTATGAAGAAGAAGGAAATATCTCCAGGTGTAAGCACATGATGGATCAAACATTAAACGTTTGGCAATTTTGGAACTTGAATGTGAAAAACGATCTTAGGTTTGCAATTTCTACAACCAAGCTCATTAAGGACTAACAATCTTACTCATTGTTTTTGCAACTAAAGTAAAGAGAATGCCCTCCAAATCAGGCAATGCACATAGTTGAAAGTGTTTCACATGTGGTAAAACCACATGCAACAATTATTTTTGATTGATGAGATCAAGAAGAAGGATAATGGTTGTGAAAGGCTCTGGCAATGGGAATGTAGAAAAACAACATAAAGTTGTGGGTACTATGTGAAACAAAGCACAAAACATGTGTGCGACAGAGGACGACATTAATGCCCGAAAGTGAAAAGGTCAGTAGTGATGGCTAGTGGGCAAGAAAGCAGGCATGGCGGATGGGCAAGCATGGAAAAAAAATCACATGGGGATGGGGGATGGTGATGGTGGGTTACACCAAAATCGATAATAAAGGGACATAACTTGTATAGGGTGGTGATGTGGCACCTATGAGGGGTTTAAGGTTATGGTTGGGGGGTGGAACGGGGAACAGAAGGGGAGTTCCACAAGGGAGGGGAAGGGAGGTTACAAGGGTTGGCAAAAGTGACATGATGATGATGCGGGGGGGGGGGG
>Ga0209611_10002082_pt1 | contig 35015 bp, 22 predicted proteins | sample S1TSphgellanicum_3_FD_187693 | JGI IMG/M metagenome (GOLD analysis project Ga0209611, IMG submission 187693) | Host-associated microbial communities from peat moss isolated from Minnesota, USA - S1T2_Fc - Sphagnum magellanicum MG (SPAdes) (version 2) | ecosystem: Host-associated > Plants > Peat...
GTAATATGTATTTTTTCTATTTTTCCATCATAAACATGTTTTCTTTTTTTCCTGTTTTTTTTCATAAACTTTTCCTGATTGAGAGGAGAAAGGAAGAACAGGAAAGGCAAATGCTCGAAATGCTACATGTGCCAGGCCCTCCAGGCAAAGTCAGCCATTTTGGGTCGGAGTAAACAAACCATGACAAAACGGATGGATGACGAGACAGATGGATGAAATGATGCTTCACATCCCGACGTCCTTTACTATATGTAATAATGTGAGTTTCCAAGATCATCATTACATAGGCAAGATATTCAACTCTACTATTAAAAGAACTACAACTAAAAGCAAGTCCATAAATCCCAAATCCTAAATCAGCAAAAGAAAGGAAATGAAGAGTCAATGTACATGATCTTCAAACAATTGCATGCAGTAAATGGATTTGAGCCAAGTAAAACCCTACACCACCCAAAAGAGGGGAACATTGCATTTATTCTTGTATTATCAGTGAATGAAAAAAAACAGATTTCCAACAACAATGCTTTCCTTGAAGAGTTCTCCAAATGTCCCCAACAACCCAAGTTAAGGACAAATGGGGTTTGTGTTCAAATATTCTCAAAATAGGGTTCTATTCAATGAAGCCTAGATACACAAAAGGCCAGAAAATGTTTGAAGAGAATCAAACAACTAATTAGTTTTTTTACTTCTTTTGCATCTTAAAAAGTTCTTCAAATCACTGAGTTTTATTAAGAATTGGCTCAATTTCAATTCAACATTGAAATAGGCAACCCTATGAAATATCAATGCAACTACAAAGAGAAACTCCACAATTTTGCATATGAAGCAACCAAACAAACATTGTGTTGGTTATGGCCAAACCAAATAAACATGGCAAAAGATGATCCTGGTCCTAACCAGTCTTGTGCATACATCAGAAATTGCACCATACCCCACCCACGGTCAGGTTTGGTTCTTTAATCTCATAACCATCATTCTCCGAAAATGAAAGCACCAGTAAATATCCATTCTCCACCAAAAAAGAAAGAAGCACCCAAAAGCCCATGGTTCTCTCATAAAAAAGCCGTAGGTTCTTTGAGTTTTGGAAACATTTGAAACCAAAGGATATTTAAGAGAATTGGACCAGGAGTTCAAATTTGATTTTGAAATTTAAAATGAAACTAAAATTAGGGGTTACTAACAAACTCAAATACCCATGCATAACATGGGTCCTAAGTCCTAACCTTGTATGTGATAAGTATAACTCACACAACATTGGACCATTGCGTTCATTATAATTGAAGTCACTAACTGCCCTTAGGCCTCCACCCATTTTTTTAGCCCCTAACCACGATTATAGATAAGTATACACTAATCTACTCAACTTTTTTCTGGGGTTTGTCACATTGTGCAAAAGCCATGGGAAAACTTAGTCATAAGGTTAGCTAGCATTGAAGAAACATAACTAATGTTTCCCTAAAACATCAGCAGAACTTTACGTATAGTAAAGGATGTTGTGAAGCATCATTTCATCTATCTATCTTGTCATCCATCCATCCATTCGTTTGGTCATCCATTTGTCCTGTCATGGTCTGTTTATTCTGATGGGGTGAAAAAAGAGTGGAATACAAATGCTCTCATCAACGAAACCGATTTGCTTAATGTGAAACCAATTCTAATAAGTAAAGCTTCCAAAAGTTGGATCCAATGCGATAGTCCCTGTCCCTGTGGGGGCAGGGCCCAACAAAAGATAGGATTAACCAATGTCTGAAAATGGATATATTTCGGAACCAGCAAAGTGAGTATGTACATATGCACATTGTATTTTGAGAAGTTGTCGAAGGATCGCGAATGTGGTAGGCGGTGAATTTAGGGTTAGGGTTTGAGGAAGCAAATAAGAAAAAACAGAAGTTGGAGGTAGTGTTTAGGGTTTTGGGCTTTGCCCAGAAATGCATTGATTTCAAAGAATCTTTTATTGTTGTTATCAACGTTGGGATATATTTGCCGTCTCTGGTCTATTCCCATGGTCAGCTATATGTTGCTATCTCACGAGTCACAAGCAGTGCAAACATCAAGATTTTAATGGCTAGGGTCCTGATGGATACATGCGGAATGTTGTATATAAAGAGGTTTTGAAAATGTAGTTTGTAATTGTAATTTTGTAATATGTACCGTTGAATACGCACACACCTGTGCATTAGGCACGGGGTTCAAACATTTTTAGTGTATGCGAAGGGCACCTTATCTAGAGGAATTTCTCCTCTGCAAAGGGTGTGCTGTTTTGATAAGCAAAATGTCAACTATGCCAAGCATTTTGTTTCCTTTAGTATTCTTGCCAGAAATGGAGTTTTGAAGTTGGGGATAAATGACTATAAGTTTGGTTGGGCTAGGTATCATAGAATTCTTTTTTTCCTGCCCATGCTTTATGTTGGGTAATGCCTTTGAGCAAGGCATTCTCAAAATAAGCATGCCTTGGCTCTGCCTTGGGTTTAGGCTTTAGCCAAATTTGCTCTCAATTAAAGGGACCATAATGAATGCATTGGTTATTGGATGTAACCCCTGGTACTTTTACTATACGATCAACATCAATTCACCCTCAATCAACAAATGATGGTGACAAACATATATGAAAGTGCCCCCCACACAACAGCATATACTTGGGCTTGGAATTGAAGGAGCCTTAGGATTCATGTCCGGCTAACCAATCAACAACTGGACGTCACAAGAATAGAACATACAAGGCACATAAAATTCTTTTCAATTCATGAAATTCATCAATAAATGTGTGAAGATTGATTCAACAATCTATGAGTGTTACTTTTTCATCTTCTCTTGTGTCTAGTCCAAAATGTTTCAATAAACTTGATAACAGTGACCTGTTTGTCACTCTTGAATTTGATTATCATTTTGGTAAAATAAAACACTAATGAAGGTCAGAAAAGTTTAAACAGGGTCTTACCTTAAGATTTATCAATCAAAGCATAAATCACTTCCCAGTGTATTTTGAAGTGATTTCACACCATTTAATATGACACATAACGTCACTATTTTTAATAATTGTAAATATGTCCACAACCTCAAAATGGAGCCTACTGGTTCTTCTTGCATGGTCTTCTAAAAGGTGAATCCATTCACAATGAGCACATAACTGATTGTAGGGGGCTTCTTGTTGACATGGCAGCATGCCATTAGACCAGAATTGGCCAATTATATCACATATCCTGCTGCCTTCTGACATTTTTGTACCTCCCTAATACTTGCACATTCTTGGTTGCTAGTTGGTTAAACCTCATAAGTCACCCCCTTCTGTGTTGGACAACATGGCTTCTTGTACAATTGGTTATGTCCAATAAATAGTTCAAGCATGCTAGTTACCATGAACAATTGGTTATGTGTCGTAATTGACTTGAGCACACTAATTATTAAGAATTGTGTTGACACTCCCACTTCAAGTACTCATGGTAACTTGCATGCTCTTGCTAGTTACCTAGTCCATAATATATGTGCACATAAAGCATTTGAAAAAAATTCATTATCGTACCTCAGACTCATGTTCAAAATTAATCAATTCATTACTAGAGCAATTGAAAATTTTGAAATTATTAACAATAGTCTATCAAAATTCAATGAAATTAAAACCATTCGATGCCAAAAATTAAGCAAAATGTACAATTTTGGGGCACTCATTTTGGCGATCTTTTTTTTTCATTCCTATGGCTTGATCATGAAGCTTTTCAACTAGCTTTCTCTCAAGCTTTGTATGTACATTGTGTGGTTATGTGTCTCTTCCATGTGGAAAGCTTTGTAGGTCTTACATCAAGATGAAACACCTCTATGTAATGATAGAAGAGGAGCTAGCAAGGTGGAGAAGGAGGAGGAGGTGCTACTAGCCATGGTATCGACGCTTATGAAGAAGAAGAAATTATTAATTCTAGATGCGAATGGATTGCTGGTGGCTACTTACCACAAGTAGGAGGCCTTACCTCATGAACCTCATCACATGAAGTTCGGCAACTTTTACGGTAATGTTTTGTTGTTTCTATTCTTTTCTATTGCAATTGTTGTTTTTTTTCCCCTTTTTTGTGGAAGGATTTGTGCGTTTGGTTTATTTACAATTGCTGGTTGTTTTTTGTCATTTCTTTTTAACAATTAGTTATAGTGTAAAAATGGTGGTAGTTCATAATTGATTTTCCATCGAGAAGGAAAAAGGTTCATGACTAATTTATTTTTTTTAAACATTGGACCCCGCATATGAATAATAAAATTCAATAAAAAGTATTTCCTACTACTTGCAAGGAATTCCATGTGCTAAAGCTAATCCATTTGATCCCTTCACTAGATTTTGTATCTTTTGTGGTATTTTTTAGTGTTTGAATCTGATCTAAAAATTGGGACCTAGTCTCAATATGTTACCACCTATTGGAAGTAGTTCTGTTCAAATACTTAAGGACTTAGGTTTTATGTTTGTGTGATGTTCAAAGAAGTCCTAGGCAAGGCTAAAGGTTCTGGGTTCTTTGAGAATGAGGTCACAGATGATGTAAATGGCCAAGTTCAAAATATGTAACAATTGTCTAACTAGAATGTGCACAGTAACATAAGTCGCCATTACTTTTTGTTGACTAACAACGTCCACAATAAAGTCGCATTCCCTAAAGTAATAGTGATGGGATCTCCATTACCAAACTAAGTATTGTGGGTGTCGAACATTGGAGCAAAACCTTCATGAGCTGCTTAAAGGTTGAAAAGAGTCCATGACAATGATACCCATCTTGCAACACTAACAACACCACCATTCTAACAACCTCCAAAAGTGCATACCCTAGCAATAGCAAAACAACAAGGAAAAGGAAGCACTTCTTCTTCATCTCAAAGCCCTAGCACATCAACAAAAACATGTCACAACTCTGAACAACACAAAACCTTCAAATGGTTGGGTGCAACAATGGCAGTATAGGCAGTGGCTACATAAAGCCCAATGCAATAGTCGTTGGAATTTTGGAGATGATGAAACCCTTAGTTGGTCATTATAGGAACTAGCATGATGAGCTTTGTGCTACTCTAGGTACCTCAAAACCCTCTCCAATTCAAAACAAAATAGCAAATAACAATAATCTAGCTTCCATTTCATCTCCACCATCTTCTTCTTCTACATTATTTGTTGCCCAATCTCTTTTCGAAAACTAGGCCACTAACAACAAGTTGTTGAATGAAATCCAAGTAGCTCCTCAAGAAAAGAAGAATCAAGCACATAACTGCAAGCAATATTCATAAATCAATGGACTCATAAAGCTCATGAGCACCGAAAACAAACCTTACTTGGAAATTGTTACACTAAACACCACCATAACCATTAACCGTGTACCATCTTCTAGAGCGTTGCACAATATGGAGGATGTTTTGAAAATTGTTGTTTCCAACACACTTGTAAAGAAAATATTTAAATGTGTTACTATTGTTGTTGGGCCACATGTCAATCATCAACAACATGATTCCAAAAAATATTGGCAACCTTATAAGAAATAAAAAGTCATGAGAAAACCCATTTTTCTTTCCAGAGTGTACAAAAAGCCATTTTGTGAAAAGTTTGTGTTGTTTTGCCTGGAGAATTTCACTATTGGAATTTGGTCTTCAACACGAGAATGAGTTCTCCTCCTTGTTTTTTCAATGTTAGTTGGTTCAAAAGCATTTGTTTGATTTAAAGGTTATTTGTAGTTTTGATGTTTTTATCTATCTATTCATTAGTGGTGCCACTTCTCTTTATTGGGATCCATCAGCATTATCATAGCACACCACTATGTGGTTTGGAAATGTAATCAAAATCTTTGTCACCAACTTCAAAATTGTTTATGCCCAATTGCAAGTTTTTTCAAAAATGCCTTTTATGGATGCTAAAAGTAGGTGTGTGTATGGACAACTTGACATAGTATCAAGTTTACCTTATTATACTTATTGTTGGTAGTAATAAGATGATTGGAATAGTGAAACTACAAGCTTGTGCTTACCTTTCAAATGCAAAAATTCTCACAAATATGTTCTTGTAGTGTAATCTTTTGCCATGTTTGTGTAGGTTCAATGTGAATAATCTGGTGGAAATGTTTGTGTTCAAGGATTTGAAACATCAGCTTGCATTTTCATGGGTAATATTCATTGATGCAATGTACACATGAACATTGAATTTTGGAGGTGTTATTGTTTATTTGAACAATCATGTGATTTCAAACTCCTTTTTGTCATGTTTATTCATGTTGTATTTTGGGGTTGGTATGTCTTTCAATAGATCTCATGTGAAACCATGGACTAGGCACTTTGATTGCAAAGTTTCCAATGAAGGTAATTTGTTGACCTTGATTGCATTTGTTATTGTTGGTGATTCTACAACAAATGCACTACACATTGACTAGGGTCAAGCATCTTGACAAAAAACATAAACATGTGTTTATGAAAGAGTTGTCAAAGTTATGGGCAACTTTCAAACCTAGAAAATATGGTACCTTCAAATTGCCTCACTACTAGAAAACATGGCATTTTTTATTTGCAAATTTAGTCCAAAAACGCCCAATTTGAACATGCGTAAAAAAACCACTTTATCATTTTGGACAAATCAATTTCAACATGTCTGTTGTGACTAAGGTGGTTTTTTTTATTGGACCATTTGACTAGTCAAGTTTTTGCCTGGATAAAAAAACTTTGTGGCAAGTAAATAGGTAGGTAGGTAGGTGGTAGCGTACCTTACCTTATCCTACTTGACCTACTTTAACATAACCTAGTATATCCTACTTAGCTTACCCTACCTACTTTAGCCCCTAAAGCATGTACATAGGTTATAATGTTAGGAATTGAACCCTTTACCTCCCCAATGATAAACCAAGTCCCTAACCATTGGACCACACCATCAAAAGTTGTTCAATTTTTGTTAATTTTTTTATTTCACATGTTTGTTTTTGCACTTCATTACAAGATTATGAGGTATGAAGGTATTTGGTTGTAGGAGATAGGTTGGTGGGTGGGTATGTAGGTACATAATACATGTATGTAAATAGGTGTGTGGGAAAGTAGGTAGGTAGTACACCCATGTAGGTGTGTGGGTGTGTGGGTAAGTAGGTAGGTAGGTAGGTAAGAACTTAATATGTAGGTAGGTTATAAGCGGGTGAATAGGTAGATAGGTAATACATTTAGGTAGGTTATAAGTGGGTGGATAGGCAAGTGGTAAATAGGTAGGTAGGTAATACATTAGGTAGGCTGGTAGGTAGGTTGTACATTTAGGTAGGTGGGTGGGTAATAGGTAGGTATTACATCTAGGTAGGTGGGTGGGTTGGTAAATAGGTTGTACATTTAGGTAGGTGGGTAGGTAGGTAGGTAGGTTGTAAAATTGTAAATGAAAGGCAGGAAGTAGGCATGTAATAGGCATAAAATGTTCCATTTGATTAGAAAACATTGGTCATTTTGACAAATGATGTAAATTTCTTATATTCAATTTGATTGGATGTCCCATTTGACTAAACCCATTGGCCATTTTGATTAGGGTTGTATAACTTTACTAGATGTATTTGTCAAATAAGTCATTTTAGTCAAGTTGATTGGTCAAAAAATACATGTTTTGGGCCCCTAGTCAAAATGGACATGTCCATTAGTTTAAAAAAACTAGTTAATCAACTTGAACTATTTGAAAAACCATGTTTTGTACTAGTGCCTCCTTGTGGATGATTCCCCATACAAAGCCCTAAAAAATAATGCGAGTACCATATCATTGTTTGATGTATTTTGTAAGGTTTGAAACATTCAAAAACTTTTACTTACAATTTATGTTCCGTACAATTAAGGACTTATTGCTTAGCTAACATTCAAATTTCAACATAGACAAATTTTTCGAGCAAGGTAGATGATGTCTTCTTGTCATTCTACTGATTTCTATCAATATTAAGTAATTGTAAGACTAGATATATGATATATTTCTTAAGAAATCCAATTTTGCATATGTCAAGTAGATGTTTTAGCCTTTAATCTTTAGAAATGTTTTTGAAGATGTTGTCACATGTTTCATAAAATATACAAAAAGTACCTTCATTTAAACTTAACCTGATCTTAACATCTCCATTCATCATAAGCTTATCAAGTTTGAATAAATGAAAATGAAGTGAAAAATGTGGGGACATTCACATTATTAAATAAGTTTTAAAATAAATAAGAAATAATAAACAAACTTGAAGCCAAGGCACCAAAACCCATGAAAAATCTCATGTTTCACAATCATGCACTCACTTCACAAGCAAGTTTGAAATAATATTATAAATTACAAATAAACAAAATAAAAATAAATTGAAAAAAACCAAAAGAGTAAAATTTTTTTCCCAAAACATTAAGCCTTCCAAGCATTAAACACAAAACATTGAACATTGAATGTCAAGATAATAAGGTCTCTAGAAATTTTTAGGTCAAAGTTGGTGCAAGGATGGGATGCATTGAGAACTGATGTGTTTTGTAATCCTTCCAGGTAGAACCTAGCTTTTTAAAGTTGTCCTCAAACATGGAGCGGTTATTGCAGTTAAATAATGAGGATGATGATGCTAATAACATAATTCTAATTCCTTTTACAAGAAACTTGCCTTTGGAAGTTGCAAGCATATTTATTTTTTAAAAGGTACTTACTATGTTAAAGTTCTATTAATAATTTAAAACATGCAGCTTAATACAATCCTTGTAAAAACTTGATGTTTTGAAATTTACATCCAAGGTTCACCTTTGGTTCCAATTGTTGTTGTCCCTACAAATCCTTTAAACATGTAACCTAAAATTTCTTGTGTTAAAATAGTTAGTGCAACATGATGGATAAAACATCTTCAAACTGTTTGAATATTACAAAAGGTTGATGTTCAAGAAAATTGTCTTTTGTATTTGATTATGGGGTCGTAATGTTAGAGTTGTTGTGTGGAATACCAATCCCAAGTGAAGGTGATATTGAGCATCATGTAGGGCCAAGTTTAAGGAAGTGTGATGATATTTTCACAAACCTATGTAGCATAACCACCAAATGCCAATTCCTACTTTTGATATGTTGTTCAAACTATACATATTTCCTCTATTTATCAATTTCTTAAACCTTAAATGTGCCTTGTGGGATTGCCCAAGGCTTGTTCAAGGAGGCAATGAAAGGTTTATAATATGCCCCAATTGGAGCTCATTTGACCCCTACTTTCAAAGGGTTTGTGGTTGGGAATCAAAATTTCAATTTGATTCTTACCTTTTCTTTTGATCATAACTCATGCAAATCAAGTATAAATGAACAATGCGAGGGCACTTTAAGCATCTTCGTTTCAAGACCTTTCTAATGGTGTCCTAAGAGCTCAATTTGGTGGTTTTTTACCTTTCCAACCAAGGCTCTAAACATTCATAACTCTCGTAGGAGTGTAACTTCCAAAGTGGGATTGCACTTGGGAGTCATTGGGTTCCATCCCTTGCATTTTCCCCCATTTGTGAGAGTAAAAGTGTGTTTCACACCTAAACACACTCTCTTGGCCTCATGGGCCCTTGCACTCCACATTTACTCGCAAACCCAATGTCAAGGTTGTGACAAAACCTTTCAATGTTTGGTGGCCTTAAATAAACATCCAATGTAGGTTAGGGATCCATTTTTTATGCTTAGATGTGTTAGGTGTGTTAATTTAGTTGCTTAGTTAGGTCCTAATTAATTAAGGATAAATTGGGTTAGTCAAGCTAATTAATTAATCTTGAACCAATTTAAGTGTGAATGGGGTTTGAAAGATTTATCATGGAATATAATCCCATCTTGTGTGACTTCAAATCAATTTTGGTGATTTGAGATGCCAAAACATATTTTTTACTTTGTAATTTTGTTATGCAGTGTTTTGGTTTTTTTTGTTTTAGGCTTGGGTTCTTACATTTTGTTGTTTTTAGGTGAGATCTTTTGAATCACCAAAATCATTTGGATGTGATGTACCATTCACGGTATTTCTATGTTATGTGTTGTGAGTCTGGTGACAATGATGGTTATAGGTGCTGACATAGAAGCGCATGACAAATGGTTATGTTTTAGACATGCTTTTATAGTAACATTGTCATTTATTGACAATTTAGTGTTAGGGCTTGAATCAAACTTATGTTTATGTTCCTTGAAAACATGTTTTCAAATTTTAAAAATTATTTGTGGCCCTTGAAGTTTGTTTGTTGTGAGACTTATTTGGGGATTATGACTTTTGTTGAGTTGGTTACAAGCCATTTGCATCTTCATTCTTGCTATCAAACAATCCTAAGTCTTGAAGGATATGTTGTTTAACACTTTAATAATCCTTAGAACTAACAACAACAATTGGAATTGTTAATTAGGTTGGAATGATTATGCCTTTATGAAGTTGAGTCATAATTGTATTTTGGACATCAATGGCGGTCACTATCATGTTGTTGTTCCTTGTAGCCTTAGGTTTGTTATGAAAATTACCTAGGGAAAATGGTGTCGTGGAATGGCTTCCATAGCTTTTGTGAGTTAGGAATAATTATTTTACCCTTGTTATCTCCAATAAAATCCCACCCATGCTCAACAACACTTCTTTTTTATCCATTGACTTTCCTTTAAAACCGTTCCATTTTATTTAATTGGTTAGATCGAACAATCATTGTTGTTCTAACACAATTTAGGTAACATTTGAGTCTTGATGTGGAATCACCATTCCTTCATCCTTATAATTAGGAGCATCTACCATGTTCATCTTCAGAAGGTGTACTTGAATTTGAAAGGAATAAAAGGGTTTTTTTTGAACTTTTTGCTTACCAACTTCCCTTGCAACCAAGTGTTGGTTGGGATCAAATGCTTTGCTTTTAGCAAAGTCTTTGTCATAGGGATGTCTATGATCCTAATTCCACTTGTGTACCACTATGAATTTGTCACTGTTTGTGTAAGGCCCCTTGACTAGATGTAGGCCTTAGTTGGATGTTTAATAGTTGCAAGCCATTGTGCATTAATAGGAGTTGCTTTAGGTGACCTCCTTGCATTAAAGGACATGTAATCCCAAATTAAATGGTCAAGGCTATTGCAAAATTTGCAATAGATTGAGAATTAATCATAGTCAATTCTTTCATATTTGCAATGCGTTTAGTTATCCAACCTTTTCCAAGGTTTATGACAATGTAAATTGAAGGTCTTGCTTGTTTACACTTGATGACTTGTAGTTATTTGGCCATTTGGACTTGATGAATATGATAACCTAAAAAGTGGAATTAATTTGATAGATTGGGAAATTGATTGAAGCAAACACATTCAAACTTCCATATACCTTCCTACATAGAGCAACTATGTTAAATTAGACTAACATGAGAGAAAATTGCCATGCTGAAACCCTTGTGATGTGGAGATAGATTCGCTAGGAAGCTAAAAAGGACTGGAATATAAAAGATTAGCAAAGGATCAATGGAACCTAAAACCCTAGTGATGGCAATGCTTTCTATAGGAGAATCACTTCTTAAAAGAAATGATAAAAATAACTACAATACAACATATCACTTCTTTAGCCAATGCACTCAACCAGAAGCAATGAAAAGGATTCAATTAAACACAATCCATCTCAAGCAAGAAACATTACAAAGAGACACATCATTGTTGCTCATCCAAAAAACTCAAGGATTGAGTGCAACCTATTTTGGAGTTGGTTAAAGCTCAAGGGTGAATATTGTTTTCATAAAAGTATTAAAGGGGGAATTAGAAAAAATAATCCTAAAATGGGCCCTTCTAAGGGCAAGTGAACCAACTTAAGTGTTAGTTCATGGTTAGCAAAAGAGCTCCTTGTCCAAGAATATGGGCTTTGTGGAACGTGTCTATATCCTTTACTTGGGTATCATGCATCATCACTATGTCTATGGGACCTTGTTTGTTTTAGTGCTCAATATAAAACTTTATTCCAAGGAGGTTGTAATCTGGGTACCTATTGTTACCTCTAATAAGTAGTTGGAGGTGCACCCAAAGTTTTTATTTTTATTTTTTGCTTTTGTTTTGAAGAAGCTACTTTGATTGGCCCATGACCAACTTTTTTGAAACATTGAGCACTCTCCCTAAATAGAAGCACAAAGGTGCTTTCCTTTGGACCACCTTTATAGTTTATATACCTATATGAAAGTTCAAATGAAAGCATGTGGGAAAAAGTGTGGTATTATTGGGAATATCTTGAGAGAACAATTTGGGAACTTCATGGGAACACATTTAGTTGTTTCTAAAACTGTTTATCACAATTTTCAACCTGGGCTGCCTAATACCCCTGCTTAATAGGTGGGTAACTATTAAGGGTCAAATGGGGACAAGTCCTCAAATTCTTCACCTAATAACATCCCCAAGTATTTTCTACTGTCTACATATTTCTCTGCTACCTTAGGAGTGTCCTTGAACAGTTCCTTTGTCAAGGCTTTTGATACCCAGTTACATTCCTGTCCGAGTTTGGTACCAGTAGGATGGTTGTTTAAATGGGTATCTACTTGAATCCGTATGCGGGTAAACCAATTACCCGCCCAACACTGGCAAGTGCCTCATAGTTACCACCTCCCTCTTAACCTCAATGATTGAGCTTGGTTCATGCTCCTCAACTATTCATGGTAACCTGCACACTCTCTCTGGTTACCTAGTACCATAGAGAAAGGTGGAGTGATGGGTGAGCAGGAAACATTCCTGTCCGAGTTTGGTTCACCTAGTGGCCTTTTCTCTTTTGTTTCCTTTTTTCCCTTTTGTTTGTCACAAATATAACATACATTCTATTGCACAAAGGAAGGAACAAAAAGACAACAACCTAGCCTCCAGGGACATCTCTTTCCTTTATGATGAGCTCTGTCTTTTAGTTTTTACCCAAATGAACTAACTACAGTTGCAAGATTGCACTTTTTAAAGATTGTGCTACCATTTGCCATTACATGAATTTGGTGAATTAAAAATAAAAATAAATCATTTTTCCTTTTTTTAACTGTATATTACAATTTTTTTCCCCTTTTAGCTAATTGATATCCATAAGTTAAAATGGAAGATACACAATGGATATTTAACATTATTAACCTTCCTCAAATTGATAAATTTGCAAGCCCTACATGTGTTTACCCATACCCAGATTTGAACATTTTCAAAACCTATATATATACACTTATTTGGCTGAAATTGTTTTTAAGTCTGATATATTAAATCCAGATATACCCATCGTCAACATTGGAAATTTACAGACAACCTTGAAACAAAAATGTGAATGGAAGTTGTTGATGAAATTTCCATAGTTTGAAAATTATGTAACCGAAAAATGGGTGTTCATGTATCATGCAACACAAAGACACACACAAGTAATTGTAGTTCATCACCAAAGTCCTCATCAAATTGCAATAGGTAGTTTCAAAGTGACCCACATTTTGATACTCTGTGAAGGTAATGTTGTCTTGCTACTGTAATATGTATTCTTTATAAGGATCAGGTAGTGGGTACCTTGAGTGTAGGGAGAACCTTTGAGCTTGGCTATAAGGAGTAATTAGGCTCAAGGTATCTAATACCATATATATCATCAAAGTTTGTTGCTCACCTATTATTGATTTTCATGATTCTCCTAATGGTGGGTATTCATCTGATCATATTTTAGTTTTAGCAGATTTTCAAAAATTTAAACCCTCCACTTAGCCTTGATAAATTGTCACAAACAAATATGTAGTTTCAAATATTACTCCATGGAAGCCAAAGAATATATTCATGCGCACATACACAACTTGTCTTTGCATGATTTCAATTATCAAATATTGGAACCTTTGTATACATGGCAAAGAGCTGAGCGGTAAAATGCTTGATCTTTTCACTCACATATCACTAGATCACATAATCACTCACCCTGTCAAATAACATAATCATCACAACATTCAGATTGGATGCATTGCTGTGTAAAAATTGAGACATTGTGTCGAACAATGTTGACATTTTTACATCAACAAAGATAGTGAGAGTTCCAGTGAAAACTTGAAGACAGAGGTAGAAAATTTCATTCATTATTGAATTCATGACATTTTTATTATGACATATGTAACTTCTTGTTATAGATTTATTGCGGATCAAATAATGAACAAATCTCATAGTGCATTGTGAAAGTAAAACACAATTGAATTCTCTCACACATTCATGACACCAACAACAACAATCAATGTGAACAATCAATGTAATCGCATTTCATTGTGCAATGATATTCAAAACGGTGAAACAAAACATTAAAATGTATAACAAGATCTTCACCATTCAATTGATGCACACAACCTTTTTTTAAATCTTCTATTCTAGCACCCAACTCATAACAACCCTAAGCTTATCACATGTGCTCCTTTGTTCTCCTTTTCCATATGATTGTTGCAAACCTTAAGTCTCCTTCACAAAACTATGATTGGTCCAATGATGCCCTATGCACCCATCATATGCACCCATCAATGTTAGCACATGACAAACCAAGAAGTTCATTGCACAATGGCTTTGGCCTTTAGGGCAAATCAACAAAATCATGGGAGATGATGGAACCATAACATGGTTAGGTAATTTGATTGAAAGGATGGAACCATGTACCATGGTTAGACTCTTTTATTACAAGATTAATTTGATAACAAAGTAACTTAGAGAGTACAGTTCAGTCTCAAGTTGGTCCTCGCACATGGTTTCAAGTTCAATGGTAATTGGTGTTTTCCCCTGTATGCATGAATAATCAATCTATAACAGATCTTTTCATCGTTTGTGCTATGTTATTTTCACTTGTGTATATTCATGATTCAATTAACTACTTTGCATTATGAACATCAATCAACTATTTTTTCCCCCTCTTCTTATGTTCCCATATGGTGTCCAATAGTTCATCATTATCTATGTCAATCTCAAATTTAATTTAATTTGATTTAATATAAATATCGTGAACATGAAAATGCACATGTTAATTTATTTTTTCATATCCATGTTGGTGAGTAAAGAAAAGAAAAGAGATGATTATTAGGAAAGGAGTGAAATAGTTAGACTTGAAAATGTTAATTGTCCAAGGACAACAATATGATAAATTGAGGAAAATCACCCCTCTGTACTAGCTCCTCTTGTCCTTGGGATTAGAGGGGGCTCCCAAGGTTGCAATGAGTCATTTTGATTGGCCTGTCACCCAGAAAAAACCTGAAACTTTCAAGGCTTTTTGTCACCATTTTCGACCTGGTCTAATACCCCTGTCTAACAAGGTGAGTAGCAAGTACCTATATACTATAAGTAGTGTTTTTGAATAGAGTTGCTCCTGAATAGGGGAACTCCCAGACCACCACCCATCTCACTTAGGGGAAAAACATAGAAAAGTACTGGAGTAAGACCTCCCAATTTTATTTACTTCAACAAAGATGTTACTTGAACAAAAGGGACCAGAATGGCAGGGTTCACATGATGGATAGAGCTGAAAGCATAACTAGTTTTCATGGGGTGTTGTTCTTAAAATGCGGGACAGATACCCAGCGGTTATCATCTGGGCATATACTCACTTAATTTGTCAATTCTCAAAATTTTCAAAAAATGAATTTTGGTATATAAACCATGATTCTCAAAAAAAATTTAAAAGTCAAAGAACTGACAACAGAATCATTTATCTGGTTCTTTCATGAAGATATTATTTGAGGTTTTTGAAGTAGGTGGAATGGGTGGTTCTTTGATTCTGGAATATTTTGAAGAACGGAAACTGGTGATTCTTCAAAAATTGAAAGAACAGCCCAAGACTGGTTTTGGACCTTTCATCGAATGGCTCCGAGAAAAGGCTCTTTGAAATTGCCAATGCAATTTTAAAAGGGGGCCAGGGACCTATGACTGTACCGCTGGATCCAGGGCACATACCTATTAAGCTACCCAGGATGGACAACTTCGTGTTACCACAAATGCACACACAAGACCTCCATTAGTGACCTCTACTTTTCTTCTAGTGGGATATGAATCAAACATTTATGAAACCCTAGAAGAAATGTGAATTCTTCTTCTTCAGTTAGCTTAGTTCTCAAATGATCTTGCAAGTATTTCAACTTGTTTTTTTTCTCCCTTTTTCCGTTGGGCTTGGTTAGTGGGAATGTGCAGCCAACTATTATAACTTTCAACATGCAAATAAGAGATTAGAAACTGTAACATCCATATGTGTTGTCAAGAAAATGTCAGGGATAATACGACTAATGATTGTATTGTTTCCAAAGATCCTCAAACAACTTCTCCAAAACCAAAGTAAATGACAAAAGGTTACACAGATGAACTCAATATTTCAAGGTAAGCAACCTTATTTGGCCCATAATAATACAGCTATATAAGTTTGGTAAGCTGCCATCAATTGGAAAAATAGATGAGTGGCCCAAGGTAACCATCATAACACATTCAGAAAAGGCCATTGGGGAAGTCTTTTTTTTAAATTATAAAGTTGTGTGATAAATAGGTAGGTACCCATGGTCTTAGGAAGGAGTATTAGCATAGGCCACCAATAAACAAGTGATCTATAGACCACTGTGTGACAATGACACAAACAATTAGGTGTCTTCTCTTCATGATACCAAAGCAGGTGTTTACACCTTGGGTCCCCCTCCCCCAAAATGAACTTTGCTGGGTGTCAAAAAAAGTTTGTGGCACCATGCACGGTTTTGTTGGAAGGTTTGACTATTAAGCTAGGCACATGAGCAGTCTGTTAGTTTGCCGTTAGCTTGGAACCTGGTAGACGATGGGCTAAGCTAATGAGGAGGCTAACCATTAGTGTGCCCTAGGCAGAAGAATGATCACATTTCTTGACTTGCTCCCAAAAACCAAAAGAAGGCACTCTGGTGATAAGTGTTGCAGGCCAAGCAAACCTGAAGCTAATGGGTTAATCAGGGATTTGCTTTGGAATGAGAAGTTCAAGAGCTTGTCAGTGGTATCTTTGGCATAGGCTGTTAGCTGGCTAACAAGGGCTCATAAGCCCCAGATTGTGCTCATGTTCCCAAGCGCATAGAAAGTTCAGAAGTGAAAAAATAAAATAGAAATTGATGTAGGTAGTTGTTTCAAGTAGCAAGATTAAGATGTAAACTGGTTCCGGTTTTGATTCTTGAAAATATCTTGTTCCAGTTAGGTTCTTCTTACCAACCAGAACCAGCAGTTCTTACCTGCTAAGGTGGGTATCTGCCCAACCAAACCAGTGTTGTTGGGCGCAGATTAGAAATGGTACCAAACCCTAGCCCATTGGTGGTTCCTGTTCTGTGGTTCTCAAAAGAATCAAAGAATCGGCTATGATACATATGACCATGGATGTCAAAAAGTGTAAAAGACCTGGTTGTGATATATAATCACATGTCTAGAAAATCAAAGAACTGATCAAATAACCAGTGGGTCTTTGCTGGCTCTTTCCTGAAAACCTTCAGTTTTGTGAGGGGTTTGAAATAACCAGAGGTTCTTTGATTTCTAAGCATTTCAAGGAAACCCAAACTAGGGGGTGGGGGTTATCAGCAAAATCAAATGACTGGCCAACACTGGTTCTCACTTTCAAAACTCTAGAAAACCTAAGCTTTGGGACTTTTGTTGTAAGAAAATGCATGATAGAAGCACAAAGCTGCTTCAATTTGAGTTTCCTTTTTCCGTAAATGCCATAAAATATCAAAATGAGATACATAAGCAATGTGGTAAGAAATCTTTTTTCATGAAATCAACATTTTCTGATATTAGAGGCTTTTACTTTTCATGTAAAACATGCCACAACATTCTCTATGGTCAATGTCTCATGCTCTTATGTCCTTTAGGGCAAGTGTCTGCTTACTAGTTTCCATTCATTCAAACAAAGACTTTTGTCTCAAAATAGTGAATGTGCCAAGATTGAAGAATGAAACAATTGATTCAAATAATTATAGTATTACATTCTAGGTAGTCTAAAATATCAATTAAAATACAAGTAAAAAACAAATCCAAATCTAGTAAGAAGAGAGTACAAACCGAATTAATTATTGTTTATTGAAACCAAAAGTTATAGTAGGAAAGTTATAAGCCATAAGAACCACCTGACATTGATAAGAAGGGAAAGGAAGGAATTAGTCATAACTAGTAAAGGGGTTATGCTTGTTAGGTATACATTTGAAGTGCATGGCAAATGTGAAGCTATCTATCATGTGTTTTATAGCACAATCACCTATTGATGGACCAGACTACCCAGGAGCATTAAAAAATGGGAATCTACTACCAGGGACCCTACTTTTCCAAAGGTGCAAGAAGAAAAGTAAGCAAATCAAGAAAGACACTACAAAATGGCATAAACACACACACACAAACACCTAAAGTTCCTTACCACTAAAAAAAACACAAGAGGAAGACAAAGTATTTTACCGCCCATAAGGTGGGGGGCTCTCAACAATTTATTCTATACATGAAGGGTTGATAATAACCCAACAAGCTATCTCTTGATCACAAGTTACATGAGTCCCACACTTAGAATGTGGACTACGTGGAGTCATGCTTTCAACTCCTTTTCCAGTGGAAACAATTTATAAATGAACTCTTCCAGCTTCTACCATCTGCTAACACAGATGAGAGTGGTGTTCTCTGATCACCCTACCATGACCCCACCCCCCAGTGGGAATGCTTCAAAGAAAAGAATAGGTCCACATCTGTGTTGGGTGGGTACTAGAAACTGCAGCAAATTCCCTCCTGAATATCAAGGCGGTTCTTAAGGTTCATAACTACAGTTTTAAAACAATTCAAACTAGTGCGGCCTGTGCCCTTTCCCAAGTGTTATTGTGTCATCAACTGAGTTTTCCTTCCAAAACCTGATTTTGGGGAATTTATTTGAATTTTCAGTGGCAGAAATCACTTAAAAATCAATATCTCCCATATTCTGAATCCAAATCTTACCAAACAAATTCTATTAAATCCTGCTCATTGAGATCTTTCCAACAACACCAAAGGCACATTCCAATTCCTCTGAAAAATTTAAGCTACGATTTAATTAATTTTCAGTAAAAAAATCATTCAATATTCACAAACTTTTGCACCGCAAGTCCAAATGTCATGGAACCAAGCCCATGCACGCCTCCTTGTTGAGAGCTTTCCAAAGACATCAAGAACACAATCTGAAGCATCCCCTTGGTTGGTGGATCTCATAACTACAAAACAGAACAAACTACCTTCCTTCATAGATAGATACTTGCTACTGTTCTGTAGTAAGGTTCTCACTTTTTAAAAAAAAGGTCAAATAACCACTCGCCAAACTGCCGGTTCCTTTCCGGTTCTTTCATGAAACCTGCTGACATTGTTCCAGGTTCTTGAAGAAACTGCAACCAGTGGTTTTCTGATTCTGAAATTAGTTAAATCAGTGGAACTGATGCTTATTAACAAAATCCAATACTGGTTTGTAGTTTACACTCCACACCTTGGCAGAGCCCCAGGGGAAGATGGAGGGGGGAGAGTAGTATCAATAATGAATATGGACAATGATCAAGAGGGCAGAAAAGAGGTACCACAATAATCATCACACCCGACAAAAATAAAAAGAAGACATTCCAAAGTATTATGTAGCCTGTGATTTTGTCCATTTGTGTCCAAAAAAAAGAAGTATGGACAGCTGAAAAAATGTAAATGGGTAGGCATCCAATTGGCACATATAATGCAATTAATTAGATGAGGTACCTCCTAATTTCCTTTTTTTTCTTTTGGTTTGCAACGAGCTCAAAAAAAGAAAACTATGAAGGCTCCCCAAAATAGAAGGTTCTATTTTCAAGAAGAGAGTTCCTTCCCTTTGGCCCACCTATGTAGGTGAGAGGAGGACAACATTTGCCAAAGCATATGGGATAACACTGAGGTGCTATGGAGAACATGGTGGGGAACATATTGGGATTCTGATGGGAACTTAAAGGGAACATAGTGGGAACACATTAGGAACCAGGGAAAAAAGAAAAAAGAATCCCCACCCCACCCCAAACTTAAAAGGAAAAAGAGCAAGTCACCTTTGAGTGCATGCTTGGGCCTTCCCATTGGCTGCATGAAATTTCTCTTTCCAAAAGAGTTCCTCACCATTTTTGTCCTGGGCTAATACCCCTTGCGAAGAACAACCTACCTATTCAAAAACAAGTTGAAGCTATGGGTGCTCCTCAAAATAGAAGAATCTATGGAAAAATGGAGTGTCTCCCCCTTTAGCCCACACAGGTGAGAAGAGGAGGACTTTGGGCAAAACATATGGGATTAAAATGAGGTGCTATTGGGAACACATTGGGAACCCATTGGGAACTTGAAAGGAACATTTTGGGAACAAAGGAAATATGAAAAAAATCTTCTCTCCCCCCAACCCAAAACTTAAAAAAATAAAAATAAAGGCACTTTGAGTGCATGAGCCTTCCCATTGGCTGCATAAAATTTCTATTTCCAAAACTGTTCGTCACCCCTTTTTGCCTGGGCCCATACCCCCATTATAAACTGGGGGTACTTATTCATTTATTTATTGCCTTTATAGGTTGCATGTTAAGGACTAAGGACTAAGAACGAGATTGAAAAACTGTAACACAAATAACAAGACCACCTAAAGAGCAACTCAATTGGCCACAGTATAATTGCTTGTAAACCATAATTTGAGTGAAGTAATTTGGGTCATAGATTTGCAATTTATGGATGGTTGTTTTATGGAAGGTTGTTTTGTAGACAAATGATGGTCTGTTGGATTTCAAATGGTGGTTCCAAAGCTATCAACCTTGACAATGTGTGCCCCAAACCTATAATTTGTCCTGGATGAAAATGTGACCAACTGTTTTGGAAATAGAAATTTCATGTGGCCAAGAACGCTATTGATGCTTAGTTTTTTTCTTTTGGGCTTTTTGGGGGACGGTGGGAGTGAGGGGGATTTTTTTGTTTTTTTTGTCCATTCCAAAGATGTTCTCATTATGTCACAATCAAATTCTCAAGGTGTTCCTATCAGGTTCCCAAAATGTTCCTTAAGATGTTCCCAATAACACTTCATTTTTATTCCATATTGTTTGGCTGTGGTTCAACTTTTATGCATATAAATTGTAAAAGGGGATGAAATTGAAGCAAGCTTCTATTGAGGAAAGAAGCAAATTAGAGTTAAATCACAAGTAACTTGGAAGTACTAAAGTTAAAATTAACCTAACACATGTAATGTTTGGTACCACTAAATCTTATGTCAACGCTACATAAAATGGACCGTTAATTCAATGGTGGCAGTTAAAATAATAATCACCTAATCTTTAAAAAATGTACATTTCAAAATCATAATTTCAATTTCTCCTCATTGTGACAAGAGTTTTCCTGGGTGTTTCTCCTCTCTTCCCTAGCCCTCCTCAAGGCATGAGTGCAAAGGTCCAAATTGTTGCAACAACATTGCACGCCAGTACAACCCTTGTCACACATTACAAGGGTGCCAAGCTCCAAATCTTCTTTACAACACCAACTTACCCATCAAGCCACTATCAAGACTATGACCATGGTGCAAGTGCTTAAGCATATGTGCAGCATATGTTGCGTGAAAGAACTATGCAAGAGTTGTAGGGGAAGGCCTTGACCAGAAAAGGGCAAGGTGAAAGGCCGTGCTAATCCTGATTGAAAACCACCGAAATGATATGTACCTTTGAAAAGAAAGATGCAACTGCAACTTTTGCTAAGTTACGTGAGGACACAAAGTAAAAACAATGTTAAATTAATTAATAATGTTTATTTGGTGTTAACAAATGGTTATCTCAACACTTGGCCCCTTTGCACAATGCTAGCACAAATGTTAGGACAAACTAGAAAAGATCTCCTACCTCTAAGTGTGGCCCTAACCTAATAGAAGCATATGAATAAGTATGCAAATGTATGTTCATTTCTTACTTGAACACATAGTGTAGTAAAGGGGCAGCTTCAACACATGCCTGCTAATTAATGAATGAATTTGAGGATTCCATGTCAAGAAAAATTAATTTCCTGAATACTTCAAAAAAATACATTTCTTTCTCAAAATTTTGTTCTTTGAATTTTTTGTGTTGAAAATTTCAACAATTTTAGGAATAACATATTGATTGTCAAATCTGCCAAGGTATTATGCTGTAGAAATTTGTGAGAAATGTTTTCCTGTTCCCAAGAAGTTTGGAGTATTGGGAATGGGAAAGGTTGGGTAGAAAGGCTAGGCCTTCTCTTATTAAAAAGGATTGTTAAGAAAAATGTTATGAGGGCATTATGGCTAGGCCTTCTCTTATTAAAAAGGATTGTTAAGAAAAATGTTATGAGGGCATTATGGCTAGGCCTTCTCTTATTAAAAAAAATGTTAAGAAAAATGTTATGAGGGCATAAGAAAAATGTTATGAATGCATTATGGCTAGGCCTTCTCTTATTTGAAAAAATTGTTAAGAAAAATGTTATGAGGGCATTATGGCTAGGCCTTCCCTTATTAAAGAAGATTGTTAAGAAAAATGTTGCGCCTGGAAGAAGAACCATCTCAATACCTACACTATTTTCCATTTTTCTTTAATTTCAATAATGTTGGATACAATATTCCATTTTAAAGATGGAGGTTTAAAGAATTCTACCAACTCGCCTTTTCCTTGAAGAAAAGTGAAAGCAACAAGAGGTTGCAGTACAGGGGTGAATACTGTAGTTTTTAATTTTTTTGCAATGAATGACTTTAAGACAACTAGCCTACCTTGAAAGACAAAAGTATTTGTCGTGCTACAAACAGGTTCACAAACATAATGGTTTTTCATATGGCATTTTCTGCCTCTTTTAGTCCCCTTAATACAAGGCACAATGAACAGTTCTCCGGTCTCCCTGTGTCTACCTCACCTAACTATTGTTCAAATTCCACATGCCCATTCTGCGAAAAATCTACATGCCCTTGCCAAATCATCAACTCCAATATTTTATTGAGTGTAGTGTATACTGGCCATTGTGCCCATTTTTCTGCCTGATGGGAATTTTTGGCTTGAGCTACTTTGCTCACCCAATTTCCTTGCATGCACCTCCCTACGCACAATGGTGGCTTGCATCCGACACATTCCGTAATACTTAAAAAAATTCAAACACTACGAACCCTACCTAACAAACAATTAGGGTTAAGGGGATTGGAGCAACACTTTATTGACTTCCAATCTTTTAGAAAAGACTAGGGCTGCCTTTGTGGTCTCAATTAGAAATCCTTCCTTCAAAAATTAAAGAAAATGGTCCCATTATTGAAAATTGTGAGCCTCTCTTTTTTTTGTGGTGAAATTTCCCCACTTGGTGACCCCAAAAAAAAAAGGAAGTATGAAGGCATTAAGGATTTTTTGGACAAATTTTACCCAAATTTGTCAGATTCAGAGGCAAAAAGTTGCTATATTTGGACATTAGGGTCTATCTTGTCACCACAACATAGGAGGATTCCGAAAAGAAATTCACCTCCCTCTCTAACCTGTAGCCAACTTTGGTTCGGTGAACCCACCTAGCTCACAAAATTGAAAAATAAAACCTGAATTTGTGCCACTAGTATCACGGTTTTCCAAAATTTAAAATTAAATTTTGTGATTTTGAAAAATTGGCAATTGTTTCCAAAAAAAGATGAAAATTAGGAAAATTTTCAGCAGAAAAAAAAAAGTTTCCCAATTTTTTGGCATAATAGAAAAATTCAGAAAAAAAAGAAAACACTTGACACTACCCATCTTAATCTATGACAAGTTCATATTCAAATCTGAAGTACATGTTTGTATTCTAAGAAGCCCAAAATGTTCATGCAATTGTTTTAACTACTTGCAAAACTTTGTAAAATTCCAGAGATTTTGCAAATTTTGGGGAAAAATCTCCCAAATTTTCAATATCACGATAACTGGTTCCTCCCTAGAAATTGGTGGCATGGCATCACCGAATTGGTGGAGAGGTCTCAGGTTACAACCCATATCTGCTGCGTACCGGGTCGGCCAGATGGGCGCAAGGGATTATGCGGACAACGACAACAGCATTCGTCCCAGACGTCTGAGTAGTCTTCGGTTATGGGTGAGAGAAATCCCGTCTGTCGAGTCACTGGTTATGTCTCGTAACATGACTTGAGCAGCCCAGTTGCCAGAACAAAACTTACCACTCCAGTGGCTTGTTTTTATCGGTAACTGGGGTGCTCTCACTGGTTATGTGGTCTGTAATGCACTTGCTTGGAATCTTTTAGTGTAACCTGAGGGCACCCTACCTAACACTGTTCCTCCACTATTTTCAGGGGCATTACAAAGGATGGAATGCAAGCTCTGGACGTCCCACTTTTTACTTTTTTTTGGTTTTTGGAGGGTATCATAGTGCACAAAAGAAAAATAAAATCCAAGCACGTCTTCACACTCGGTAATGCCCTTAGGTTCAAGCTTTACCGTATTCCAGTTCCTGCTCAACTCCACCTCACACAAGCCCTTATTCCCGTAAAGCCTCTTGAGCTTTACCTTACATAAAATTGAAAAAAAAACCATTATGTGTAGGAGTAGAAAGGCCATCAAAATTCTTAAGATGACTGACATATTCAATACTGTAGTAGCATATAGTAGCATATCAGGTTCTGCTCTTTGATGCCAGATATATTTAATGTATTTTTTCTTAAAGATTCCGGCATAACCATTAAGAAATTATGAGTTTGATACTTTTTACTTGAGTACACACACCGTAATAATTTCTAAAAAAATCCTGAAATTTTGTTCGCATAATTAATACAAGTGGCTCTGCCCTTGGCCCAAGTGTTACCACGTCTTCAACTGATTTTTCCTTCCGAAACCTGGTTTTTCGGAATTTATTTGAATTTTCAGCAACAAAAATCACTAAAATACCAATATCTCTCACAATCCAAATCCAAATCTTACCAAATAAATTCAATTAAATCATGCTCATCTAGATCTTTCCAGCAACACCAAAGGCATATTCCAATTCCTCCGAAATTTTCACCTAAAATTTAATTTTCAGTGAAGAAATCATTCAATATTAAAGAACTTTTATGCTGCAAGTCCAAATGCCATGGAACCAAGCCCATGTACCCCTCCTTGTCAAGAGGTTTCCAAAGACACTGAGAATACGATCTGAAGCACCCCAGTTCGATGGATCTCATAACTACGAAACAAAACAAACTACCTTCCTTCACAGATAGGTGTACTGCTGTACCTGCTAGGTTATGTTACTATGGTAGGTGTCTATTTTTTCTTCTCCCGAACTTGCAGGACCCACAACCAGTGGTGCTCTTTTGTGTTTTTTTTTTTTTGGCCCACTTTTCTCATGGCCCTTTTACATACAGGGTTTTTCTTCTTTTCCTCGCTTGAGCCGAAGTTTGGTAGGGGTCAGATGATTTTTTTTCATATTTGTGCTGTAGTTGAACTGGCGATTCATCCATAATACAGTTTAGCCAAATTTGGTAATAAACAGGATATGAAAATAAAAAAGTTTAAGATTCCTTCACATATTTGGCTACATCCTAGAACCCAGTAAAAAAATCTGGCGATTTTTCTTAAAGTTAGGTAGAATTAGGTTATTGAGAATCCCACAACACACAACAGTTAAATTTTTAATATAGCATTTTGGCTATACAGAGCCATGAAAGAAAAAGGGGGGGGGGACTGAGTTTTTTTGGGCCAAATTTCGCAAAGAAATAGGCTAAAATTTGGAATTTTTTTCTAGTGCAAATTCGACTATTTTTGCTAATTTTATTGTAAAATTTCGCCATAACTTCGACACCGAAAAAAGAAAGTTAAAACGCTGGTGGGGGGCGGGAGGGGGTGTGCTTTTGGGAGTGATTACTTTTCGGTTTCTTCTGCATATTTGCGGGTGGGTTTTGGAATTTGGGAAAGAAGCCAGAGCGAACTTTGCACCACAAGCGTTGTGTGTGTGGTTTTTGAATCAAACTTTTTGCAGGAGTCGAACCTCCTGCAAAGAAAGAACGCAAGCTCTGGTGCTGCACACTTACTTGCCCCTGCTTGGTTTTCATGTGCGTGCCTCAAGCCTTTCCTGCTTGGGTTTTTGAGTCTTGTCCGTTGAAAACGGATTTCGTAGCTCCTGGTACCAAAAGCTTATAGCTTGTGTATCTTGCGTGTTGAGACGTACGGGAGGACGGACTGAAGTCTACTTACCGCTTTGTTTGCACAATCATTCCTTGTATTTGATCTGGATTGGAGAGATCGACCGGCTTCTTCAGCTTCCTGGCAACAGGATCTCAGATTGCTCGTGGTTTTAGGTGGACATCCGGCCTGAAGAATATTAGCCCTCCTTGATGCATCAGACTGTGTTTATTTGTTGGTGCATTTCGAGCTCCCATGCAGAAGAGGTCATTGCAACCAGCTTCTCGTGATGAACTGCAGCTTGCTTAGACTCGAAAATTAGTCCCCGATCTTGTTCCTGCCGCAGCGGTCCAGAAAGCCAGCGGCGCCTCAGAGCAGAATCAATCCTAGTTCCACCGCTCCATTGTAGACCTTGAGAACAAGCAGATCGGTCTCTCGCGGGAGATCAGATAAGGTGCATACGCGGGATCTGTGTAGTCCGTCTGCTGTACACGGCAAAGCCAAACCTGCAAAGGATTGTTCAGTTTTGGACCTTGAATAGAAGTGGCGGACTGTAGAATTTCATACCTGCTGCACACGGCGCGGCGGTGTCGATTCTGTCTTGGTGGTACCTATTGATCTGTGTTGTTGGTCTTCACAAGACCGAGAAAGTCGAGAAGCTGTTGCTGTGCAGGAGTGATCTGGCCGTTGAGGAAGAAGAGCAGTGAGTGAAGGAGAAGGAGAAGGAGAGGAAGAGGAAGAAGAAACACATTACCTAAGGCAGCTTTCTGACATGTACCTGAAGGGCCGATTGAGTGCCACGCGACAAACTCTGTACCGTGGAACGCTGATGCGGTGGAGATCGTAGCAGTAAATGGGCATACAAAAGCCAGCCTCCCGAGGTTTTGGAGTGAGTTTTCAACCCAGTCCACAAGTGTATATATCATGAGGCAAGAAGGGTTTCCTTCCTGCGTTGGACCCTAATTCCAAAAGTGCTGCACTGAACGAAGCTGTCTACTTCAAGCTGCTACAAAATGTATAGAAGAATCTCTTTAGGAAGTCAGGGGTTGGATGATGCGAGAGCAGCCATCTGACCTACCACTCCTGGAATGTGTTGACTTCTCTCAGATGGATAGATAGATACAACAATATGGAGAAGACTGACTGCATCATCTAGCAGAGTGCTGCTGTATGTTCATACATTTATGAAGGATGTGAGCATGTGAGACTAGTGGTGGCTGAAGTGATGAGTAGTAGTGGTTGCTAGACTTAGAGAGGAGACATACGTCTGGAAAGGTTTTTATGCAAGGAGTCGAACTTGCAAAGAATGGAACTCGGGAAGGAAAAATGAAGCTTTGAAAGCTGTCCTATTGTGTGGAAGCTCATGGGGCGATGAAGAGTAAACAGCAGATTGCCAAAGGGCTGATCTGAGAGCTGCTGTCCATTGATCAGAAAACATGGAATCAGCAGCTTGTGGTCAAAGTTGAAGGAATTGCATGCTTGAAATTTTGGGCTGGATTGGAGAAGGAATGCGGTTGCCTTCTCTCTGTGTTTTGGTCAGTGTTTTTGGGGCAGGATCAACCAAAGCTTTGGACACCAGTAATAATTAGACTTGGAACCCATAGTAGTAGATGTGGGGCTTGCTGATTTGAATGGTAAGTACTGCAGAGTTCCTTTTTGAAAGACCAGGATTGAAAGGGATGATGGCATTAGTCTTTGCTGGTCAGCAGTCAATCTGGGGCCTCTCCTACTGGTTTTGTAGGACCTTATCTGATGCCACTGTGAACAGATCATATGCAGCAAGCAATCTGCATGTTGTTGCTGTTTGTCTGTCTGCATTTTAGAAAACCCTAAAAACTGTGAAGTGTTTAAAAAATGAGTATCCGCCTGATCGGTGGTGACAGAAGGGAAACTATCAAGAGAAGAGGGCAGCACTTGCTGTGACTGTAGAAATGGCAGCAGAAGGAAGCAGCAGCCGGGTTACAAGGCGGCAGAGCAGTGCAACAGTTTGTGCAGAGTTCAATTACAGGCTAGGAAAAACCATGGGCTTTGGAGCCTTCAGCAAAGTGAAATCAGCCACACACTCTTTAACTGGCCAGAAAGTTGCTATCAAGATCATGAATCGCCACAAAATGAAGGACATGGAGGATAAAGGTATTTATCCTTCATTTCTGTGGGATGATGACACTCTCAAGGTCATGACCACACTGAAATCTTATTGTGTTTGTTTTGGTCTTGCTGGAATTGATGCAATGCTCACTTTCAACATGTTATTGTGGAGTTTTCTCTGCAGTATTCTCATAGATATGTAAGAGAGCAAAGGGTAAGCCCTAATTGAAAGTCATAGAATTTTTTTCTGTACTGTGCCATTCCCCATGTCAGCAGCCTTGAGATAATTAATCCGTCGCATTACAAACCTTATCTCTTCAATAGGGTTATGTTCAGCCTCTGAAGAATGTGTAAATAACTTCTCATGTTGCAGTGAGACGAGAGCTCAAAATTATGCAGTTGGTTATGCATCCCCACATTGTTCGCTTGTATGAGATCATTGAGACTTACTCAGACATCTATGTGGTTATGGAGTATGTGGAGTCTGGAGACTTATTTGATTACATTGTCTTGAATGGCCGGCTTCCTGAAGAGGAGGCCCGCCACTTCTTTCAGCAGGTATGAGCTTTACTATTTCTACACTTTGTGATAATGTTGATTCATCAGATCAATAAGTCTGTGAGCTAACTAGAATCTTCAAGAGTTGGTATGGTTAGCAAGTGCAACTTTGGCTGCCTCCACCAGTGTCTATGGTTGTAGATTAAAAAAGTATGATTAGCAGTGGTACTGCACTGAGGTATGACTATGCAGGACAAGATGTATTGAGTTTTGTGGAGGGCACCTATGTATTGCTATTGAAGTTCCTTGTATACTTTTCCAAGTGCTTTGTTGTTAGATTTGAAATTTTCAGACATGTTGGTGGGGTTGTAAAAATTCCAGTGGAATTTCTTGTTTCAAACAGTAACTTAAGATCCTTGTGTGGAGTGGATAATCAGCTTATAGCAGGTGTGGAGTACTGCCACCGCAACAGGGTGGTACATAGGGACTTGAAACCTGAAAATCTGCTGCTTGATGCAAAAAGGAGAAGTGTAAAGATTGCAGATTTTGGTCTGAGCAACATTATGCGTGATGGCCAGTTTCTCAAGACCAGTTGTGGCAGTCCTAATTATGCAGCCCCAGAAGTAACTATATAGACCTATTTTTCTACTTTTATAATTCTTTGAAGAGATCCTACTCAAATGACTTTCAAATTCAAGCTAGTGGATAGCTCACTCACTATATGATGCTTCAGCTGTTTTGGATATGTTGGGTTGTGGTTTCTTGACTAGAGATCAGAAAGCTCTGTTAGCCTAAACTCTAGACTTATAATCCCAAAACAGTATCCCACACTAGGTCAAATATACATCTGCAATGATAGTAGTGAATACATGAGCTTGTACTAAAGTTCAGCTGCATTTGTCAGTGGTATGTCTTGATACCATGTTGGGCATGCCATATGGGCATCCAAATGGATGTGATGTCCTTACTATCTGTGAAACATTTGCTGGATGTATGGGATGTAATGGATGAGCTCTGAAAGTTTCTTATATTGGTTTTCCTTGTAATGACAGGTGATACAAAGAAGGTACTATGCAGGGCCTGAAGTGGATGTGTGGAGCTGTGGTGTGATACTATATGCAATGTTGTGTGGTATCTTACCATTTGACGATGAGAACATATCAAGCCTGTATCAGAAAATCACAGTACTTGCTCGAAACTTTCTGAAGTTTTTGTGTAAAGAAGTGCACCACAGGACTGCAGAATAGCAAGATGTTGGACTTTGGGCCAATAGAGCAGCTATCTATGCAAGTAATTATTTAATGATATGTTGAATCTTAGGTTGTTTCCAAAGGTTTTTTTAGCTGGTTTTTCTCAAAATCCCTTCTTGTCCCCTCTTTCAGGAAAGTTGCTTTGAAGAAGCATCTTTTTGGTCCTTCACATGAGAATGAAGTATGTGTAAAGATACTGCAATCACAAGATGACTTACGACATTCACTTGCTGAGTACTTGTTTTTTTGGTGTGCAGGATGGCATCTACACACTCCCATGCCACCTTTCAATACAAGCAAGGGATCTAATTACACGCATTCTGAAGGCTGATCCACTGCACCGTATTACCATTCCGGAGATTCGATGTCATCCATGGTTTCAAGTGCAGCTCCCTCAATACTTGGCCGTTCCTCCACCTGAATATGCCCAGCAATTGAAGCAGGTGATCTTTTTTTCTTCTACAGACATGCTTTCCCTGATGAGGATAGGGGGGTGATGTTTTCATTTGAAATGTTCTGGCCTGTTCACAAACAGTTGACCACAACTGTTTTTCTTTAGAGCATGCCTGGAACTTCCAAAATTGTGTAGGACCATACACTACCAAGTTCTGTTGTTGATTAGGGTGAGACCAAACCTAGGGAGTTCAGATGTCTCCGCTCATTGGATGTTGTGATTATAGGTATTATTCTCATTCTTCCAACATAGTTAGAGAAGTGTCATGATGGGTTTCAAAGTAATCATGCCCCGTACAAATTTTCTGCACCCTCATAAATTGATTTGAGCACTTCGACCAGATCTATCCGAGCTTGTGTGCAGGGCTCTGTTAGATAGTCATTTGGTCTCACCTGGATTTGTAGCTTACTATTGTGTAGGGTGCTATTACTGACAATGCTGATGTACATGAGTTTCATACTGGAGGTTGGTGTAGACTCAGATGTCCTGGGATCTCTATGTGTAGCCATCCTTTACAAGCTTGTTCGCTGATACAGATTGATGACGATGTTGCATCAAGAGTGGAAAAACTGGGATTTGATCGCAAGCACTTAATTGATTGCCTGCACAGGCGGGAGCCAACAAAGGTGTGTACAGATTGATCAGTTTGTAAATCTTTGTATGTACACAGAGCCAAGAGTTGAGAGGCCAAACTGTAGTCTCCTTGTTAAGTGGTAGCTTTATTTTAGCTCATGTGATGCCCTTACTTGTTGTTTTGTTGATCTTCTTAGAACTATTGGTAGATTGAAGATCTGAGATGCTGATGTCTATTGGTGTGGAATCTCCACATGACTCAATTGTAGAGCAACTGTTAGAATGTCTTCATCATGGGCATGTTGTCTGTGCTAGGACCACCATTTGCTGACAGAGCTTCATCTTTCTAACCCCTTCAAGGTTCCTCAGTTGTTGACATGAGTGGGCATGATGTATGTTGACAGGCAACAGTGACGTATTATCTCCTGTTGGATAGTCAGCACTTTGAGAACCAGGATGACTACCTGGAATCTGAATTTGAGGAACTGGTGAGCCCCAGATTTATGTAGAAGATTCACATAAAAATCCACATTATCTGAATCTTGCACAGGTTCTACCTGCTGAGTCAACCAAGTGTGGCATGAGCTTGGTCCTTAGGTCCTTACCACCATGACCTCCTGTGGTCAGTGATTGTGACCTTTACACTTGTGGATCGGTAAACTGATCACACTCATTTCTATTCTGCTCTGCAGTGCCAGTCTGTTGGTCTTCTGGAGACCTGCAGAATGAAGTCATAGAGAAAAAACATTTTGTCATGTGACCAACCTTGTCCAGTGTAACACAGTGCTTTGTTCAGTGTATTTAGTGCTCCACAAGTGTAATGTCAATTGGAATGCAGGTAAGTTGTGGTTAATCATCTAGAGGCAAATAATCAGAGAAAATTGGTTGTAATGCCACATGCCCACTTCTTTTCCTCTGCAGAAGGTCCTTGAGCATGTACTCTCCCCTCTTCCTCTAATAAACTGTAGCATGTTGGGAGTTTTCAGTATGGTTGGGGGGTGGTATGAACTTGCTTAGCTTGTGTTGGCTGGGATTTCCCTCTCCATTTCTAACTGGTCTGCATCATCAGTACATTCAAGATTTATCTCTGTGGGTTGGAGATTTGGATGAAGCTCTGGGCAGATGCTGCAAATGTATAAGATATTCAGGAGGATTGCACAGATCTTGTCTCCTCAGATCTGTAGTTGTTTTCTTCAGCTGTATCATTCATGTTTAGTGACAAACTGACTGCTGCCTTTCTATTTATTTGGCTTGATGATCAACAAAGTTCCTAGAGCTCATTAGTATTTTGCCCTTGGGATCTCTGAAGAGGATGTGCATTTGTAAGTATAAACCTATGATGAGATGTATGTGTGGTGTACTAGAGTGCCACTTTGAGTGGAAAGCAACAAGGGTGGTGGGGTTTCAGGAAGCCAGAGCTTGCAGTCATGAAGATCCCATGCAAAGGTTGCACCATCACCCATAATTGTAAACAATCAAGTACAATCATCTGCTGAGGGTGATGTGCGTGTTATAAACTTGGAACAGAAACACAAAGTTTCTTCAATTATGCCCCTAACAAGGATTACTCCTCATGGGAATTGGGCTGTTGGCCTTCAGGTGCCTAACCTTACATATGATCTCTTGGCTCTTGTAGCAAGTGCTTGTAAGGGCTTGTACTGTCCATATTTCTGAAGTCAGAGGGTAAATTGTGATAGGTAAGTCTCAAGCATACATATTACTGTCAATGGTCCCTGAACAAGTGAGGCAATCTCACCATTGTTCATACTGCTAGTTTTATTGTTCTTCATTCAGGTTCTACACTTATGTGTTTTCTTCTTCCCAGTTCTTCAGTCCTTATCTGGAAATCTTTCATTGTTTTCAAAGAAAAAGTTTTGAACCTTGTTATGGCATTCTTAGTTCTGACTAGGGAGATTTCTTGATTTTCATGAAAGTCATTTATATGAATGTCCATATTTATGATGAAAATTGATCTAATTCAGAACTTGTGCTTGTTTTGCAGTCCCGGGCAGATCCCAGTGAAATCATGAGGGAGGTACTGAAGGCCTTACACGAGTTAGATATTGTTTGGAAGTCAATAGGAGCATATTCTATCAGGTGTCGATGGGTGCCACCTCTACCAAACCTAAGCAAGAGCTGTAATGTGTCTGCTGGAAACAGCTTTAGTGAGTCACCTATGACCTTAGGATCATTTCCCTCAAGTGAAATGAGCTTTCAAGCAAATGGTATCACATTGGATGACAGTGAACTGGGAGACCAATTTCTTGTTCGGTTTGAGGTTCAAGTATGTCAGCCAAATGGCTTCTCTTCTCACTTTTTGTTTTACAACCTTCTTTATGGCTGCTGAAAATATTTTGTTGGGTGGAGAAATCTTTCTAAGTTGGAGACAATTGTTCTTTGTCCTGTTGTCACTGACTGCCTAGAGGGGGTGATTGCAGCTTTTCAGGATAAGGAACGGGAATTATCTGTTGGATCTGCAACGAGTTGGTGGCCCCAGTTTTTTATTTCTTGAGCTCTGCTCTTCCTTCCTCACAGAGGTTGGGGCAGTCTGAATGCCAGCATCTGCAGCTTATCTCATGACTTGATTTTCAGTATGGCCAACTATTTCTTGTTTATTTGACTGGTAAGTTGAGAAGTTGCTCAAACTTGGATACTATTTGTGTTGTCTTGTATCTTTCACCCAAGATCTCCCACATAAAATAGGTTATGTGGGTCATCTGTATCATCTCAGATGTGGGAAGCTTAAGGAAACTAACATGGGAAACAGGCCACCACAAAAAAGGTTTTAGTGCATTGGTTTTAGAACTTACTCAAAGAATTTTGGCAGTCATGGTGCTTGTTGCCTCCAAGTTGAGTTTCTCAGTCAATGAAGCAGTCTCAGTTTGTTTCTGAACTCTGCAACAGCAGTAAAAGTATCTCGTTACATTATTGGTGTTATAACAATGTTCTTAACTTGACTTAATACTCTGCCATTCTGTGTGCTGGTGCAGAATTTCAGGGGAAGATGATGATGATCTTTTCAGACTTTCCACAAATGTACATTGAACTTTTCATCATCACAACTCATCATAGTGTCCATCACCTTTTGAGACAAAATTTAAGCCATTATTAATTGCTTTGATTACAAGCATTTTTGTAGCATCCAAGGATCCATTCTTCATAGTTTTCTTGTGGAAGGAAGGTCTGAAGTTATAAACTATTGCACATGTTTTTTCTAGACTGCCAAAAAGTCTGGATGTCCATTATTTGCTTGTGAAGAGTTAGATGATGTGCTTGCATGAGAGATTAATCTCCCATAGGAATTGATCTCTATTGCAAACTCTTCCTGTTGAGCAGCATTTGTCCAATTGATTAATGTGGACATGTAGATCTAATCCTTCAGATAAGCATAATGTTAATTCTGTTGTCTTTGATTAGGATGTGACCTCTGCAAAGCATATGCACCTCAAGAACATGGTACTATACAAACAGAGGAATAGTCTGCTAAGTCATCAGTGCTGTGCTCCACCCAAGAAGTTTGCAAAGGACTTTTAGACAGTTGAACTCCAAGAACATGTTCCTGATGCAATTCTTTGAATTTAAGTTTGTTTTACAAGAATCCAATTGGACTAACAAATGACAGTAGCTGGTACCTATTTATATCAGAAATGAGATAGAAGAACATCTCCACCAGTGCTCATCATGTGACCCAGCACTGGAAATCTTGGATGAGGGTTTCAGCAGTCAAATCCAGTGGATTCACTGGAAAGTTGCTGTGACCCTGAAAATAACAGACTAATTAACACACTCAAATTCTATCTATTGACTGCTCCCTGTTTCAGATTGGCTAGACTGTTTGATTGGTCCAGGTGGGTTGCTATTAGTAGTGTCCCACTTAAATGGAGTCCCAGTCCAAGAACTTTTAATGTTATAAATGTGGTGAAAAAGGCCATTGGGCAAGAGAATGTCCCTAGAAGCTTGATGAGAAGGCTAAGTGCAAGTGCAATATATACATGCAAATTTGCACATATATGATGTTTTTGTCACTATTGATGAGGTCATTGAAAAATCCAAGAGGATGTTTTCCAAAATTGAAAGTTTTCATCATGCTATAAAACTCGATCCAAAGTCAAGCGTGTTGTACATGTAATGTTAAGATGGGTGATAGTTGGTATGCAACTTTCACAACACATGACAAACAAGAAGCTTTGGTTCAAAAC
>Ga0209611_10002084_pt1 | contig 35005 bp, 23 predicted proteins | sample S1TSphgellanicum_3_FD_187693 | JGI IMG/M metagenome (GOLD analysis project Ga0209611, IMG submission 187693) | Host-associated microbial communities from peat moss isolated from Minnesota, USA - S1T2_Fc - Sphagnum magellanicum MG (SPAdes) (version 2) | ecosystem: Host-associated > Plants > Peat...
GGGGGGGGGAGGGGGTGAGGGGGGCCCCTTGTCACTAATTTCCATAAGAATAATTCCCGTCCTGGTCATATGTGTCATGACCAATTTCAGAAATTCTTGATGCCTTGAGAGAATTTTAAAGCTCACAAAACTAAGCTCACAATGGGGAGAAATTGGAAAGTGCTTGGAGGAATTTCTTAGTGTATAGGGATGGCACTGTATATGTGTGAATAATCTGGCATCTTATGCCCTACCTCTGACACCTACTTAGAGATCTAATCTTTTTAGAATGAAAAGTCCTTAAGAGAATGAGTTTGAATCTTTTGGAAACATTATGAGTTCTATAGGTTTGTTGGATGTGATATGTTTGAAAATCCTCGTTCCCTTTTATCCAAGTGTTTTATGAATGGCAAGTTCCATTAACTTGCTTAAGATTGATATAAATTGTACTCTCACTTTTTTGTGCATTGAGAAGGCAGATATACAATTTGTTATGAGAATAATTTCAATTTTGACCCATGATTGTTTTACTGCAGTTACTGCACAACATGGAATGTCTGTAGTCTATACCAGTGTTGGCCTGATGTTAATTTTTTTCAATACCTGTCTGAGCAGGTGGAGTCTTTTTGAAATGAAAAATCTATGTCATACAAGATATCAAATAACTGGATTTTGAAAAATTAATGAACCTGCCTAATATTAATTTGTAACTCTAAACATTACCCTCCTTATACAAAATTTCAGGTATTATTTGTTGAAATAGCTGTTTATTAGGGCCTATTCATAAAGGCAGATTTTTTGAATATTCAACCCAAGAACCTCCTAATACCCATCAATTGTGCAATGGGTATCACAACTTTAGTCATTCCTAATGGGACTGCAAGAATGCAACAACATGCCGGCTGTCAGACTCAAGGATAACCATTGCCTGAAGCTCTGGGATCTCAACATTTAATCTTTTGTTAGCTGCCATGCTTTGTTATGTCATGGTGTAACAATCAGTCATAATGCTAGTGAGATAGACAAACTCAAGAACTAAGGTTATGGAAACCATGGATGACACATTTGAAATGAACTTCTCTTGCTCTATCTAGCAGTGAAAATCAATCTTTAATCCATACTTGGCTATTTACCAGACTGTTATGGTTTTGATCGGTAGGCAACTAATGTTTGACATTAATTTGCAAAACATAACAATTATGATTTTATGAGAATTATTTGTCAAGAAACAATAATTTGAACGTACTACAACAATTTGCAATGATTTTGAAAACAACAGTATGTTTTGGACTAAAATGTCTGAGAAGAAGAGTTTGGTATGGAATCAGAATATGATCTCACTTCGAATGAAGACATTTGAGAGAGAAAGTGGTTTCATGACAGAAAGAAAAAGAAAAGTACTTTGGTGAAAGGAAAAGAGTATCTAAAGCTGCATGGAAAATTCAAAGAGAAAACACCCATTTACGGGGAATCAAATGGCTGTATTTACATGATGGCATAATAATTTGTCAATCAAATTTCGCCAAGAGTTATTCATATCCAGGGATAGGGGAAAGAGACAGGAAGAGAAAGAACCAGTGTTGTGTGCTTCTTTGAATTCTGTAAGAAGTCTGCTTCTCAGTTTTCAAAAATTGAGAAATCAATGAAGCTCAGGTTCCAAATTGTTTGAAAAATTTCAGAATCTCAGAACCTCTGTTTTCATGTCTCAGAATCAAAAGAACCCATGGTTCTTGATTTCCCAAAATATTCAAAGAATTGATGGTTCTCATGAACGAACAACCAAAGAACCAGCGGTTTAGGGTAGGTTCTTTGATTTTTTAGAACCCCAGCTAAGGGTCAAAATCAGCTGTTTGATTTTCATGAATTGTCGATCGAGGGTATATATATACTTTACCCGTACCTATGGGTTCCATGTTTGACGTGTGAGAGACAATGTTGGGCAGTTATTAGAAATGGGAACAGACCCATGATGGTTATCAGGACCATTCTAAAGAATCAAATACTTGATTCTGACATATACCCATGGTTCTCAATATATATGGGAAAAAAATCAAATAACCTGCCGTAGATCACCAGTTCATTGCCAGTAATTCTTTTATGAAAAACCGCTGGTTCCTAAAGGGTTTTGAAATAAGCAAGACCAATGGTTCTTTGATTCTGAAATAATTTACAAAGCTGAAACCAGCCGCTCTTTATAAATTTAAATAATTGAAAAACATTGGTGAGAAGTACCGCCTACTTCTTTTGATTCGATCATGGTGCCAAAAAATTGGCTTTTTTGTTGAGGCTGCATATATTTGTAAGCTACCTTGTGGCTACTTGGTGAGTAGCATGGGGCTGCACGAGTCCTATTTGCAACCAATCCAATCAATTTGTTGGGGGGGTGGGGGGCAAGAGGGTTGCAAAATGGCCGCACACTACAATGGAATTTGGTGATGTGGGTCTCTTGTCTCGTTGTACATGGACAAGAGACATTTGACCCACCCAAATACCTGCCCAACCCTAGTATGAATCATCACTAGTCATTTTACACTTTAAGTTTCATAGATGGGCTCTTATCCTGTTGTGGGGGGTCCTAAGCAATTTTGCTTCCAAATAGATTGAAAATTATTGCATTTTGAGGGTTATGGTCAGTGATTTTTTTGGAGATAAAATTTGTTATTTTTTTGCAAAATAAACTGAGAAATTTTTGGAAAAAAGTGCTTTTCTAGTGTAAATTCTACTAATTTTTCAAAAATTTTGAAAAAAACTACCAAATTTTTTGATAGCACAAACTTGAAAAAATGATCCCCATGATGATTATGGTGCAAGAGGGAACAATATATGGTTATAATAGGCAAGCTAAATTGATGTTTTAAAATGTATTATTGCGCTTTTGTACAATTCTATAATCATCCATGTTGTTTTACTTTGCAGATGGGCAAACTGAACTTGAAAGGTTCATAAATTGGTAGTAAGGTAAAAAAAGTCCTTATCTATTTGGCTAAAATCTTTTTGCATCTAGTGATTGGTTAAAGATACCTTGGGTGGGTGTCTCCAGGTTTTGATCTAAAGTATACTTCTTTTCTTGTTTCCTCCCTTTGACCATTCATGAATTAGAGCTAGAAAATTTTCAATGAAGGTTGTATAATGGCAATGGTTGGTGTGGATGCTTATTTCCTACAGAATAAGGATTGTACCAAAAGTATCACTTTAGCTTCCAACCTATGTCCCACCTTGGAAAGGAACTAAGAGAAGTTAGGTTGAAACTTGAAGGTGGTAGATAGGAAAAACACAAATTACTAGTGACTGTGGGATATGTGGTTGGGTCCTTCAGGTTTTTCTCTAAGAGACATGGTGGGGAGAAAGCTCGACAAAACCTTATTCACCATGATGAATAGGTCAAATGTACACAGGACTTTGTTTACCAGAAGAGGAATGGAATTCATTTTGCTTTTGATGAGATTGACAATACACAAAAAATGTACCAAAAAGGAAATTCTGTATATATATATGTATATATATATGCACATTCTGGGATTATTTGACTACTTTTTTATTAGTTTGCGAAAGGAAAACCCCGGAGATACTAGAGATATCCGTAAAGTAAGACAAACATAGCACCAGAACCCTGAGTTTGGTCATACACAGGGTGAGATTTAGAAAAAAATTTGCAAAAATGTACATTAGCATTCAAGGGGGGTGAAACTCAGAAAACCATCAATTTTGGTAGTAAACTGAGTTTCATCCTGTCTTTCATTTTTCCTGAGTGTCTTCACTGCTGCTACATATATTTTCACTGCTCCTAACGGTACAACTAGCACAATTAGTCTCGAACATTGTGCGCTAAATGCTGAGTTTCAGCATTTCATACTGAGATTTATTAAAATGTCTTTACTTTGCAGATACCACTGAAAGAGGGGATAGCGGGTGAAAGGAGGCCCAAAGACAGGGTCACTTTATGGATAACTCTACTATATTGAAATTTCTATGCATAATTGGAATTCAAATATGCTTTGATCAGCAAAATGGTTGTCTGAATATTTTTGGAGCTATCTCATGGATTTTCTGTGCCATGTCTTCTGTAAACCCTAGCTTTTCAAAAAGTGCATTGTCTTTTCCCCTTCAACCCATGCAGGCATCATGGATTCTATTATTTGTTGCATTTTTTGACAAATCATTTAAATACTCGAGGGCTTCCACCCTCATTATTTCCTGAAAAGGAAAAACAAAAGAATCCCACACAAAGAATGTTAGATTGGGTTACATACATCTTTGAGGATACGGATATTGTGAGTGATGATGGTTAGTTGAATTACACATTTGATGGATGGTTCTTCTTATGACTCGTCGGTCACAAGAGATCCATAGACTCATTGATGATTCATTGTCTACCTCATTCATGAAGAATAGGTAAGATTATTGGGAGAGAAATTGATTTCTTGGATGATGAGTTACGGACATAATCATCTGGCCTAGTTTGCATGGTTTGAAGTTTGAACCCGTGTTGGCAAATTACTATAGTTCCAAAAAGATCAGTCACATCCAGTTCTCTAATTGCATATGAAGGACTGAAAGTTTTGAAATTTTATTTATGGTAGTTCCTTACTAAATCGGTTCTGTGTAGTTACCTCATAAACAGTCGGTCATATGTTGATGAATTTTTGAAGTTAATTAAGAAAAACAATTCAGCAAAAGAGAACTGATTTATAACATGATTTTGATATTTTGTTGTCAATTTATTTTCTGTTTCCAAAGTTGAGAAACTTGATAAAATTTGAAGAAAGAATGAGGGGCTAGCTACTGCTTCCCACCTCCCACAAATCCTTGTAATTAAAGCTAAGGACCATCAATTTAATTTGGTTGCTGGTTCTCTAGCACACACCTACTTCATTCATATTTTAACATCCAGAGCAGAGCAGGGATTCTTCTTTTCTTTTTTCTTTTTGGTTTCAATTGTGTGATTTTGGAAGTTTGGCGAATCTTTTCAGCAACACAACTTCAACAATATAGTTTGAACTTTGAACCAAGGAATATGGAGAACCTGCTCACAAAATACCACATCAAATGTGTTTCCTGAGTCACTTCTAGGGAGTGGAAGTTGGACAAGTCAGAAGTTATATGCCCCAACAACTGCATGTAGAATGGTGGCTCATGTGCTTAAGTAGAATAACAACATAACAAACGAAAACATAGAAAGCATATTTTGTCAATTGTTAAACAATTTGTTGAATATATGGCAGAATATGAGAGAGCACTGAACTTGTGTACTGTACAACCAAGTGATCAACTCTGTGGCTCCCAAATCCATGCACCAGCTGACCGATCCATCCCATTAAGACTTTCTTTTCCTTGGAGTACATTCAAATCAATAAGTTGGATCAGCCTAAATTTGGTTAAACCTTCTTGTGGATGCTCACCAATTTGGCTACTCACAAAATTGAAAACAAAACCTGACAGCCAATCTGAGGCCATTAAATTGTATATTTTACTGGGTGTTGTGGAGATTGCTATATATTGTTGCAAATTTACAGTTTCAAATCCATTTTCACACTATTTGAACTTTGAAGTATATGTATCATCTACAGTCCATTTGATAGTCTAAGGTTCCAAGTTTTGCAGGTTCATTTTATTGGCCTTGCCTTGGTTGACAACTAAATTGTGTTTAGATTCATTATAGTAGCTTAAGGGATTTTGGCTCCTACATAATAGTTCTATTTTGATATGAGGATTTTTGAAAGATGATATTTTGGCTTGTGTTGAAACTTAAGATTAGTTACAGAGTTATAGTATGTTGAAGGATTTTGGTTTCTTTTAGAGGATGTTTTGAAGATTATATTTTTGCATGGTGAAATATTTGAGTTGCTTCTTGTGCCTTAAGATACTTTGTGATGTAAATGGCAAGGCCACAGTGTGAAACACCACTTGTTTCAGATGCTGTCAGTGAACTTTACAAACATGCATAATATAAGGTTTGAGAAAAAAAAATTGCAATGTAAAGTGTCCGTGCTCTCATGTATGATATCAACAAACAACAAAAATTCATTCATAATTGTCTGGACAAAAGAGTGCTTGAAGAAGGTAAATGGGGACAACCAAGTACAATTTTGTGGCTGGTCCTACCCGGCTCCTCCCACCCACTCTAAAGTTCTCAGCATACATTTTAAATAATGCATGTAAATCTTGTGATGAAACAATTTGGCATATTGTGTACTTGAGCACATTTTGTCTCAAATCAACTTAGATTCAACAGCCTACATTTTTCTAAAGACCATTTCAACACAAACACTGCAATTTGAATAAGGGGCATGGTCAAATCAAAGTTTTAAATGGACAAAGTTTCCCAACCCTTTGAAAGTTAAATTTCAGTGGTTTTTTAACTTAAAAATTCCACAACATTTCTCATGTAGCATAATTAGCAAGTCTAGGTTTTTTAGAAACAAATCCATATGGCACAAAACAAGAAAAAGAACTAAAAACTTAGTTGAAATGTGGAATTTTATCCACAATTTTTTTCCCTAAAAATTTGGAAAGTTAAGAAAAGAAGCAATTTGTGTCAGAATATTCCTGTTTTACTTTTTGGCATTGAAAATGTGTGAACTTCACCCAAAAGAAAGAAAGAAACGATGTTGGATTCATAGTTGGATTCATAGGTAGTAGCTAGTGTGCATACATGTGAATTCATAAAATATGTGTGGATCAATAGTGGTGTCACGACATAGTTTTTTGCAAGATGGTTTTGCTCAAATCCATTTGGCATGTACCAACATTAATATTTTAACTAATGGACATTGGTTTCAAGTTATCAATTAAATATGAAAATATATATGTGATCACATAGTAAATTAATGACCTGAATTAATTGGGCATTTGAAGTTCTAATAGATGGATGATTAATATCATAACTTTGGGATTATATATGAACTTTTCTTTTTGTGATTTCATTTGAAAATGGTTCTTAATAGATTTTTTTGGAAAATTTGTCAAAAATTCAATGATTTTTTTATAAACAATCATCAAAGTTAGAAATAACTAAAAAAAATTGCTAGATTTTTATACATGGTTCAAGTAGATGGCCAAAAAACAAGGACATATATTTTATATTTCTTCAATATCAAAAATTGACTAAATTGACTTATGGAAGATTGTCAACTTAGTTACATCAGAAAATTTAAAAACAAAACTTAAGTTATTAGGAGTTCAATATTTCCCTTGTAGCATATCATGACAAATCTAGAAATGAAATCCTCTTAGAAAAGAATTTTGTAAAACTTTGGTTTTGAACTTTTTCATGACTGTTATTGATGTGGTTTTTAAGAAGTTCATATCATTTTGAAAAAAATACAATTTTGTTTTGAATTTGTGCACACATGTAAAAAAGTGATCTTCACTTAGGACCATCCATAAATGGAAATGTTATTTATAGAATTGATGGATTGCTATTGCTTGACATTTAGTCATTGCAAGGCTTGAAAAAGATATAAAATAAGTCAACTTATGAAACTATTATCATGAAAATGTTGGAAAAAAACCATTAAAAATGGGAAAAATGCATGTGATTGCAAAAGCACACGGTCCAATATAAAGTAAAAAATCATAGGTTGCAATTTATTTATCTTGATTCTTTTTCAGTTTAATTACAAAAACAATGAATATTCAATAGGCATGAGGGGGCACAACTAATGGGCATACCTAAATTTATGTATTTCGTGCACTAAAGATTGAACTTGTTCTTGTGTAGATGTAATTGTAATTTAATAAAGATAATTGCTTAATCATTTGCATTTTAACAAGCAACAATTGGCACAATTGACAAGAATGTCAAAATTTAGAATTGCAAATATTGCATTGGAAATGCATTTAACATAATTGGTTTTAACATTTTGATCGACCCCAAGGCTCATTGCAATTTACAACAAACTATTTCTTAATAAACAACTCCAAACTTGGTTGTTGATTGACAACTAGGCATTCATTAACACTTCATCACACTTTTACACTAACTTTCATTGGTAATGAAGATCATGTCAAACTTGTGCTATTTGTTAATGAACAATTTTGACATCCTTGATTGTTTTTGGTTTTGAGTGGGTGTAGGTTGATGTGTAATCAAAAGAAGTGGCTACATAAAACAACAAGAGAAAAACATATTTGAAAACCATTAACAAAACCTAAAATTTTATCTCTATAGAGTCAAAGTCCTAAACCACAAAAACCTACAATAAAAACCCAAGTTCTATGCTTAAACAAAAGTTCAACAAAATTTGAAATAAAGTGATGTTGCAATAACAATGCCCGCTACACAAGTGAATTCATTAACATCACGATCTTAATGATGCCCATCCAGCTTCTATTTTAGACTTTTTGATATTAAACTTTCATTTCATATTTGTTGGAGGTTTAACTAGAGATTAGATTCTTCAATGTTTTTTCAATCCCTTGAGCTATTAAGATCCTACCTTTATTATGCAATGCATCATTTCAAGCATGCTCTCTTTGCATCACCGCTACAACAATCATTCTTCCCATCCAACAGGTGGTTCAAAGGTGTGATAATTTCTAAAAAAATGGACAACATTAGGTTGCAAAGAGAACAAGTAAAATTGTTTACATGGATTCCATGGTATGACATTGGTTTTGCAAATTGATAAAATCCTAGATTTTACTCACTTCTTGCTTCAACTTAAAGATAATTCTTATGGGTTTTTCATGCTAACCATTCCAAAGAACTAATCACCCTTGGCTTGAATAATCCCCCAAACCTTCTCCAATTAAATGCATGATTGTAGAGTTAATTATATGCCCAAATTTTTATAGCTCGAACCACCTTGTATTCTCATCACATCTCAACACCAACCTCTCATGCAACATTATAAATACATAACGCATTGCCCTAGGTAGCCATTGGTCTAATGGAAGAAAAACACAACTACCAACATAAGTAGTAAACAAACTTACAAATTTTTCCAAACTAATAAGTTGATAACTTAGCTCTGATTTCACTTTGCAACTCCATTTCAACATCCCCCTTTTATTCATATCTACACCATCTCCCAATTCTACATTTTGGAGCTTCATCAATGCTATTCCATCCTCCACATAAAATAAGTCCTACATTACACACAAATAACAAACAAATCCACTCTCACACATGCTTTCTTCAAATCCTCTGGATGATGGTTAATCTAAAAAAAAAACAATGACAGAAAGCTTCTCATTGTCATTGTGCAAATCGTTGATAATGACAAAAAATTTAAAAACCTAAAATTGTATGTGTTCACATTGAGAACATAGTCTTTCCACCTTATTTCAATTTACATATGAATAACCTTGACTTCATCAATTGTTGGCTTCCAAACAAATTAGCCTTGCCCTATTGTTTATTAAGAGACAACTACCTGGAGGACCTTTTTTTCCCGTCCTGAACCTCAAAGTAAGAAAAATATTTTAAAAGTTGAAGAATTTAAAAAAAAACTTTAAAATGTTGGAAAATTGAAAATTAAAAAACATGTGGCAAATTTGAATTGTTCTCAAACCTAACTTTTAGGTTCGATAAACGGGCCACAAAAAAAAAAGAAAAAAAAAAAGTCCAAATTGAATCCTCTTGGAAACCATTATCTTGAACCTTGCAAGACCTAAGTTTTGTTTTCCAAAACGGACAGGTGACAAGTTTGGAATTCCTCAGGGTGGCTTCAACTTAAGCATCCTTTTTTTAAAAACTTCTTGGAAAACAAAAAAAAATCTTCAACCCTAAAACCAAACCAGATTAAGAAAAAATCATGATGAGGTTCCGATTCTCAAATGAATTTGAAACCAAACCTGGAGCCCCATTCCACTGACCTGAAATGGCATGACCAAGTTGGAGGGGGGGGGGGTTTCCAATCAGATTTTATAACTGACCCCCTTGAACCAGTTCCAATTCCATTCAGTTCTATAAATGGGACTCCATTTTTGTTTTCAAAACTCGACCAAAACCGAGCTCAAATAACTGGGTCCACCTGGGTAACGGGCGAAGACCGGTTTCTAGTCCGTTACCCTAAACCCTAAAGGGCCTAACCGACAAAAGCCATGGACCTTAGGTTAGTTTTGAACCAACGGTAAGCAAGTGCAGAATTTAGTTGGTACTAATAATAAGGCTCCAATATTCAACTCACGTGCAAAAGTTAGGCACCGAAAAGGCTACAGTAGAAATTGTACAGAATCTGTGGGAGGCACGCAGGCAGGGGGGCCATGTTTGAACGAAGGAATTTCTTTTCCCTCTTAGAGATCATCGGCATCTGCAGCAGCAGCAGCACATCACAGTGTTCAAAGAGTTTGGCTTCATAAGGCAGCAGTTCCTTGCCAGTGTTCCTCATCATCTGCTGCATCTTCCCCCACTGACACTAGTCACCCTCACTCTCTCAGTGTGTCTCTCTCCTCATATTCAGCTGCTCCCAGCTGAGTCTTGCTCTGCCAATTCTGACCAGCTGCTTGCTGCTCCAGCCTCTGAGCCTCTGACTACTTTGTTGTTGTGTTTCCTGATCGACTTGGTAATCATTTCTTCGCTCTGCAACTGTAATTGAGTGGTCCTTGATCAGCTCGCGATTGCACAAGCTCTTCCCAGTTCTTCACTTAGTGTCCAGCATTAATATCTCTCTAGCTAGACATCAGCAGGCTTTGTCGATACTCCTGCAGCTGCAGCTCGTCATTTTGCAGCAGTTACTAGCTAGTCGTCAGTTCTCTCTCTCTCTCTCTCTCGCCTGCCTAGCCTGCCATTCTAGATCCACTCTTTCGTAGGACTTCCCTGAAAAACTATACATATTGCACAATTGAATAATATTGCGCCTGTCGTGAATGAAAGATCAAGTTCTTTCAGAATGATCCGAGTTGATTAATCCTGCTTTTTCATGAAGTTTGAATAGATTTTATATGTACCTTTGCAGTTGTTTTCAGAAAGTAATGGATAGATGACATAAGACAGCCTCATGAGTCCTCTCATCAAGCCGATCCTGATCATCATCACCCCAGATCAGCTGATCTAGTAGTCCTTCAATAGTCATGATCGACCTCCATTCTGTGGCAGAGATTCAATGGTTGGAGTCAATTACATACTCCTGCAAGCACTGTTGTTTGTTTGTTTGAGTCTTCAGACAGTAACCCAGCATCTGATGAATCACAACGTCTTCAGTGTCATCAACGATTGTTCAGTTCATGCCAGGATCCCAAGAACAGAATTTTGTAGGAAGTGTAGTAGTGGAACTTGCTAATTGGAATGCTAATTGTTGAATGATGAGAAGACTAAACTTGGCGTGTACAACATGTTTGTGCAGCAGGAGACGTTAGACCTGCTTTTTTACATATGGCTGCCTGTATGATGAATTCGACTCGGTCAAGCAGATCAGTACTACTCATGGGTCGGATGCAGCAGCAATTGAAACTACTGATGCAGCTAGCTGCTGTGTTGATGATTGGAGCTTCACGCTTGTGTAAAGTCTCTGCTGGAGGCTACACTGGGGATACTTACTGGAGCCCAGCCCATGCTACCTTCTATGGTGGGGATGATGCCGCTGGCACTCAAGGTGAGACTTGAACAATGTGTGTCAGAATGTATGTGTGTGTGTGTGTGTTTTGAGGATTTGAATGCCCGTGCAAGTCTGATAAATCTTCTGCTGGTGTTCTGCTGCTGCTGCTGTCATAGGTGGTGCGTGCGGATATGGCAACCTTTACAGTGAGGGCTATGGCACGAACACAGCAGCTCTGAGCACGGCTCTTTTCGATGGAGGCTTGAGATGTGGAGCTTGCTACAAGCTGATATGCAACCAGCCTCGATGGTGCGTGCCTGGCACACCTGTCCTGACTGTGACAGCCACTAATTTCTGTCCTCCCAATTGGGCGCTACCCAACGACGACGGCGGGTGGTGCAACCCTCCTCTCCACCACTTCGACCTGGCTGTCCCTGCCTTCATCCAGCTCGCCCAGCCCATTGCTGGAATTGTTCCTGTCTTCTACAAGAGGTAATGTCAATTCACACCCACAACTCAGAGCTCTTGGATGATTCCTTCCCTTGTGGGAGAATTGTCTAACTTTAACTTCAAGAATAGACTACAAACAAACGCAGGGAATAATTGTGCAACACAAGGGGTCTTGCAACTTTCCCAAGGAACCTCATCACAGGGAGGAAAGTTCAATCTAGAAGGGTTTATATACATGAGTTCCCGTTTGTAAGCCAGCTTCCTATTGTGATGTTATAGCGGTTGCTATGTGGTGCGTGCAGGGTACCATGTGAGAGACGAGGAGGATTGCGCTTCACCATCAATGGCAACCCTTGGTTCCTGTTGGTGCTGATCACAAACGTGGGAGGAGCCGGGGACGTGCATCAGGTGTCAGTGATGGCAGAAGGAACAAACTGGTCCTGGATGCCAATGCAGCAAAACTGGGGCCAGAATTGGCAGCACCAAGGCAATGTTCTGTATGGACAGACGCTCTCCTTCAAGACAACTACCAGTGACGGCCAGACGGTTGTCTCCTATAATGTAGCCGACACCTTTTGGCAATTCGGCCAAACCTTTGAGGGTAGCCAATTCCTGTGGTAACAATTTACATATGGAACCATCCATCATGAGGAGCTATCTGCATTTGAGAAAGATTTCTAGACTCGATCATTAGATGAATCCCCGCCAAGCTTCCAAAGTTCCAAAACTGCTGCTGCAGCGCCCACTAGACCGAATCTATCCGCAAGTCTTCATGACAGGATTATAGCACATGATCAGCTAGCTATTGTTGACGGATTAATAACTCCCTGAAGATTAAAACTCATTGCAAGTGAGCTGATTTATTAAGGGAGCTAGCTAGCTAGCTGCAGCTGATCGACTAGTATGATTGGGTGAATGTCTTACAGTAATTTGACATGCCAGAGGATCATAAGGAAAACATGCTGCAAACTAGCTAGCACAAGGTGAGATCAAGCTTTAAAGACGACCTAGATCAAGCTTAATGACGCGATCAATTGCTGCATTTCTTGAACAAGTACATGCAGATATGAGAAGATCAGTACTACTCCAATTACAATCTCTAGCTAGCATGGAACGCAATAAGTCGAGGTGAAGAAAGCTGAATCTAATCATCAGTATGCAAATCGACTAGATCTACAATTCATGGTCGTCACCATATTATTGTGCAACTGATTGAATTTCATAGATCGATCCTAGCTAGCTGTTGCAGATCTAGCTAGCTAATGATCCGAGTTCATTCTCAGTTACAACACTAGTAGGCTAGGGGATTGATCCAAAGATTGTCTCAGTTGCAGCAACTCAGCTGCTACTGCAGTTTGTACAGGAGCTGGAACGCCATGGAAAGGCGTGCTAGCTAGCTTGCTAGCTAGTAGTACTGATCATAATTCAAGTACTGTAGTGATTCAGTACATGAAGGTCGCTGAGGTGTTTGATGATTTGGAAGAATTAGATCATCACCCGCTCCTTAAAACATTTTCTGGAAACTTGTATTAGCTGATTGCCCAGATCAGAGATCAGCAGCAGCAGCTGCTGCAACAATATATATATATTATTGTACTGAAATGCCATGCATGATATTCTATTGTATTTTTAATACTAAAAAGTTCATAGCTTTAATATATCTATGTTCAACAGATTTGGTCCATCAATATCTATTGAGTTTGAGAACAAACGTGTGCATGCCATTAGTACATTATAATCCAGAATGACTCTGGAATTGTAGCAGTGACAATCACCAAAATATATATCCATGTTGTTGGATAGGAAAAAAAGAGTGAGATAATTATAAAATGGAGGTAGTTATTAGGAAAGGTGAAAAATAGTTAATATTATGAAAGCTAATAAAACAAGAAAGTAATTATGAAATAATTAAGCTTGAAAATGAGATAGTTATTTTTGAATTCTCTTTGGAATGGTCCTTTGAATTCTCTTTGGAATGGTCCAAGGACGACCATACAACCATAATGATCATGTAGAAGCGACATATAAATCAGTTCCCATGAAACATCGTCATTGGAATTAGCAGTTTTCTTTAATTTTAGTACTATAAGTTCTCAGCTGAAAATATTGTGCCTTTTTGTGTGTACCAGCTACCCAGTTGGTTTAGAAAAGATGGGTAACTTTCAATACCTACTAGACTAGCCTATTTGTCCAAAGTACTAATGTTTTTCATTTGGCCTTCATTAAGAAGCACCAAACAAGAAGGGAAAGGGAGGAACACAAAGTGAGGACCAATGTCCAAAGTTGAAATAACACCCAAAAGTGAAAGGGAGAAAAAAGCACTCACCCAAATCCAAAGCCCACCCAAAAGTGAAATGGAGAAAAAGGCACTCGCACAAATCCAAAGCCCACCCAAAAGTGAAAGGGCGGAAAATGCACTTGCCCAAATCCAAAGCCCAAGCCGTGGTCCTAAACCTCTCTCACTAGTGGGGTGAAGCAAATCAGACAAAGAGAGGATTTGTTGGTTCTGCCAGGAGGGAAGCATTGTTTCTTTTAAGGACATTTTTTAAGCAGCCTACGTGCTGATCATCCATAGCCATCTGGAAGCTGATGTAGACAAAGTGGTGATCATCGATAAGAAGATTTAGCCAATCTGGCTATGAAGCTGCACAAATCTTTAATCATTGAACTATATTTTCAGCTTTTATTTACTGAAATCAAATGTAGAAATCTAACTATTTTTTCCTAAATTTATTTATTTTTCTGACTTCTGGCCATTGCAACCCTCAAAATTAAAATGATTGATTTTTAGATTTAAAAAAGTTTCTTCTCTTGGCGAGTTTTCCCCAGGAAAAAAAAAGGGCTGGAGGGAAGAACCTTCAATTTTCATCATGTGCATGGGTATCCACAGAGAGAGAGAAAGATTGTGGAGGAGGAACTGTGGAGTTTGTGTCGAATTTTTTTCTCCTAAGGATGTGAATACTTGATTGAAATTGTGGTTTGATTATTGTGTCGCTCAGCAAACCCCCCCCCGGGACTCCTCTCTCTGGCTCTTGGGAAGCTTTGCAAATCCTCATAATTATTGTTACCTGGAACAATTGCGTTTGCAGACAGAAAAAAATTGACTGTTCCTCTTTGGAAAGGGAGAGGAAGCAGGAAAAAGCTTGAGCAGGACCCAATCTGTGTGAATTGTGATATGTCTGTGGCTAGATCAATCTGCGAATCGTGGTATGCCTTCTGTTAGAGAGAGAGAGAGAGAGAGAGAGAGAGAGAGAGAGAGAGAGAGGTTGTTGGGTAAGAGAGTTTATGGGGTAGTGATGTCTGCCATCAAAACAGGAACTGTGTATGTGGATCATGCAGGAGCAACATTGCATTCAGATTCTCAGCTAAAAGGAACTCTGGATGATCTATCTGCAAATCTTTACAGCAATCCCCATATCCAGCCCTTTCTTTCTTTCCCTCATCTAATTGTTCATTGCCTGAGAGGTTTGAAACAGTCCAAGAGCTGTGAATCGGGAGATCCAAAAGGTGGCTATGGAAGATGATGGGTAACATCCTTGACAGAAAACAAAAAAAAAAACAGACAGTCGAAGTCATAGCAGCATCCAGACATCTGATGCTGGTCAGCAGGTAAAAATCTTCTGCTGAGATCTTGCAGAAGAAGCTACTTGACAATAATGCAAATTATGCTTTCTTTTGTGAGGTTTGGTTGCTGCTGGCCTGTGGGTGATAACATTCAGCAAGAAGTTTTTTTCTTTTTTCCCTCACAGGTTTTGGCTCTCTTCAATGCACCTGCTAGAGAATGCGCGTGTGTATTCACAGCAGGAGCTACCTCAGCACTGAAGCTAGTTGGAGAAACTTTTCCATGGAGCAGCAAGAGTGAGTATCTTTACACGATGGAGAATCACAACAGTGTGCTCGGGATTCGAGAGCATCCTTTTTTCATCTGGTCACTTATCTGAGGTTTTTCAAACTGCCGACTTTGAGTTTTGACTACTCAGACAATTCTTCTTCTTCAGTAAGTACAGTTTGTGAAATGTGATCTCCTTTTCTCGGCTTCATCTTTCTGTAGGTGCCATCATGAGATCATCATTGCATTCTTGACACAATGGAAAAAGATATGCTCTTGATCACGGTGCCACTGCCATAATTTGCTGTGGCTGTGGAATGGGTCTCCCCCCAAGCTCCAAATCTAGAAACTAGGAGAGAGGCATTGCACAGATAAAATGCAGGAGTCCACTACGAAGGCCCATGGGATCTTGGGTTCCGACAGGAGAATGTAAAGGTGGGGATACTGAGCTCTCTTTGTTTGGATTTTGAACTTGTGGTTAGTTGGTTTTTTGCTTTTTCTGTTCGATGTTGTTCTGGCTTACGTTGCCAAGAGTTTTGGTGTTGGATTTCAAAGAGTTCAGAACAGACAGGTGTTGTGATACGGTGGTTATGGATGATGCCAGAGGATCAAGAGCTCTACCACTTGTTTGCATTTCCCCTTGAACGCAATTTCTCAGGAGCAAAATTCTACTTGGATCTCATCACTCAGATTCAACAGGGCGGAAATTGTGGAAAAAAACACTTGTAAGGTACTCATCACATGACTCTCTAGTTTTACACATAGGATCTGACAATGCCAATATAAGCACATTTGGCATCAAGAGCACCTAGTCATTTTTCCCATGGACTTTATATTCAGGGACACAAGAAAGTAAGATTGTCTAGATTTTCTAGCAGGTAGTGACATTCCTGGAATCGGATCCATATTCTCTAATCAATCAATCACTGTAAAGAGGGTGGTGGTGGCATCTATCTATCAGTATGTTGTTGGAATTGGGAGAATGAGGATTGGGTCTGACCCAGCAGGGGTTAGTAGCTGGTGCTTGTGGATGCTGCCAAGGGATGTGGCACTACAACCCCAGACTTGTCTAGATTCAAAGCAGACTTTGTGGCCATCTCATTTACAAGGTAACAAGACAGTCCAATCTCATGCTCGTTGACATTGACAACTGGTGAAAGCTGACAATTTTCACATTGTGCTATTCTCTATGGTCTTGCTTGCATGCATCTCAATTCATTGGGCAGTTAGGATTTTTCTTGAGCAAAAAAAATTGGATATCATTCACAGCTTAGAAACCTGCTGGCTGTTTGTCACTGGTTGCAGTTATTTGACTACCCAACAGGTCTGGGAGCACTTCTTGTCTGGGATGGGTAAGCACAAGATTCACATTCCTTGATTTTACTGCTTGCCATATTCTTGTTGGGGAAAACCATTCTGGTAGCTCCTTTCAAGTTTCCTGACATTATGGATAAGATAGCCAGAATCTATGTTTTGGGTTGTGTAATGATCATGTGTTGTGGTGATGTTGGCAGATGCTGCACATCTGCTGAGAAAGAACTACTTCACAGGAGGTGAATTCTTATGTCATTTTAATGCCTTTTTCTTATGCTTGTCGTAGCCAAAGCTTTTCTTCATGACATCCAGGGCAATCATCTGGTTCTATCTACAGTATGATGATCAGGTAGTTTCTGTGCAATCTTGTTCCTCCAGACAAGAGTTTTTATTTGTTTTGCTCATCAAAAATTTTTTGCTAACAAAATTAGTTGTAGTATTTCCTTTCAGCAAAGGCACACAATTGTTGAAATGTATGTGAACTGGTGGACATCCTGTACACAGGCACAGTGGCAGTTTCCATAGCAGAAATGAGATAGAACAGAACAGTGGCTCAAGGATGGCACTGCTTCATTTCTCAGCATAGTGCACTCTGCCATGGGTTTTTGGTTATCAATCAGCTACAACCACAAAACATCAGTAGGTGAGGATCTTAGGCTCACAAACTCAGAGTATCTGACACCATCACCATTTCCATACCACTTGGTGCTTAACTGCTTCAAACTGACTGATCATTGTAGCTGAAATCTTGCACTTCTGATTGAACAAGGTATTGGTGATGCAGGCACATCAGGTCCTTGACCAGCTACATGGCTACAAAACTTGCAGGCTTAAAGCATGGGAGTGGAACTCTGGTTTGCATTCTATATGGGAACCACCATCACAATAATGATGATGATCACCATCATCAAGCAGTAAGTAGTGCATTGATGTCATGATCCAGTTTCATTTGCATCTGGAATCTTCATCTGCAAGTGCTGAAACTTTATCACACAAAATCTTTTAGTTTGTCATCATCTCTGGTGGATGCTTGTTTTTTGCAACAGCAGAATTACTGGGGCCCACAGTGTAACCAAGGCCCAATTGTGGCATTGAATCTGAAGTGGGCTGATGGGTCTTGGGTTGGTTACCATGAAGTTGAAAAGCTTGCAGCTCTGAGCAATATTCTGCTCCGTGTAAGTTGCTTTCAAGATGCTACCAGTAGTTCAAAACAAGCAATTTGCAAAAGAAAGTAGTAGGTCGCTTTTGGGAAAGATTCTTTTGTCAGGTTAAAAGTCAAAATTCATCTCACAACAAATTGAACAACATTGCCTTTTTGACTTCTTGCGCAGACTGGCTGTTTTTGTGACCCAGGTGCATGTGCAAAGTATTTGCAACTCTTGCAACTGGATCTCCATACAAATTATGAGGTCAGGGATCCTGCTGAAAACTGGCAAGCTATTATTCCTCATCAAGTTGCATTCTGTCTCCAAGTTTGATCTTTCACCTGAGTCATACAAGCTCTGTAAGGATTGCTGCATTAAGGTCTCTTCATAGTCCTTAGGAGGATTGGTGTGAACTATTGCAGGCAGGCCAGGTGTGCTGAGATGATCATGATGTGATCGATGGGCAACCAACAGGAGCTGTACAGGTTTCATTTGGTTACATGTCTACATTTGAGGATTGTTTGGTAAGAAGACACCCACAATCTCAGCTGCACTTGGAGAACCTCTTTTCTGTTTATAGAAAACAATTGTTTTTTTTCTGCAATTCAATGTGTTTATATCTTTTGTCTTGCATGTGTTTTTGATGCCTTAGTTAAAATGGTAGGGCACTTTGACAATTGAATCCAGTAATGTGAAACTTGCAGGCTGTGATTAGGTTCATTCACATGTATTGTGAACCGTCAAGAGTCTACCAATTAAGTACTGTGCTGGATTCAGTGTGCGGGTGTGGCCTCTGAGTGATTGTGGTAAGTTTACCAAACCAAAAGCAATTCTGTTCTATGAGACCTGTCTTCTTCCATTCCCCATGGCTTTTACAATCCATTGGCATATGCCCAAGAGACAGAGACTGGAACATTGTCAAAGAGTGTAGAAGTTTATTACTGAAACATGGTTATACCCATGTTTTTTTCCCTCATTCGAACTCTAGAACTTTATGGAAATATGGTGTGCAGGGCTTCTTTATTACAGAGTGGTTGAGACAGAGTCATTCTGGAGATACCCTTATGCAGAAGAAAGTGCGTGAACTTTTTGTCTCACAAGCTCTGAACACCACATAGCAAAATAAAAACACTGAACTGTCACTGAAACTACTTTGCTAGATTATAAATGACGGAGATCTTTCTGGCCTTGCATTACTGTTCTCAGGAATGTGGGTTCTTTTTTGTGAGTGGGATATATGATCTGAAGATGGATGTGCATCAAGAGTTTTCAGACTGAAAAAAAATTCACAAGTTGGGATGTATTTTTACTGCCCACAGAGATATTCTTATGTTGTCTATTGAGACGAGTTTTGGGTGAGACTGAAAGTCATGTATTTCAATGTCTTGTGATCAAGTGTGGCTTTCTTCAATGTTTTCAATTCAAACATCCATTAACCTCTCAATAGGGATGATCCAAGTCTGAGCTCCAAACATGATTCATTGTCTAGCTATTCCATTACAAGGAGATTAATGTTCTGTCACAAGTGATTTGATGCTCTTTGGCAACAGGTGCTTCTTCCGATTGGTCTCAGAACACACATTCTTGCATGAGTGTATGCTGGATTCCAGCTTGAGTATGCATGAGTATTGTGGCTCATCTGAATTGGGTTTGGGTTTGGTGTCCAGAAATTTATTTGAGATTTGGCATTCAGAGACTTGTGAGTTCTCGCAACTCTCAATTGTTGTTGTTGTTGTTTAGAGCTGGAGGCAACAGCTATGGTCCAGAGGTGGCAGAAAGGTTTGCAGAAGCTCTAGGGATACCCTGCACATTGTTGAGGAGAGAACCCAAGAGCCGAAAATTGCAGTGAAGAACCTTTGGTGTTGGTGAAAGAGATGATGATGATGATGGGGGTAGTGATGAAGCCTCAGAGATCAGCTTTGTGAATGAGGGGCAACTTTTGCTTGTGTCAAAAGCCAGCACTGATGAGCTAAACCAGCGTATGGCAGTGTATGTCCATGACAGTCTTGGTGAAAAGAATACTAAGTTCAGTTTTTGAAGCACCAGAAAGAAGGTTGAGAATCAGACTTTTGGACTTTCCAAACCAGTTTTACTTGCCACCCATTCTGTGCTTCTAGTCATTTTGATTTTGGGCGGGAACTAGTTAAAGAGACAAGGGAGCTTTGAATAAAAACTTTGGCACTGCCTGGTTTGCATTTTCTGGGATGTGTTTTGTGATTTTGCAACCAATTGGGGATTAAAGCTTCTGAAAGGTGCACAAGTTCATTTAGAAAGGTGTTGATACACTGTGCATGGTTTGTTCCTGGAGATTTGCAGATCAAGGAGGTCTGCAATACTGAACATGCGCCTGTGAGTGTTAAGGTTGATGCATTGCAGTTTAGGCCAAACCTAGTGCTTCCGGGCAGCCTACCAAATGATGAAGATAATTGGCAGACTGTCAGCATCTGCAATCTGCAGTTGAACTGGAGACTGACTATGTCAAATGGTTACATGCAAGGTATGGAAGACTATTGTCAGTCAGGTCCAAAGTGAGTATTGAGAGACGCATAATCAGCTGAGGCAGATTCAAAGAAGTTTTACTCATTAATCCAGACATATATTTTGAAACAGCAGGTATGGATTCTGATGGGGGAAAAGTGCTGACAAAGCACGAGCAAGCTCTTATTGTGTAGCAACATAAAAGCAAAACTGGAATCTTCTTGTTTTGCCACCCCACTTTTGATCTCCTTAAAAGTCAAGGCTTCAAGTTTTACGGTTTCAGGTGTGAAGTTCATGCAGCTGATCCAAGTCAAGAATGCAGTAAACCAGTCTTCTTTGTGGGTGGATTCATCAAATATTAACCAAATGGCATAGTTTTGCTTTTGTACTTTCTTTCCAGTCTGCAAAGAGTGTGGGGGACTCGTAAGTATGATCCTTGAATGCAGATAGAGGTGCACTGTGTTGTACTCCATAACTTTCATATTTCATAAGATTTCCCTGTTGCAGATTGGACCTAGTAGACATTCAATTTTTGGTTTGAGGGTTTGTTTGGAATTCTCACAACTGCTACAAATGTGCAAGATCTATATGTCTGATTTTTGTTTGCATCATGAAATATGTAACCTAGAATTTGTCTATAGTTGTTGTACAATAAAATTGTTTTTTTGAAAATATTCCTTCACATTGTTATGACTTGCATGGTCATTCTATTGGAGGTTTTGTGACTTTCTCAGGTCTTTTGACTATTGGCATCAAAGTTACAAGAAAACTTTACCATAGTACCGTACTACCATAGTACCTTGCCAGCTTGACACTACTTAAATTATTTATAGAAATGTTGAAATTTTCCAAAAATGTAATTCTAATAGAACAAAATTTTGTGAACAAAAATAGAGAATCTATTGAAGTGTTTCATTTAAAACATGGAATCTTCAAACATGACTTTTTTATTTGAGGAACATGTGTTGAAGCTGCCATTGTACTGCGGTTGTATGAAACTTGTGAAACTGAGTTTGGACTTGTAAATATGCACAATATAAGATGATCTCCAAAAGGGTTGGTAGAAAAAAAGACCCTTTTTGAGTGGCTGAAGCAGTCTATCAATGTGTATCGTCGACCCTTTCATGTTCATGAGTGAGAATAAGGGAATAATTAGGTAATACTAAGGATTTGGTAAACACACTAGAGGCTCAAATAGGGGGTGTGGCTGAAGATGCTTTTAGATCAATAAAAAATCTCAAATAATTGAACACCCTACTTCCTAGAGCATGCATATGAAGTATCCAATGCATCGGGTTTAAAAGGATTCCCATCTTGTGTCCCTTATTACAATCGTAAAGAACCACTAGAATTTTTTTAGTGTATGTGGAGGGCACATTACCCTTAGTAAAATTTCTACATCAACATCAAATGGGAGCTTATATATAAGCTTCCTCATTTTGAAGAACCTTTACACACAAGGTGTTCCTCCAAAATGAGGAACCTCACACACAAGGTGCGTCCTATCCTCTAAAATGACATCATAGTTGTCTATTTTACAAGAAAAATTCTAATGGTTTTTTGGGTCAAGGACTTCAAAAGAGTCAATTTTGTGAATTTGGGTGCCATGTTCAGGTCCTGCCTTGTGCTAGGCCCTCATTACAAGAATGGCCCTATTCAAGCTTCTTACCATACACAAAAAGAAAGACATTTTTTGCTCCCAAATCTTGTTCAACTAAATTAAATGAAATTGTTCTTTGGGTGGGTTTTATTGCCAAGATGCTTTTATGTGATTGGCTAAGTGATTTGATAACCCATTTGTGAATATAGTAACTTGTATGCATGACAGGTGCTTTTGATTATTGGTTGCAAGATAGATATTCGTGTATTATTGTGATTCACATCCAGTTAAATCCAGTCTTGAGTAGTATTGACATTTGTGCTAGTTATCAATCCAATTTCGTGCAAGTATGAAATATCATAATTGTAGGTTCCTAAAGAAACTAAGATCTAGTTGAAACCTTAGCTAACCTAGTATAAACTTGTTAGATCCCCGCCAATACCCTCTTTGTAAGGTATTACATTGATGAAAAGCAATACCTTAGTAACCTTACATATATTTGTTTGTGTACATTTGCAATTCATCCAAGTAGGTTATTTATCATCCTTTTATTTTCAGAACCTTTTAATCCACATAGATTTTCACTTTTGGCCATGAACCCTAAACCCTTTGGAGGTCAATTTTTCAATGTCTATAAGATGCTAGTTTTTGGCTTGAATGTGAGTTTTCCAAGTTAGCTTTGTTTCAATTCTTGGAAGGATGATCTATATCTAAAGATGCTAGTAACAAGGGACATTTTGGGTTGAATGAAAGTTTGCAACAACGAATCTTCGTAAGTTAGTTAGGACTCTTTTTTACTGTTTTAAATATGAATGTTTTCTTTTCTTGTTCAATTTGCATGTCTTTGATCAAATTCTGAGTGCTAATTTTCAAATCTTTGAATTGCACTTGCCTGTGTTCATGCCCAATAATTTGACAAATATGGGTCTCTTCTTTGTTTGTATGCTTGAAGTATTTCATGTTTCAAGTTTCAAAAGGTAGAATGCCTAAGGTGCTTAATAAGGGTTGAGGTATGAATTGGAGCTATAACCTTACATGGCTTTCAAATCAATCCACATTAAATTGCATAACATGTTTGTTTGTATGCTTGAGCTATTATTGTATTATGAGTGTTTTATGTTAGAACACCTAGAATGTTTAAGGCACATGTGGTTGAATTGTGAGTTGTACTTATGCCCCACTTGGGTTATGCTCCACTTGGGTTATGCTCCTAATCTAACCAATTTTTAAAACACAAATAATAGAGGCTATTCACTTGTACGCTTAAAATATTGTTGACTCTTGAGGTTTGAGATCAAAGCACCCAAGGTACTTCATGTGGCTAAGTTCTCACAAGGAGCTATGTGCCCATTTTGATTTAATTCCCAATCAACCAAATTTTCAAACATAGATAACAAAGGTTGCTCATTTGTATTCTTGAGGTATTGTCTACTTTTGAGATTTGAGGTGAAAGCACCCAAGGTATTTTAAGTGGTTGACAAAAGGACTGGTTCATTGACAAGAATTTTTTATCACCTGCAGTAGGAATTCTTTGGACACTTTTCTAGGGATTGGGAACTTTATGTTCATTTTGTAATTTAATAAAACTTCAAAGCTCTTTGTGAAAATTTCAGATTTGAGGCATTAGGGATTGTGAATGTCAAAGTCTTCCATTTTAACCCATGTATGCATACAATCTATTTATACTTATCATACAATTATTACAAAATAAAACGTATATATTGATAATTGGATTGACTATGCAAACTTGCAAATTGATACCAAGTAGGTCCCAAACTATTATAGATATAAATCATGAAAGTAAGAGCTAATACAAGTGGAATAATAATATTTGGATATTCTAAAATATATATGACTATAATTTTTTTGAATTAACACTAAATAGCATTTGATTAATTCAAAGTTTTTTCACTAACACAGCATTCTCGTGTCATACCTTAATGTCAAGTTGTAATTTCAATATAATATATGCAACAATAAACATTCATATTCCACAACGTAATGAATGAAACCAGAAAGTTTACCTCACACATGTCATGCCATGCCCCCACACACTTTTGTGTGAGAAAAACCACATTCTTTTGTAGGTACTAGAATTGGAAACTGGAGTAACACATACTAGTATCCAATGAGGAATGCAAAAGGAAATTTGGTACAAGAAATATTAATAATTTTGAGCTCCAAGAGACTCTCATTTTGTCTTAGAACAGAATTATTCTTCTAATATAAAGAAGCAAGCCCCAAAAAATTGCTAGAATTTTGCCTTGGTTCTAGTGTACATGCAAGTTCACCCAAGGCCAATTGGGCAATTGCATGTTGGATTTGATGGTCTGAAATTAGTATTTTTAGTTTTCTTGAGTGAAGGAACAATTCAATGTGTAGTGGCTATAATAATTATATAACAGACAGAGTTCTTGCACATTGCTTGTGCATTTTGTTTTTAAAAAGGCATAATTATGTTCTTAAAAGTATCACATATTTACACAAGAAAGTATGTTCTTGTACTAGATACTTGGTGCTGCTAAGTGTTTGGTGATTCTCGTTTGTTTTTCCTCATAATTGTTGAATCTGGTTCTAAGAACACATTAAAAAATTGCCTCTGGTTTTTAACTGTTTTCCAGTTTTAGATAATTGGCTTGGTTTTCAAAAAAACTAAAAAAAACACTAATTCTCTACCAATTTTTCTTTCAAGAGGATTTGATCCCAAGACATTCTAAAGAAGGATCAAGGTTTTTATCACTAGGTTTTCATACCTCATGTGGGAAAAATTAAATTAAATTAAATTTTAAAATGATACAAGTGCTAACACTTTTAAAGCTAAAAGCATTGACAAATTCAAATTTAAAAAAAAAAAATCCTATGTTTTTTTACACATTTGCAAGTGTTGCCTAATGATAAATGATCTCTTTAATGTAAAGAAAATCTTGAATTTGAATTTTCTTTTAACAAGTCTATACTTACTATTTTCATCTACTAAACTTTTTCACCTCTAATAGGTTGAGAATTGGACCTCATGGTTAGCCCCATAACCACCTCAAGTATTAAGGTTGAGGTCAAACAATACCTTGGAAAATTTTCAAAGAAATGGTTTTCACCTAAGTTGGAACCATTGGTTTTCATTGAGAGAACCAACTTGAAAACCAACCCTATCCATGATACCAGCCCAACGCTAACGCTACTCCATGATGCAAAAGAGAAAGAGTTATTTGCACAATTGAAATGGTAAATTTGATGATGTTGTCACAAATGATTTGAAAATTTTAGAATGCATTTTGATCAATGGATAAGATGGTTGAAATTATTGGAATTACAAGTTAAACTAATTGTAATAGATCTTTGGATGGAATGGTTGAAAATGAAGAGATAATTTAATTGTACAAGATGTATGGGTGGAATGGTCGAAAATGACAATATAACTTGATCTACCATCATTTCTCTTAAATGGGTCCTATGTGACAAGCCTTTTGGAGTTTGGCACATCAAATGGAACATTTGAGATTTCAATGGGACTTTGGGTTTGGCACCTCAAATGGAAGGAATCTTTGGAGACCTTGATAGGATTACAACCTTAATTTTATAGTGGGACTGAGAAAAACCCTAATTTGGAGAACACTAATGAGAAGGCCCCCACAATGTTCATGGAGGTGTAGACATGCATTGATGGAAATATTAATGTTTTTCTTGGATGTATTGATAAAAGCCTACTATGTTTTTTATTTTGAAAAATTCAAATAAATGCCTACAAAACCATCATTTCTTTCATGAAAACCATTGGTTCTTTGAGGTTTTTGAAATATTAAAACTTGTAATTCTTATAACTTGTAAGTAAATTTTTAAAAATTTTGACAACAATTTAAATTAGTTATTATTAACCAAATCAAATACATTGCCCAACATTGGTTTGCATGAATTTTTTTTTCAGCGAAAACCCATCAAAAGGTGACACACATTATTTTAAATGAAATATTTTGTAGCAAATTCTCTTTTCTAAAAATTTTTTTGCCTAAAGGGCGATATAAATCTATTTTTTTAAAAAAGGAGTTGCCACATTTATGCCTACTATCCATAATTCTAAAAGTTCCTTGGAATAATGTCATTAGTTAAGTTGAAATTTGTCTATGGGTGCCTACCACCTTGGCTCCTTTGTCATGCTTGTATGCATGGCCTCACACATGACGACCGGTTACGAGCATGCCAATCATGCCTTTAGGGTTAATGTACGATCTTAGGGTTAATGTCGCAACCTTAGCCTTAAGCTCGTGACTAGGGCAAAGGCTTGCAAAGGTGCAAGCCAAAAGTGAGGCTAGGAGTCACATTTCATGCTCCCGGAAGTGTAAGAGTGTGTGAGGGAATGAACCCCCACACTCCCAAATGAGCTCTCACTTTGGAAGTTGGAGTCCCAATGGATTTTTGAATTTTTAAAAGGCAATTACAGGGGTCAAAACTCATTGGATTGAATAGTTTCTTATATAATTGGAAATATCTTAAAATGTAGATGTCTAAAATGGGTTCGCATGACCCAATTGAATACATAAAACACAACTTATAGCCAAAAGAAAGGCGAGGAGTCAAATTGTCAATTTGACTTTCGGCCATTAAAAGTCGGGAATCACCTTGATTCCTTTGTGTGCAGGTTATGTGTCACATACCGTTGGAAATCTCTGGATGAGTGTTACAACTTTGCTGTAAACCTCAACTCAATCAGAGGTTTGCACACAAAGTTATGCGCCTCCAAAGTCGCAAAATTCCCAATTTTGGGAATTTTGGGACTTCCATTTGGGAGTCCCAGGACAAAATGACAGTTGGGTGCTAACGCTATGGCCAAGCACAAAAAATAATATAAGGGGGAAGGTAGTGGCTTCCCCCAAGTCCAAGCCATGATGAGTCTCGTGAATTCGTGTTTGCTCGTGGCTTGTCGTGCACCAAAAGTGCCCTAACTATGCACTAACCAATTTGTTGTTTGGTTTTGTGTAAGTCCATGTGAGTAATTGATTTGCTTGTCACTATTCCTAGTCCCATCTTGGAACTCCAGCACACCTCTCTACCCTCAAAGTATTGTGAGCCAGGGAACACGCCCCAATTCCTTCTCCTTCCATTGTCTTCACCTTTGGACTTGTAGTTGAGTCCATTAAGGAGCTTGGGGGTGTGTTAGTTAATGTACATTCTTAGGTTACTATACGTTATTAAGTGTTTTAAGGTTATGGCTTGTTTAGGGTTTCAACTTTGTTGATGGCTATATAAAAGGCCAAACTCTTCCCTTCTCTTGTCAGTTTTTTTTTTAATAAATTATCAGGGAGAGTTTCCTCCATAATTAGCCTAGATTTCTAGATGTTCACGATGGCTATTACACGGCCACCATTTACATACACTACATTTTTTTTCTTTCTTTTCAATTCAATTTAATTCTAGAAAATTTTCTTTCTGTTGCTTAATGTTGAAAGCAATAATTTTTTCCTAGTTTTGAGTTTTTTGGGTTTCTTTTGCTTGATGGTTTCTTGTGTTCTTGAATTGCTGCTACTTCTTTTTATTTTTCTACTCTTGTACTCTAGCTATAACAGGAACAACAACCATCAACTAGCAACAGCGTAAACGAAAGAGAAGGGACATCGGAAAAGCCCACGGCAGCTATTATGAAACAGTCACCGAACAGCGACGCATTGATCTACAACTAGAAATAAACCATCACTGGCTTTCAATTCAACATCGATGAACATGGCTTCCACATTGACACCAAACAATGTTTCAAGTCTCTAATTAGTGATAAACTAGTGTTGTTTCTCTAGTCGTTGCACTTGTGCTCGCAAGCTCTTAATGGTCACATCCGATGTGGCCTTACTATTGTTGCTACTATTACCCTTGGCATGACGCATTGCTCGTTTTTTGTTCATGGCGACCTTTGAACCAAGAGGAGGAGCACCAAGAGTAGGTGAAGCAACGAGAACAAGTGTTACAACAAAGGCACCACCATCCACTGCAACAAGCTCTTGCTTATGCTACCTTTAGGTGCTATTGACTAGAGTTAAGGATGAGGACACCATCGCCTTCAACCTCTTGGCTTTGGCCTCTGACCTTTCGGCCACAATGGCCTTCGCATTTTGCTTAGAGTTCTAGCAAAAAAGAGAATAATAATAATAAACACAAAATAGAAGAAAAAAATTTTCTCTCTTCTCTTCTACACCCCATCACTACAAAGCTTGTGGACATAGATCGTTCTATAGCGCCATTACCGTTGTCATTTCTTGTCATCGCCATTGTCATACGTTGTTCTCGTTTGTTGCCATTGTCGTCCATTGCCATCATCGTTTGTCATCATCGTTTATCGCTGTCCATTGCCGTCATCATCTATTGCCATTGTCGTTCATTACCATCGCCATCACGGTCCATTGCCGTCCATTTGTTGCAACCCTAGCCTTGGGTTCACGACCAAAGCAAGGGCTTGCAAAGGTGCGAGGTAAGAATGAGCCTAAGAGTCACATTTCATATTCATGGGAGTGCAAGAGAATGGGAGGGAATGAACCCCACACTCCCAAATGAACTCCCACTTTGCACATGAAGAAAAAGCTTGATTTGCAACTAGTGTCTACGACTGTTTTTTAGTCGAAAGAGACATTTTACAATTAACTATCTAGTAGTCGCCTAAGACAAGTCGCAGACAACAAATAGTCGCATAAACATTACATCAGGATGACATCATCAGATGATAGATGAAGGTTAAATTTCGTATATATTGTTTCATCTGATGGGGCCAGTATATACATAGTGTATATGGGGCATCATTTTGCGACTATAAGTTGCAACTATTTTGGTGGATCCAACCTCCAACCATGTGGAGACACCTGTTAACTATTGAAATACTTAAATTATGTTCCTTAAATCTTTCCAAATTTATCTAGGTCATTGGATTCAACACATTGGGATTGTCACATGTGGTAAGACAATGTAAGATCAAGTTTTTCCTGATCTTGTGGGTAGGGAGTGGCCATATTTTTTTTCTAATTAACTAATGGGTTATTGCCACATGACATGGTTTTTAATATTTGGACCATTCAATTCCTATGTTTTTGATTTACAAACGTGGCATTTGATTAAAAGGTTTGATTTTCCCAAATTGTGATATTGGATGATCTAGATTTGTCTAAATCTTATGGCCAAGAAATTGCCACGTCTTTTGTGTTTGGCTAATCGAAATGTGCCACGTGTCTCATTATGAGCATCATGGCATTTAAATATTTATTAAAAAACCCTAGATATATCCCAATCATCAAATGTTAAGGATGAGGATCTTGACACGTGTCGCATTTTGAATGGAATTTTCAAATCTGCCACATCTAAAGATCAAGGAATAGAAACATGCTTGCAAATTCCATCAATCTAGTATGGAATGCTCACTGCCGTTCTACAGTCTCTACATGTGAGTTTCCTTTTTAGGGTAGATTAATTTTGAGCTTTCAAGAAGGTCTCCCTGAAGAAGTTAACTCTCATCACCATCACCATTAATAGCAGCCACTCTAGTAGCAGCCATTGGCAACAAAGAGATGCAAAGATCCCACTTGTTCCTTTGCAAGTATGAATCCTAACAACTGACGTACTAGAGTTTCACTACTTTCGTCAAAATGTGTTTGATCTGAGCCAAGTGCTGGAAAAGAAACCGTCTTCAAGAACACACCCAAGATACAACACTGCATCAATTTTGCTTTGCAGTAGCTTTGTGGAACCAATCCAAGAGTTCAAGAAAAGAAATTGCATGTGATGGAGTTCACAGTCTCAAACTGCTGCTACCTTTGTGTGTTGGCTTCCACAGTGTTACAAACAAATTCAAAAATAGAGAGTTGGCGGTGTAGAGAAAGCAAACTTACGCTACCTCCAACCCATCAAAGAATGCCTACAAGAGAACACATCCCATTCATTTATGTCATTTTAGGAATTTATGCAGACAAAGCTTGACTAAATACAAGTTTGTGGGTTTTAAGCCAGAACCCATTTGTCAGAAGAGAGTTTGCAACACACGGAGAAAGAAAAATGCAGAGAAAAAACGCACAGACAATGGGCTTATTTACTTGGGAGGAAACTGCTTAGGAGGAGGAGGAGTACATCTCTTTAGCGGCGATGGTTTCACACAGTCATTATCATTATTCTCCTCCTTGATGACTCTGAAACCCTGCCATTCTTGCTTCCACTTCGAAGCAATGGATACAGACAAGCCTCCTCCTTTGGAAATAAAGGCTTTCTTCTTTGTCTCCAGCTTTTGACTCCTGAAGCTCAACAACCTTCGCCTTGCTTTCTCTAGGTCAACTACTCGGCGACTTGCCTGCAGCAATGCACGCCTCACTACTCGCCTGTGAATGTCAAACATCGCTTTGTAAAGCTTCTGCAAACCAACTTCACTGTCTTTTCCCCCAAATGATGTAGCCTTGATGAAAATGCATGTGACAGGGAATGAGGCATGGCCATGAAACCCTCCTTCCGTGGCAGCTTTTGAGTGTCTTCTTCCTAAAGGTTGAAAAAGAAGAAGAGAGATTTGCAGTCGACTTGCAACCTAGACTCCACAAGATTCAAGAGTTGAAAAAGAAGAAGAAAGATCTGCAGTCAACTTGCAACCTAGACTCCACAAGATTCAAGAGAAGATGAATGAATCGTCAAGATCCATCTCAACAGCTAATGAAGAAGAGAAAACAAAGGAATCTTGAAAACAACAATGACAAGTTATCCCATGCTTGGCCCTGGGATCCACAACAAAAGTGGATCCAAACCCTTAATGTGAAACCCTCTCCCCTTCTTCCCTGCACAACGGCCCTCCCTCGCTGTCACCTCCATATCACATGGCTTGGCCAACAAATAAACAAGCTAGGAGAGAAACGACATCCCTATCACCCTTAAAGGAGCAACGAGAACTTTCACCTTCTTCTTTTTGCTTCAGACAATGGATGTGTGATTTGCAACAGAGAAGCCAAGAACGGATGATTTTCATCACCATGGCTTCGTCGTGATCATCATCACCATGGCCATTGTGTACTACAATAGCAACACTAATTTGGAAAACCGCATAAGGCATGTAATATGACTTGGGTATAATCTGTATATTATTTAAAACAAATTTAACACAAATAAACTAGACAAAAACTAAGGTGATGTATGCAATACATATTCAAGTATGCTCCAAATACAACTTACATACAATTTAAATACAATCATTATACATAACCAGTAATACATGGGTACATTTTAGTATGTACCCATATAATAATGAGTATAATATGTTCAATACACAATTGTGGACCCCTTATGCCTAAAATATGTATAATACATTTGGAATACCCATAAGGCTACGACTCATTTGGTGACATTTGCAACTAATGGTAAGTAGAGGGGTCTTCTTGGATGGAAATTGTGTTGAAAACTATCCAAATGAAAGGATGAAAAAATCCATTAGTTGTAAGTTAGTCATAGAATAGTTGCAAGCAAGACCAAATGCAACAAATAGTTGTAGATATAACCAACAATAGTTGCAAATGTCAAATAGTCGCAACTAGTCGCAAATTAGTTGGTTACAAAAACCCAGTTTTTTTAGTGTTGGGAGTTGGAGTCCCAATGGACTCCCAAATTTTCAAAGGGCAATTATAAGGGTCAAAAATAATTTGATTAAAACGTTTTTTTATATCATTGAAAAGCTCTTGAAATGTAGATGTCTAAAATGATCTTGCATGACCCAATTGAATACTTAAAACACAAGTTATGGCCAATAGAAGGGTGGGGAGTCAAATTGGCAATTTGACTCCCGACCATTAAAAGACGGGAATCGCCCCAATTTCCTTGCGTGCAAGTGACATGTGATATACTATTGGAAAGTTCTCAAGGAAGGCTATAACTTTGCTTTAGACCTCACTTCAATGGAAGGTCTGCATACAAAGTTATGGGCCCCCAAAGTTGTGGGAGTCCCAACTTTGGAAATTTCGGGACTCCCACTTGGGAGTCCTGAGACAAATGACATTTGGGTGGTCGTCCCGTGGCTAGGCATAGAGTATATTATAAGGGGAAAGGTGGTGGCTTCCCCAAGTCCGGGCCGTGGTGAATCTTGTGAATCTGTGTTTGCCTATGGTTTGTCCATGCATCAAAGGAATTTGGGTTCTGCACTAACCAACCTATTGTTTGGTTTGTGTAGGTCCATGTGAGTAGGTGACTTGTTTGTTAATCTTCCTAATCCCATCACAGAGCTCCAGTAGGCCCCTTTACCCCTGAAGTGGTGTGAGCTAAGGTGTGGGTTCGAATTCTTTTTCCTTCCACTATCTTTTTTTTTGGACTTGCAATTGAGTCCATCAAGGAGCTTGGGGGTGCGTTGCCGTCGTTGTCCATCGCCATCCATCGTTGTCGATCGTTGTCCCTCACTGTTCGTTGCCATCCCTCATCATCTTTTACCATTCATCACCATCGCCATCCATCGCCATCATCGTTGCCGTCCTCGTCTATCGCCATTCGTCACCGTCACCATTGATTGCCATCGCCATTGTCGTCACCATCCGTGCATTCTTGGATTCAACATTCTATTTTTTTAATCGAACTAGTTTGGTTCCAGGGATTAATGGAATTGTGTGTTGGGTTATTTCTAGTGGAATGCCTTTGAGGTCTTTGTAGGACTAATCAGATATGTCTCGATACTCGGCTTTATACTTCCCAAGTTCTTTTTCATTCAATTGAGAACCAAATTTCACATATTTAGGTTCCTCATCTTCACAATGGACTAGGACCTTGACCCAATCATTCTCTATCACCTGTATAAGATCAATAGGGCCATGGTATTAATCATTCCAAACAGGTGGGTAGATGGAAACATCTAGACCTACTTGGACACCATTTGACGTTTGTTGAAAATGTAGTGGTGATGGTAATATAGTTTACTCCTTCATGATGGCGTCTAAATCCTCTATTTGGGAACCATCTATCTCAAGGCCATACACATCTTCCACATAGATGTCATTAACCAAAGTGGCCAAGTCTAGGTAATGATCATCCAAATCAAGTAATTCAATTGTTTCAATAAAGTGGATGGTGATTTCACGTTCTTCATAAAGGTTTTCCACCAACCATTGGGTAAAAGATCCATCATCTTCAAATCCATATAGGCCCGGACCTATGCATTTGATAGGGTCAATATTTGTGCATGAATTAATTTCTATAAACTTGCGTCAACGCCCAAGGTTGGATCCACCTTATTTTTCATGTTGATGGTCCTTGGCTTAAATGGTCCATGGGGTAACACAAGGATAACAATTCGATTATTTTGCGGACCAAAATAAACGTAAGGCATTTTGGCTTGCCAATTCACTATTCCCCCTGCTAACCGCAACCATTTCCTACCAAGAAGTAGTGGGTAACCACCATCTTCATCATGCATACACAAAACATAAAAGGTGACTGCATACTCTTCATCCCCAGCACGTATGTGAAGGTCCTTAATTTGACCTAGTGGTTTTGACGGTCTTTAGTTTATTAATTTCACCTTCCATGGTGATGGTCTAGTGACAGATAATCTTAAATGTAACATGGTTAATTCTGGCATGATGTTCATATTACTACCATCATCCACTATGACATGAAGGATTATCTTGTCCATAACCTCAACCTTAATCTTAATTGGTCCATAACCAAAAACATCATCTTTTTCTTGATCACTAAAATCAGGGTCATTATTCTCTGGGGCAACCCTAGTTGCTATTGACACATCCTTTGGCTTCCTATGATTCGTAACACCTTCCTTCATCTCTTTCCCAAAAGATGGCGCAATTCGAATGAATTAGCCAAAAGAGATGTTAGCCTTGGCCTTGCATAGGTCTTGCCATAAATCATAAGACTCTATTGGATTATGGGTTTTAACAAGGTTAATCTTACCTTGGTGACAATGATTACATCCCCAAGCATGAATTGGTAATCATTTTCATCAGGTTCAACTATGGTTGATGACATATCATTCTTCCTCATGTTTCTTGCCAATTACTTGGTTGTCTCATTTACCTTAGAAAAATGTGGCAAAACCTTAGAAAAATTTATAGAGATGGCCTCCTCTTTGCGTTCAATTAGTGGACTTTTGACAGCCATACCTCACATAACCACCAAGGCAGGTAATTCTAAGGTGTTTAGGCATTTAGCAAACTCCCCCACTTGCACAAGGTTAGAATGAGTGAGTATTGTCTCATGCACAGGTGCGAGATTTGGTTGCACCTCTACAAACCTAGCATCTTGAGAACCTTGCACTAGGGGGTTTGGACCTTGACCCTGAAGTTGGGGTAAGTGAATTACCCTTTAGTTTGTTTATAACATGGTTGGTGGGTTATGGGTTTGCCTATGGTTGTGATGGTCATAAAAGAGGTTTGGTGGACCATTGGTTGCCATAGGTTCGGGGAACCTCACACCTCTCATGTTATGTTTAGCTTGTTTTTAATAATCCCCAAAGGGAGTATTCAATGGTATGATCTTATCAGGTTTCTTACATCGATTTGTAGGATGGTATCCTTCATAATTTGAACACACCACTTGATTTTCTATCCAACATTTTTTTGGGGGATGTTTGTTCCCACAAGTACCACAATTGTGTGGTTGGAATTAATGACCAAGTGGGGGGTTCGAAGCGGCTTGGCCTACTTGGTGAGGTGGCCTATATGGTTGGGTGTTTATTACCATGGATTAAAATGGTTGTTATTGTAATAAGATTGGGCAAAATTGAGTAGTGTGATTTGGT